>Ga0307508_10003217_pt1 | contig 16699 bp, 10 predicted proteins | sample 9_EM_MG_FD_203089 | JGI IMG/M metagenome (GOLD analysis project Ga0307508, IMG submission 203089) | Populus trichocarpa ectomycorrhiza microbial communities from riparian zone in the Pacific Northwest, United States - 9_EM | ecosystem: Host-associated > Plants > Roots > Unclassified | place...
CCGCGGCCGGCGTAGCGGTGGGCGAGGTGGCGGGCCAGGGGTAGCCAGGCCTCGATCGCCCGGTCCCGCAGCCGGGCCCGGGCCGGATCTGAAATCGGCGTTGCCACCATCAAGCCGAGCAGCTCGGCGGCGCTGTCATTCTGCGTTCTCTGGTCGGAGACACTCGCGGTCATCGGGGTGGTCCTCCAAATGACGGGCAGAGAGCCGTGCCCGTACGCGGCGACCGTTCCCGTCTCACGCTAGCCGAGAAGGGGATGCCTGACTAGCCGAAAGTATGAGTGACAATCCTTGACATACCCGCCCATCTGGTACTAAGCCAGGCGTCAAATTCATCCGCTGGCAGTGGCCGCGACAGCAGGTAGCCCTGCACCACGTCGCAGCCCTCCCGGGCCAGATACTCGTACGTCTCGGTGTCCTCCACGCCCTCGGCGACCACCTCGAGGTCGAGCGCGTGCCCGAGTTGCACGGCCGAGCGCACCACTGCCCGGTCCCGGTGGTCGACCGCGACCCGCTGCACGAACGACTTGTCGATCTTCACCTCGTGCAGCGGCAGCTCGCGCAGCCGGCCCAGCGACGAGTAGCCGGTGCCGAAGTCGTCGATGGAGAGCTTCACGCCGAGGGCGTGCAGCCGTTCCAGCGTGGCCAGGCTGCCCACCGGGTCGGCCAGGATGGTGCTCTCGGTGATCTCCAGGGTCAGCGCCGACGGGGTGTTGCCGGTCTGGGCGAGCAGCCGGGCCACGATCTCCGGCAGTTCGCCGTCCATCAGGCTGTTCGGCGACAGGTTCACCGCGATGTGCAGGTCGTGGCCGGCCCGCGCCCAGGCGGCCCGGCGGTGCAGCGCCACCTCCAGCACGTGCAGGGTGAGCGGGCGGATCAGGCCGCTGTGCTCGGCGAGCGGGATGAACTCGTCGGGCGGGACGGAACCGAGCACCGGGTGCTGCCAGCGGGCGAGGGCCTCGGCGCCGACGATGCGGCCGCTGCGCGGGTCCACCTTGGGCTGGAACACGACCTGCAGGTCCCGGCGCTCCACCGCGGTCCGCAGGTCGCCGATCAGGGCCAGCCGCTGCGGGCTGTGCACGTCCACCGCGGGCTCGTAGAGGCGCAGGCCGGAACGGTTCTCCTTGGCGGCGTACATGGCGACGTCGGCGCGCCGGATCAACGTCTCGGCGTCGTCGCCGTGCTGCGGGGCGGCCGCGACGCCGACGCTGGCCCGGGCGCTGATCGTCAGCGGGCCCATCCGGATCGCCCGCTCGACCACGCCGCCGAGTTCGGCCGCGGCCGCCACGGCCGCCCCGGTGCCGCCGTCGGTGGGCAGCAGCACCGCGAACTCGTCGCCGCCGAGCCGGGCCACCGTGCCGCGGCCCTCGACGTGCGCGCGCAACCGCTCGCCCACCACGCAGAGCAGGGCGTCGCCGGTCTCGTGGCCGAGCGCGTCGTTGATCTCCTTGAACCGGTCGAGGTCGAGCAGCGCGACGGCGACGCCGGTGCCGCCGGACCGGGCCGCCACCAGCGCCTCGTCCAGCAGCTCGTGGAAGTAGCGCCGGTTCGGCAGGCCGGAGAGCGGGTCGTGCCGGGAGAAGTGCAGCTTCTCGGCGGCCTCGTCGCGCAGCCGGTCGACCAGCACGGCCCGGCCCGCCGCCGCGCCGGCGTGGTTGGCGAGCGCCTCGAACAGCCGCAGCCGGGCCGCGGTGAACTGGCCGGCGTCGGCGAGGCTGCCGGTCACCACGAACGCGGCGGGCGTGCCGTCGAGGATCACCGGCGCCACCATCCGGTCCGGCTCGAGCAGCGGCTCGCCGCGCAGCGCGGGGCTGAGCCAGGGGCCGTCGCGGCCCAGCTCGGTGCCGACCGTGCCGCTCTGCCCGTGCAGCCGGGTGCGCCGCCAGGTGCCGTTGGCCTGGGACACGACGAACTCGGCGGCCGACGCGCGCAGCAGGTCGCGCATCCGGTCCAGCACCACGGCAAGCAGCTCGTCGGTGCTGTGAGCGCCATCCAACTCCCGGGTGAAGTGGTAGAGCTGCTCGACCTCGGCGTTGCCGTGCCCGAGTTTGACGTACGCGCGATAGGCCAGGTAGAGCACCACGGCGACGACCGCGACCAGCAGCAGCGACCAGCTGGACTGGGCGGCCGCCGAGAAGCCGATCAGGGCGACGGTCGTGGTGACCGCCACCATCCAGGCGCCGCGCAGGCTCGCGCCCAGCCGGCGCCACTCCCCCGGGTCGTCGTGCAGCGCGATCACCGCGGTGAGCAGCACGGCGGCGACGGCGTCGGCGCTGAGCATCGCGGCGTACGCGGCCAGCCAGTCCCGCACGTCCAGCGCGCCGGCGTCGGTGCCCGGGGCGTGCGGCGCCAGCGCGTGGAACATCAGCACGCCCACGCCCGCCTGGGTCGCCAGCAGCGCCACGTTGAAGGCGAGCTTGAGCCCGCGCTGCCGGCGCAGCGCGAACAGCCCGGCCCCGCCCGCGATCGCCCGGGTCACGATGACGGCGATCGGGTCGAACGCCAGCACGCCCAGCACCATCGGGAACTCGCTGAGGTTCACCGCGTGCGCGGCCCGGCGGACCCGCAGGTGCAGCGTGAAGCCCTCGGTGAGCGCGAAGCAAAGGGCGAGCGCGGCGAGCCGCCAGGCTCCGGCGCCGGACAGCGTTGAGGGGCAGATGCCATGTCTGCCGAGGGCGAAGGCGACGCCCGCCGACGCGGCGGCCATCGCCCCGGTGAGAATCGCGACCCGGGTTCCGGGCCGCGACCACCAGGGCCCGGGTGGGGTTACCGCCACGGCTCCCCGCTCCAGCCGGCCGCCGACCAACTGCGCCCGCTCCAGGACCGCCCGCTCCAGGTCTGCGACGACCAGCCGACGCCGGTCCAGATCGCGCTCGCCCAGCTGCGGCCCGACCAGTAGCTGCCGGCCCAGGAACGGCCGGTCCAGAGCACCGGCGTCCAGGTCTGCACGGTGCTGAATACCAGGCCGAAGACCGTGCTGGTCCAGGCGGTGCCGGTCCAGGCGGAGCCGTTCCAGGTGCCGCCGTTCCAGCTCTTCTGCACGCTCGAGGCCCACGCCCAGGCAGCGGCGTTCCAGGCGGCGCCGAAGATGTCCTGCTCGCCGGTCAGCGCGGTGCCGGTCACCGAGTCGTAGACGTGCTCGCCGCCGCGCGACGCCTCGAGCGAGCCGAGCCCGGTCGCGACGGCGTTCTTCTGCTTTACTCCGGCAACCTTCCGGGTCCGGGCGGCCGTGGCGATGTTGATCTGGCCGCTGCCGGCGGCGTACGCGTCCGCGTTCTTGATCGGGTCGGCGGTGCTCATCAGCAGCTGCTTGACCTCGTCGGGTGTGAGTTCCGGGCGCTGCTGCAGCAGCAGCGCGACGGCGCCGGACACCATCGCGGCCGCCTGGGAGGTGCCGCTGCCGCGGAAGAAGCGCTGGCTAGGGTCGACGACCGTGCTCAGCTTGGCACTCGGGTAGGTGCGGTCGATGTACGAGCCGGGGTCGCGCAGCGACACGATGGACCGGCCGGGCGCGAGCACATCGGGGTGCCGGGTGGCGTTGCCCCGGTTGCTGAAGTCGGCGACCTGGTCGTCCACCCGCGAGTCGGTGCCCTCGGTGTCGGCCGCGCCGACCGCGATCACGTTCGCGTTGGCGGCCGGCATGGTGAGGTTGTCCGCGGTGAAGCCGTCGTTGCCGGCGGCGACGACCACCACGATGCCGGCCTTCCAGGCCTGCTCGACGGCGTAGGACAGCGGGTCGAGCGTCGCGGACTGGGTCGACTGGGTGCCGTACGACAGGTTCAGCACCCGGATGTTCAGCCCCGGGTCGTTGCGGTGCGCCACCACCCAGTCGATGCCGGCGATGACCTGCGAGACGTCGCTCGCCCCGTCGGCCGAGGCCGCCTTGACGCTGACGATGTGCGCGTCCGGCGCCACCCCGGCGAAGCGCGCCGTCCCGGTCACGGTCCGCGGGTCCTGCCCCGCGATGATCCCGGCCATGTGCGTGCCGTGCCCGTACGTGTCCAGATAGCGCAGATTCGGCGACTGTGACTCGAACGACAGGTCGGGGCCGTAGATGACCTTGCCGGTGCCGTTCAGCCCCGGCACCGTGGTGACCCCCGAGTCGATCAGCGCGACGCCCACCCCGGCGCCGGTCAGCACGGCCCCCGTCGTGGTGGCGGCGAGATCGGGGTTGGCCTTGTCCGCCTTGTCGCCGCCCGCGGCGGTGATCGCCGGCGCGAGCGGGGTGCTGCCGATCTGATTCGCCCAGGTGTCGGCCAGCAACCCCCCGGCCGGAGCGGCCGGAGCAGCCGCCGCGACGGCGGGAGCCGCCGGGCCGAGCGTGCTCGCAACGAACAGTACGGCGGCCGCGCCGGTGGCCGTGACCAGGCGGACTCTCGGGGACCGGTACGCCGACATCGGGGCTCCTCACGTGACGGCGCGGCCGCAGAGTCGGGGGGAGACTGCGGAGCCGCCGTCGGGCTTCTCGGCCAGCCACATCGGCCGACCCGCCGCCGACCTGACAAAAACGGCGTACCTCGTCAGCACGACTTTCCGGTCAGTTAGCCGTCGTAACGAAAGTGATGCCCCGTCATCCATGCCTCTTCCCGGGTGACGTGAGCGATTCGATGTCGGTGGGACGTGGTACTAAGCAAGCAGCATCCATTCAGAGACGGGACTTGAGATGGCCATCCTCGGCATCGACATCGGTGGCTCGGGCGTCAAAGGCGCGCCGGTCGACACCGTGCGGGGCGAGCTCCTCGCGGAGCGCTACCGCGTACCGACGCCGCAGCCCTCGGACGTCACCCGGGTCGTCGAGGCGGTCGCGGAGGTCGCCGGCCAGTTCGACGGCTACGACCGGGTCGGCGTGACCTTTCCCGGCGTCGTGGTCGACGGCGTCACCCGCACGGCGGCGAATGTCGACAAGTCATGGCTCGACGCGCACGCCGCCGACCTGTTCAGCGACCGGCTCGGCAAGCCGGTCACGGTGCTCAACGACGCCGACGCGGCGGGCGTGGCCGAGGTCGAGTTCGGCGCCGGCCGCAACCAGCGCGGCCTGGTGATGATGCTGACCTTCGGCACCGGCATCGGCAGCGCGCTGTTCCTCGACGGCGCCCTGATTCCGAACACGGAGTTCGGCCACCTCGAGCTGCAGGGCAAGGACGCCGAGCTGCGCGCCTCCGACCGCATCCGCGAGGCCGAGGACATGAGCTGGGAGAAGTGGGCCGGCCGGGTGCAGGAATACCTGCGGCACGTCGAGATGCTGCTGTCGCCCCGGCTGTTCATCATCGGCGGCGGGGTCAGCAAGAAGGCGGACCGGTTCTTCCCGCTGATCGACATCCGGACCCCGTTCGTCCCGGCGACCCTGCTCAACAACGCCGGCATCATCGGCGCCGCCGTGACCGCCGAGCAGCAAGCGGGCCGCCCCCGGCCCGTCACTGTGTAAGGCAAAGGACGGACATGCCACGCACCATCGCGACCAACACCCGGGCCGACCGTGGGCAGCTGCTGGAGTTCCTCCGGCCGCGGCACCACGCGATCCTCATGACGACCCGCAAGGACGGCCGACCGCAGTCCTCGCCGAACACGTGCGGCGTCGACGCCGAGGGCCGGATCGTCATCTCGACCTACCCCGACCGGGCCAAGGTCCACAACATCCGGCGTGACCCGCGGGTCACGCTCTGCGTGCTCTCCGACGAGTTCGGCGGCGCGTGGGTCCAGGTCGACGGCCACGCCGAGGTGCTCGACCTGCCCGACGCGCTGGAGCCGCTGGTCGACTACTTCCGGTGCATCTCGGGCGAGCACCCGAATTGGGACGAATACCGCGAAGCCATGCGGGCGCAGGGCAAGTCGTTGATCCGGGTGACGATCGACTCGTGGGGGCCGATCGCGACCGGCGGCTTCCCGGCCCGGCTCGCCGACGAGTGAGCCGACGAGTGAGCCGGGGAGCGAGCCGAGGACTGACCCGCGGATGACCACGGTCAGTGGGTGACCGCCGCCGGGTCCACGTCGAGCAGGTAGAGCAGGTCGTCGCGGTGCATGGCGGCGATCGGCTCGACCAGGTCGGGGTGCCGCAGCAGCGCGGCGGCCGCGAGGTCGCGCCGGTCGGGGTCGGTCAGCCGGCGGAACTCGGCCGGCAGGTCGCCGGCCCGGCGCGGGCCCGGCCGCGGCCGGGCGTCCGCCGGCGGGACCGCGGCGACGACCGAGTCCGCCGCGCGCCGGGCCAGCCGCGGGTCGGCGAGCAGGCAGGCGGCCCAGCTGACGACGACCTCGTCGACCCAGGTGCGCCAGCCCTCGTCCTCGTCGCAGTCGTCGTCGGGCTCGCTGCCGGCCCGCCAGTCCAGCACCGCGGAGCCGCCGGGGCCGGTCATGGCGACCAGTTCGGCGTCGACCGGGGTCGGGTAGCGCAGCCAGGCGGCGACCGTGACGGCCTGCCGGGCCTGCAGCTCGGTGAGGGTGATCGCGAGCCGGTCCGGCATCGCGGCCGGGTAGGCCCGGGCCAGCCAGTGCGTGCTCGCCGCGATCACCGGCGCCAGCGCGGTAGAGGTACCGGCCACGTGCTCCCCCAGGGTTCGGCGCGCGACCCAGGCGGGGCGCGTCACGCTACCGGTCGGTTCGTTGGGGGCGCACTTGAGTAAGGTCGCCGCGATGGCAACCCAGGGCAACCGACGCGCAACGCTGGTCGCCGCCGTGGGGTTCGGGCTGGCCGAGCTGCGCCCCGATCCGGCCCGTCCGGCCGGCTGGGAGTTGCTGGTCGGCGGCGTGGCCCAGTCGTACGTCGACCTGGCCGACCCCACCCACCTGGAGTTCGAATACGTCCGGCGGGTCGCCAGCGTGCTGGCCTCGGTGCGGGCTCCGGGCGTACCGATCAAGGTCCTGCATCTCGGCGGCGGTGGCCTGACCCTGGCCCGCTTCGTCGCGGCGACGCGGCCCGGCTCGGCGCAGAAGGTCGTGGAGCGTGACGGCGAGTTGTTCGCGCTGGTCGCGCGGATCCTGCCGGCGCCGGCCGACGTCGAGGTCGTGGTCGGTGACGCGCGCGAGGTGCTGGACCGCGAGGAGCCGGCGGCGTACGACGTGATCGTCTCGGACGTGTTCGACGGGGCGGCGATGCCGCGCAGCGTGGCCGGGGAAAGTTTCGCCGCGGCGGCGGCCCGCGCGTTGCGCCCCGGCGGGCTGCTCGCGATGAACCTGACCGATCGGCCGCCGCTGGCGTCCACGCGGATCCAGGTCGCGACGCTGCGCACGGCGTTCGCCCAGGTGTGCCTGATCGCCGGGAACGCCATGCTAGGTGGCCGCAAAGCGGGCAACATCGTGCTGGTCGCGGGCCGGTCACCGGGCGATCCGCGGCTCGATCGGCTGGCCCCGGCGGCCGAGCGGGACGCCGAGCCGGGCCGGGTGCTGGCCGGCGAGCGGCTGGACGAATTCGTCGGTGGCGCAAAGCCCCGCCTGGACGGGCCGCGCTGAGCGCTCTCCGGTAGGTTGTCAGGCAACGGGCGGACACCCGTTTCGCTTTGCTTCAGTGCGGAAAAACCTTTGTTGACGGCGGATGACTTCGCCCGTCACCGAGCCCGTCCCCACGCCTTCTGACTACGGTGGAGATCATGACCGGTCGCTTTCCCATCGAAGACGTCACGCCGTCGGTGTCCTGCGGCCGCTACCCGGCGAAGGCGGTGGTCGGCGAGCTGGTCCCGATCTCCGCGGTGTCCTATCGCGAAGGACACAACACGCTCGGGGTGAACGTGGTCTGGCAGGGCCCGGACGGCCAGGCCGAGCCGTTCACCCGGATGCAGCCCGGCACCCCGGGGCTGGACCAGTGGCACGCCGTCATCAAGCCCGACGTGGTGGGCCGGTGGACGTTCACGATCGAGGCGTTCGACGACCCGTACGGCACCTGGCGCGACGCCGTGACCAAGAAGATCGGCGCCGGTCAGGGCCTCGAGGACCTGGCGAACGACATCGCCGAGGGCGCCGAGGTGCTGGATCTGGCCGCCAAGATCGTGCCGCACGCCGAGGAGGAGCGGGTCCGGACCGCGGCCGCGGCGCTGCGCGACGAGCAGCTGCCCCTCTTCGAACGGGTCTCCCCCGCGCTCGGCCTCGACGAACTGCTCTGGGATCACCCGGTCCGCCAGCTGATCACCACCACGCGGTCGTATGTGATCTGGGTGGATCGTCAGCGCGCCCTGTTCTCGGCGTGGTACGAGTTCTTCCCGCGCTCCGAGGGCGCCGAGGTCGGCCCCGACTCGACGCCGGTCAAGCACGGCACCTTCGCCACCGCGACCGACCGGATCCCGGCCGTCGCCGCGATGGGCTTCGACGTGCTCTACCTGCCGCCGATCCACCCGATCGGCAAGATCAACCGCAAGGGCCGCAACAACACCCTGGTCGCGCGGCCGCAGGACGTCGGCTCGCCGTGGGCGATCGGCTCCGCCGAGGGCGGCCACGACGCGATCAACCCGCTGCTCGGCACGCTCGAGGACTTCCGGGCGTTCATCCAGGCGGCGAACGCGCAGGGCCTGGAGATCGCGATGGACCTGGCGCTGCAGGCGGCGCCGGACCACCCGTGGGTCACCGAGCACCCGGAGTGGTTCACCACCCGCGCCGACGGCACGATCGCGTACGCGGAGAATCCGCCGAAGAAGTACCAGGACATCTACCCGATCAACTTCGACAACGACCCCAAGGGGCTGCGCGAGGAGATCCTGCGGATCGTCCTGCACTGGGTCGCCCAGGGTGTGAAGATCTTCCGGGTCGACAACCCGCACACCAAGACGCTCAACTTCTGGCAGTGGCTGATCGGCAAGGTCAAGGCCGCCGACCCGGACGTGCTGTTCCTGGCCGAGGCGTTCACCCGGCCGGCGATGATGAACGGGCTCGGCAAGATCGGCTTCACCCAGTCGTACACGTACTTCACCTGGCGCACGACGGCCTGGGAGATGCGCGAGTACGTGGAGCAGCTGATCGCCTCGGTCGACTGGATGCGGCCCAACTTCTGGCCGAACACCCCGGACATCCTGCACGAGACGCTGCAGCACGGCGGCCCGCCGATGTTCAAGATCCGCACGGTGCTGGCCAGCATGCTTTCGCCGTCCTGGGGCATGTATTCGGGCTTGGAGCTGTTCGAGCACGTCAACCGCCCGGGCGCGGAGGAGTACATCGACAACGAGAAGTTCGAGCTGCGGCCCCGGGACTGGGCGGCGGCCGAACGCTCGGGGCGCACGCTGGCGCCGTACATCACGAAGTTGAACAAGGTCCGCCGGGAGAACCCGGCACTGCACTGGCTGCGCAACCTGACCTTCCACGACATCGACAACGGGGCGCTGCTCTGCTGGTCGAAGACGGACGCGGAGACGGGCAACACGGTGCTGGTGATCTGCACGTTCGACTCGCACAACGTGCAGTGGGGCAACACGACGCTCAACATGCCGGCCCTGGGACTGGACTGGCACGAGCGCTTCACGGTGACCGATGAGATCACCGGGGCCACGTACGAATGGGGTCAGCACAACGCGGTCCGGATCGACCCTTATGTCGAGCCGGCCCACGTGCTCGTGCTGCACAAGCGCGACTAGAGCGGTTGAGAACCTGCGGGGTTGGGGTAGGTGGAGAGTAATGGACCTGACAAGCGATCTCGATCACGATCCCGCTGAGGGCAGCCATGTCGAAGACGGCGTCGTCGAGCACCCGACCGCCGACGACTTCGGCCATGCCCGTGCGCTGCCCGCCGACCGCACCTGGTTCCAGCGGGCGGTCTTCTACGAGGTGCTGGTCCGGGCGTTCTACGACTCGAGTTCCGACGGCTCGGGCGACCTGCGCGGCCTGATCGAGCGGCTGGACTACCTGCAGTGGCTGGGCGTCGACTGCCTCTGGCTGCCGCCGTTCTACGACTCGCCGCTGCGCGACGGCGGCTACGACATCCGCGACTTCTACCGGGTGCTGCCCGAATTCGGCACGGTCGACGACTTCGTCGCCCTGCTCGACGCGGCGCACAAGCGCGGCATCCGGGTGATCACCGACCTGGTCATGAACCACACCTCCGACCAGCACTCCTGGTTCCAGGAGTCGCGCCGTGACCCCGACGGCCCGTACGGCGATTTCTACGTGTGGAGCGACACCAGCGACAAGTATCCGGACGCCCGGGTGATCTTCGTGGACACCGAGGAGTCCAACTGGACCTTCGACCCGGTACGCCGGCAGTTCTTCTGGCACCGGTTCTTCTCGCACCAGCCGGATCTGAACTACGACAACCCGGACGTGCAGAACGCGATGATCGACGTCCTGCGGTTCTGGCTGGACCTCGGCATCGACGGCTTCCGGCTGGACGCGGTCCCCTATTTGTTCGAGCGCGAGGGCACCAACGGCGAGAACCTGCCCGAGACGCACGCCTTCCTGCGGCACTGCCGCAAGGTGATCGACGACGAGTTCCCGGGCCGGGTGCTGCTCGCCGAGGCGAATCAATGGCCGGCCGACGTGGTGGAGTACTTCGGCGACCCGAAGACGGGCGGCGACGAGTGCCACATGGCGTTCCACTTCCCGCTGATGCCGCGCATCTTCATGGCGGTACGGCGCGAGTCGCGCTTCCCGATCTCGGAGATCATGGCGCAGACGCCGGCCATTCCGGACAACTGCCAGTGGGGCATCTTCCTGCGCAACCACGACGAGTTGACGCTCGAGATGGTGACCGACGAAGAACGCGACTACATGTATTCCGAGTACGCCAAGGACCCGCGGATGAAGGCGAACGTCGGGATCCGCCGGCGGCTCGCCCCGCTGCTGGAGAACGACCGCAACCAGATCGAGCTGTTCACCGCCCTGCTGCTGTCGCTGCCCGGCTCGCCGGTGCTGTACTACGGCGACGAGATCGGGATGGGCGACAACATCTGGCTGGGCGACCGGGACGGCGTACGCACCCCGATGCAGTGGACGCCCGACCGCAACGCGGGCTTCTCCACCGCCAACCCGGGCCGGCTCTACCTGCCCGCCAACCAGGACCCGGTGTACGGCTATCCGTCGGTCAACGTGGAGGCCCAGCGGGACAGCTCGACGTCGCTGCTCAACTGGACCCGCACGATGCTGGCCGTGCGGCGCCGGCACGACGCGTTCGCCACCGGCACGTTCCGCGAGCTCGGCGGCTCCAACCCGTCGGTGCTGGCCTACCTGCGCGAGGACGGTGACGACGTGGTGCTCTGCGTCAACAACCTGTCCCGCTTCCCGCAGCCCATCGAGCTCAACCTGCAGCACTGGAACGGGTACACGCCGGTCGAGTTGACCGGGCACGTGAACTTCCCGCGCATCGGCCAGTTGCCGTACCTGCTGACCCTGCCGGGTCACGGGTTCTACTGGTTCCAGTTGTGCGGGTCTGAGGAGAAGCAATGACGCTGCCCTTCGCCGACTGGCTCCCCGAGCAACGCTGGTACGCGGGCAAGACCCGCACGCTGGAGTCGGCCAAGACCGGCTCGGTCACCACGCTGCGCGACGACCTGGACCTGGTCCTCGTCGACGTCACCTACACCGACGGCAGCACGGAGCGCTACCAGGTGCTGGTGACCTGGACCTCCGGCCCGTTCGTGGAGTACAGCGCGGTCGCCACGATCGGCAGCGACAACGACCGCACCGGGTACGACGCGCTCTACGACCCCGAGGCGGCGAAGTTCCTGCTGTCGCTGATCGCGGACGGCCGCACGGTCGGGGACATCGCGTTCTCCCCCGAGCCCGGGGTGGATCTCCCGCTGGACGCCGCGCCGCGGGTCTTCGACTCCGAGCAGAGCAACACCAGCGTGATCTTCGAGCAGGAGGCGATCCTCAAGGTCTTCCGCCGGGTCTCCTGCGGCATCAACCCCGACGTTGAGCTGAACAGGGTGCTCGGCCGGGCCGGCAACCCGCACGTCGCCAAGCTGCTCGGCTCGTTCGAGACGACCGGGAACGGCGAGCCGTGCCCGCTGGGCATGGTCACCGCGTACGCCGCCAACTCCGCCGAGGGCTGGGCGATGGCCACGGCCAGCGCCCGCGACCTGTTCGCCCAGGAGGAGTTGCGCGCCGACGAGGTGGGCGGCGACTTCTCGGGTGAGTCGTACCGGCTGGGCGAGGCCGTGGCGTCGGTGCACGCCGACCTGGCCGAGCAGCTCGGCTCGGGACCGGCGCCGTTCCCGGTGGAGACGGTGCTCGCCCGGCTCAACTCGGCGGCCGCCGCGGTGCCCGAGCTGCGCATCTCGGTCCCGGCCATCGAGGAGCGGTTCCGCAAGCTGACCGGCGAGCTGGTCACCATGCAGCGGGTGCACGGCGATCTGCATCTCGGGCAGGTGCTGCGTACGCCGGCGGCCTGGCTCTTGATCGATTTTGAAGGCGAACCGGGCGAACCGCTGGACGATCGCCGCCAGCCCGACTCCCCGCTGCGCGACGTCGCCGGCATCCTGCGCTCCTACGAGTACGCGGCCTACCAGCTGCTGGTCGACCAGTCCGACGACGAGCTCCTCGCCGGCCGGGCCCGGGAGTGGGCGGACCGCAACCGGGAGGCGTTCTGCGACGGCTACGCTGCGGGCTCGGGCACGGACCCGCGGGCGCAGGGTGCGCTGCTCGCGGCGTATGAGCTTGACAAAGCGGTCTACGAGGCCGCATACGAAGCCCGACACCGGCCGGGGTGGCTGCGGATCCCGCTGCGCTCCATCGCCCGGCTCGTCGGTTGAGACCGCGGAGGCATTTCCGATGATCGCTCAGGGCACCTCCTCGTCGCCGCTCGGCGCCGACGCGCGCGCGATGAACAGCGTCATCGCCGGCGACACGCACGACCCGCACGCGATCCTCGGCGCGCACCCGAGCGGGACGAACACGATCATTCGCACGCTGCGCAAGGGTGCCCGGGACGTGACCGTCCTCTACGGCGGCGAGAAGGCACCGATGACCAAGGTGCACCCGGACGGCATCTTCGCCGTCGAGGTGCCCGGCACCGTGCTCGACTACCGCCTCGACGTCGACGGGGTGGAGTTCGACGACCCGTACCGGCACCTGCCCACGCTGGGCGAGCTGGACCTGCACCTGATCGGCGAGGGCCGGCACGAGAAGCTGTGGAAGGTGCTCGGCGCGCAGGCCAAGGGCTCAGGCGTCGCGTTCGCCGTGTGGGCCCCGGGGGCGCGCGGCGTGCAGCTGATCGGCGACATGATCGGCTGGGACACCTACGCCGGCTTCCCGATGCGCTCGCTGGGCAGCAGCGGCGTCTGGGAGCTGTACGTGCCCGGCGCCCGGTCCGGCACGAAGTACAAGTACAAGATCCTCGGCCGGGACGGCAGTTGGCGCGAGCACGCCGACCCGCTCGCGCAGCACACCGAGGTGCCGCCGGCCACCGCGTCGGTCGTCTACGAGTCGACCTACACGTGGAACGACGCCGAGTGGATGACGGCGCGGGCGCAGAAGCAACCCCATCAAGAGCCGATGAGCGCGTACGAGGTGCACCTCGGCTCGTGGCGCCCCGGACTGACCTATCTCGAACTGGCCGACCAGCTCACCGAGTACGTGGTCGAGACCGGCTTCACGCACGTCGAGCTGATGCCCGTGATGGAGCACCCGTTCGGCGGCTCCTGGGGTTACCAGGTCACCGGCTACTACGCGCCGACCTCCCGGTTCGGCAGCCCCGACGAGTTCCGGCACCTGGTCGACAAGCTGCACCAGGCCGGCATCGGCGTGCTGTTCGACTGGGTGCCCGCGCACTTCCCGAAGGACGAATGGGCGCTGGCCCGCTTCGACGGCTCGCCCCTCTACGAGCACGGCGACTGGCGCCGCGGCGAGCACCCGGACTGGGGCACGTACGTCTTCGACTTCGGCCGCACCGAGGTGCGCAACTTCCTGGTCGCCAACGCGCTCTACTGGTGCGAGGAGTTCCACGCCGACGGCCTGCGGGTGGACGCGGTCGCCTCGATGCTCTACCTGGACTACTCGCGCAAGGACGGCGAGTGGACCCCGAACCAGTACGGCGGCCGGGAAAACCTGGACGCGATCAGCTTCCTGCAGGAGATGAACGCGACCGTCTACAAGAACTATCCCGGCGTGATCACGGTGGCCGAGGAGTCGACGGCGTGGCCGGGCGTCACCCGGGCGACCCACCTGGGCGGCCTGGGCTTCGGCTTCAAATGGAACATGGGCTGGATGAACGACACCCTCTCGTACATGGAGAAGGAGCCGATCTACCGGCAGTGGCACCACCACCAGATGACCTTCGCCACGGTGTACTCGTGGAGCGAGAACTACGTGCTGCCGATCAGCCACGACGAGGTCGTGCACGGCAAGGGCTCGCTGACCGGCAAGATGCCCGGCGACCTGTGGCAAAAGCTCGCGAACACCCGGGCGCTGCTCGGCTTCATGTGGGCGTTCACCGGCAAGCAGCTGATCTTCATGGGCGCCGAGATGGGCGACGAGATGGAGTGGAGCGAGGAGCGCGGCCTGGACTGGAGCCTGCTGCAGGACCAGCAGCGCGGCGGCGGGATCCACAAGCTGGTGCAGGACCTCAACCGGACGTACAAGCAGACGCCGGCGATCTGGTCGCAGGACACCTCGCCGGCCGGCTTCCGCTGGATCACGTCCGAGGACTCGCAGCACAACACGTTCTCGTTCCTGCGCTTCGCCCCGAACGGCGACACCCTGGCCTGCGTGGTCAACTTCGCCGCGGTCCCGCACGAGGGCTACCGGATCGGCCTGCCCCGCGCCGGCCGCTGGCACGAGGTGATCAACACCGACAGCGAACTGTACGGCGGCTCCGGGGTCGGCAACCTGGGCCAGGTCGACACGGACGACCTGCCCTGGCACGGGCTGGACTACTCGGTGTCGCTGCGGGTGCCGCCGCTGGGCGCGGTCTGGCTCCGCTACGAGCACTGAAAACCGCTTCCCGCCGGCTGATTGATCAAGGTACCGTTCCTCCCGGTCATGTCGACCTTTGTGCCGACCGGGAGGGGCTGCCATGCGCTACCGCATCGCCGCCCCCGTTTCGCGCCGCGAGTTGATCAAGGTGTCTTCCCTGCCCTGACGACGTGTGTTCTGTCGTCAGGGGCGTGCTGACCACCTTTCCTTTCAACCGTGAGAGGGCCATGCGGCCATGCGCGAAAGACTTCGAAACCTCGGCATCCTCGCCCACGTCGACGCGGGCAAGACCACCCTGACCGAACGGATCCTGTACGCCACCGGCGCCACCTACAAGCGTGGCGAGGTGCACGACGGGACGACCGTCACCGACTTCGACCCCCAGGAGCGCGACCGTGGCATCACCATCTTCGCCGCGGCCGTCTCGTGCGGCTGGGACGGCCACCAGCTCAACCTGATCGACACGCCCGGGCACGTCGACTTCGCCGACGAGGTGGAGCGCTCGCTGCGCGTCCTCGACGGCGCGGTCGCGGTCTTCGACGCCGTGGCGGGCGTGGAGCCGCAGAGCGAGTCGGTATGGCGTCAGGCCGACCGGTATGGCGTGCCGCGGATCGCGTTCGTCAACAAGCTCGACCGGGCCGGCGCCGACCTCGAGCACGCGGTCGCCTCGATCCGGGACCGGCTGCGGGTGACGCCGCTGGTGGTGCAGGCGCCGATCGGCCGCGAGGGCGGCTTCACCGGCGTCGTGGACCTGGTCCGCCCGCCGACGCCGGCGACCCCCGAGGTGCTGGCCCGGCGGCGGCAGCTGGTGGAGGCGGTGGCCGAGTTGCACCCGGGCGCGTTCGACGAGTTCTGCGCGACCGGCGACCTGACCGAGGGCACGCTCGTGGCGGCGTTGCGCGAGATCACCCGTACCGGAGAAGGGGTTGTGGTGTTGTGCGGCTCCGCCTATCGCACCATCGGCATCGAGCAACTGCTCGACGCGGTCGTCGCCTATCTGCCGGCGCCCGGCGGGGACCCGGCGGCCGCGTTCGCCGCCCTGGTGTTCAAGGTGCACACGGACGCCACCGGCCGGCTGACCTTCCTGCGGGTGTACTCCGGGACGCTGCGCAAGGGCGACACCGTGCTCGACGCGGGCGCGGGCCGCACCGAGCGGGTGGGCCGGATCCTGCGGGTGCAGGCCGACCGGCACACGGACGCCGACAGCGCGACGGCCGGTGACATCGTCGCGGTGATCGGGGTCAAGGCGGCCCGGCTGGGCGCGACGCTGTGCGCGCCCGAGGTGCCGGTGCTGCTGGAGCCGCCGAGGTCGGCGGAGCCGGTGGTGTCCGTCGCGGTCGAGGCGCGCCGCAGCACCGACACCGGCCGGCTGGCGACCGCGCTGGCCGGGCTGGCCGAGGCCGACCCGTCGCTGACCGTGCGAACCGACCCGGAAACGGGCCAGACCGTGCTGTCCGGGCAGGGCGAGCTGCACCTGGAGGTGGCGATCGAGCAGTTGCGCCGGCGCGGGGTCGAGCTGACCGCGGGCCGGCCCCGGGTCACCTACCGGGAGACGGTCGTGCGGGGTGTGGCGGGCCTCGTCTACCGGCACGCCAAGCAGGACGGCGGCGCGGGCCAGTGGGCGCACATCGTGCTGGACGTCGAGCCGTGGGCGGACGGGGACTTCGCGTTCCGCTCGACGGTGACCGGCGGCCGGGTGCCACGCGAGTTCGTCCGGGCGGTCGAGGCCGGCTGCCGGGAGGCGCTCGCCGAGGGTCCGCTCGGCGGTCACCCGGTGAGCGGCGTCCAGGTCACCCTGGTCGACGGCGCCACCCACCCGAAGGACTCGTCGGAGCTGGCCTTCAAGGTGGCGGGCAAGCTGGGCCTGCGGACGGCGTTGCGG
>Ga0307508_10003218_pt1 | contig 16699 bp, 21 predicted proteins | sample 9_EM_MG_FD_203089 | JGI IMG/M metagenome (GOLD analysis project Ga0307508, IMG submission 203089) | Populus trichocarpa ectomycorrhiza microbial communities from riparian zone in the Pacific Northwest, United States - 9_EM | ecosystem: Host-associated > Plants > Roots > Unclassified | place...
CAAACGAGAGTAGTGGCATTTGTTATCGTGGCGAGGGACACGTTGATCTCAGCGACGAGGACACTTGACTGGAGACAGGGACGGTGAGAAACGTTGAAACGTTTCGCAGTGTTTGGGTGACAGCTCTAGCGGCGACTTCCAGGCCAGGCTTGGCAGCTTGGCAGACACTCTCAAGAGCACCACGCCATACTCTCTGACTTCCCCAACGTTGGTCTCGAGCACACAGGACCAAGTGGTGTCCATATATCTACATCAAATGGATCTCTGGCGCTTCGATCATTCTCGTGGTTCATATCCGAACATCTTAGCCAGATGGGTTTCCAGTCGAGGTTACGTGTAGTATTCTGGGGCACGCCCCCGAATTTTGCGGCCACGAGGATTGCTTCTGAAAGGGACCCTCCGCTTGTATTCCCCATTGGTTTAGCCAACCCTCTCAATAGATTGCAGACATGGATTTCTCACAACTCTATCACATACAGGCGCCATGCTCTCAATCACTCTCAAAATCTATCTGATCGCATTACACACCTCTCTAGCTGGTATGCTTTGGGGGCTTGACACTGGTAAGTTCCAAGAGTATTTGTCCACATGGCTCTTGATGATTCTGGTCGAAAGGTTCCATCGGTTCTCTAACGCAAATGGTACAATTCACCAACTCCATAGGGCACATTTCATCCAGTCAATTGGGAATATATGTCGCCTGTATTCTGCTTTCTGCCTCGATTTCCTCTCTATGCAGTGGTCATGTCGCTGATGTCATCTCTCGCAAGTATGGCATTCTCGCTGGCGGGCTCATAGTCGCCGTTGGGACCATTATATCCGCCTCTGCAAATAATTTCCCTACATTGATTTGTGCTCGTCTAATAACCGGCGTTGGACAAGGCCAGTCCATCTCAGTGGTGACAATCTATTTGTGCGAGATCGCTCCCCGGAACATTCGTGGTACGGTGGCAACTATGCTACAGCTCCTCATCACGATAGGCATTGCTGCTGGGTACTTCATAGCTTACGGGTCGTCGAGACTGGATAGTAGCCTGGCTTGGCGCATCCCATTCATCGTCGAAGCCTGTGTAGCTGCAACGCTATTGATTGGAATGGCTTTCATGCCATTCTCTCCTCGGTGGCTGGTGCAACATGGCCGGTTTCAAGAAGCTCGCGATGTCTTGTCAAGACTCCGTCAGGCTGACAATGTTGACGAAGAGTTGCACAGCATCGGAGGGTCTCTGGAAGAGGAGAGCGCACAGCAACCCACATTCTCGGAAGTCTTCTCGAAACGGTACATCAGGAGGAGTCTACTTGGAATATTCCTGATGGGATTTCAAATGCTCTGCGGTGTATGTGTCTGCTTTTGCCGTATTCATCACAACTCATTAGCATCTTCGTCCTTGATGTGCCCTCTGTTTGAACCAGATCGATGCCGTACTATATTATGCTCCCATTCTCTTCACCCAAGCCGGCTTCTCATCGCAACGTGCATCGTTCCTTGCCTCTGGAATTTCGGGAATTATAAACCTAGTGTTCACCATTCCAGCTCAGCTATTAGTAGATAAGTGGGGGCGGAAGTTCCCCTTGATATGGGGAGGCATCGCTATTGCAAGTTGTTTTTTGGCAATTGGCAGTATATATGCAGCTCACGGTGGCAAGGCGAACGGAGAGGTCTACCTCAACGGCAAACAGTCCCAGTGGGCTGTGATCATCCTAATCTATATTTTCGTCGCCAACTTTGCGTGGTCCTGGGCTGTTGTGAGTTCCCAGGATTCTGCTCTAATTCACGAGGCTCAACTTCCTGTAAACAAGGTTATTAAGGTATATGCGTGCGAGATAGTGCCTACACGTCTGCGAGCGAAGGCATGCGCTATCCAGCAAGTAAGTTGTCGTTTCTCTTCATCGATATGAGGTTGCACATTTATGTGTCATATCCGAGCTTGCCAATTGGGTCGTCAATTTCGCGGTGGCGTTGACTGCTCCTCTCTTCCTCCGCACATCCCCGAGCGGGCCGTATTTCTTATTCGGTGCAGCAACATGCTTCGTCACGCTAGTATGTGGCTTCTTTATGCCCGAAACCAAGGGCAAGAGTCTGGAGGAGATCGAGGTTCTTTTCGAGATGAAGAACAGTGCTTTGAACCCCCTGTCGACTGCGTGACAGATTTTTGGTTGGCTATTCTGTCATACCTGGAAGACTGACGTATACTAATGGTCAACTCCAGACTCGGATGGCAGGCACGTTTCCTACGTCAAAGTTTTGCCATGGTATTTCATGCCCCTAGTTGAGAATGCGTTCACCAAGTATTAACGCTGTTACCGCGCACACCGCTGGTTAGCTGATTCCTATCCATGGATGTCCGCAAAAACACCTACAATAAGCCACTTTCATTAGGTACCACTGGACTCGTGTCATGTCCAATTTGTAATATGATGACTGCAGCACCCCTTTGCTGACGGACAACGTGTTCGATGATCTACACTCATTCACTTGAGACTCGGGAAAACGATGCAGCCAAATGGACCATGTATTCCGGATAATGACACGCACAATTCACTCATGGTGGAATGAACGGAGTGTGACAAGTTTGGGGTGCATGTAAAAGTGACGTCCCTCAGCATGATTGCCAACTCGAGGAGCCGCGAATCTGCGATAACTACACGTGGATGTCAGGTATAAATTCAGGACGGCAAATGCTTTCGTCTGGTCAGTCCTGTCCACTCAGATTAATCAGGCACATCTTCAGTGGCCGTCAAATCAACGGGTCCTTCACCTTCTATCTGTAATCCTTGCTCTTACACCGTCTAGTGTGTAGAGTCTATCCATGACGTGTAGTAGTTGCTGACTTGGGTTTGTTACTTGGTCCAGCCGCGTACTCGGTCTTCACCCACGTCACCACTCGAGTCCTCGTCGATGATCATGGTGTCCAGAACTATCATCGCATCCCCAACGGCTAGCGCATCCCTCGCTGGGAAGCCCAGGGTGAGGCAAGTCGGCTTCGAGACCGCCGTCACGGCAGTCATCTTTGCACAAAAGCTCAAGATCGCTGTCGCACGATCTCACACGCGATCGGCTGCACCGGTCGGTCGTTCACGTGCCAAATCCGTCTCCGTTAAGGGGTCCATCGGAGACAACAATGTGCCCTCTCATGCGGTGACTGCAGACGGTCACCTCGGACTTCCTAGCGTGAAGTATTGAGGGAATGGGGGCATCAAGTAGAATAACGAAGTAGGCACTGCTGGATAGGTCTGCATTTCTTGATCGTGTGTAGGTGTTAGGGAGCAGGTGCATTGTATCGACCTCTTCACATCTTCCATGTATCTAGAAGAGGTCTAGTACGATTGCGAGAAGGGGAGGTTGCTTCTCTAAGTAAGCGGCATTCTGCACCAAAGAGTTATAGTCGCTACCGTCACCCTGGACAAGAACGTTAGAAAGAAATTGGCAACGTGATAAGGTCATCGACTAACAATCATGGTCATCGGAAAGCCAGGGTCAAATGGAATAATGCTCTCTAGATACTTGACATGCCAGTGTTTGGGTGTAAGAATGATCTCAGCGTCTCGAGGTTGGCCACCAATTGTTCCACCTTGCGCTCGCTGATGATAGGGAAAACATAGTGTCTTTTGTGTGACATATGCGATTGCGACGGCACTTCTTTGGCAACCTTGTCCGGACAATAACACTTTCTTGAACTCGTCGTTTCAACTCCAGTGTGTGCTATGAAAGATGGTGCGACCTCTCGCTTGACTTGGCGCGTCGTTCCTCTTCCTTGTTCGCTGCGGAGCATTCCACACTCCACGGAGCCAAGACCATGCCTCTGCCACCGTATATGAATGTTTGTTCGTTCGGAGCGAGCTCGCGCTCTGAGACCTGCAAGCATGACCACCCTGGAGAAATATTGATGTTCTAGACCAACAGCACAATCCGGGAATCCAGCACCAATGGTAGACGCTCACCATTTCCTAAGACCCAGTAAGTTGCAGTCACGACATGGGTTTGGGTTTATTCCAAGCTAACGGTAACGTTCACTGGCAGTGTCGGCTCAGACCACGTGATCTCTTCAGTGCAATGTGCAATTGAAGCGGGAAATGATTGTCGAGGGGGAAAAAACTCCAAATTGTGCGTATCACTACTGTACATGGATAGATCATGGCTGGCATGCTATGAGATGTCCTACTTGCGACTCGTGCCATACACCTAAGAGAGGTCTGGGGTGATTACTTGAAGAGAAGGTTGCTTTTCCATGTAAGCGGCGGTCTTCATCGACACGCTATATTCACTACCATCGCCCTACATAGGAAAGTTGGTTAGAATAGAATGGCCGCTGAATGTACGTGAACAACATACAATCATCGTGATTGGGAAGCCAGGGTCGAATGGGACGATACTCTCCAGGTACTTGATGTGCTCTGGGGTGAGCGCGATCTCCAGCGCCTCGAGGTTGGCCTCCAGATGTTCCACTTTGCGGCCTCCAATGATAGGGAACACATATGGCGCTTTTTGCATGACATATGCAATCGCTACCGCAGTGATGTGCTTGGCACCGACCTCTTTGGCGACCTTCTCCAATGCACCGCTAACGGCCCTTTCTGCCTCGTTTCGTAGCCACTCGGGACTGAACACCATACGGCCCTTTTCGCCCGATTGAATGCGCCGCTCCTCCTCTTCATCGGTGCGGAACTTTCCGGCTGCCAATACTTGCCATGGAGCCAAAGCCATTCCTGTCGCAGTCGTAAGTAATCATGTAGTGCCGAAGTATTACCGTAGAGGAGGTAAAACATACCATGAGCCTTGCACATTGGAATGATATCACGTTCGAAAGAGCGTTCCATGACATTCCACTTGCCTTGATAGATCACAAATGGCGTCTTCCCATGATCGCGGGCGTACTGGTTCGCTTGGGCTACAACCCATGCGGGGGTATCAGAAATTCCCTTGAAAATCGACAAATTCAGCCATCTGCTACAGACACGAGATGTTCAACACTTACCAGGTACAGGACCTTTCCTCGCTGAACGAGATTGTGGAGACCGTTCATAATTTCCTCGATCGAAGTATCCCAATCCCACCAGTGAACGTAGAGGATGTCGATATAGGAAGTCCTTAGCTTTTTCAAGCTAGCTTCCACGCTGATATGCATGGATTTCACACTGTTTCCTACATATAACGCCTGTTGCTTAATTTCGGTCTCTCCGCGCACATAATTTGCGGTATACTTGCATAGAAGTGAGTATCAGCCACATTATCGACAATCTATATCCAATAACTCACCTTAGTTGCGATGACAAGTTGATCCCTAATTCCACGCCCCTCGGCCCATTCGCCGATAAACTCTTCTGAGCTCTGATCTTGACTGTAACGGAAGGGTGACCATGGGTGACAAAGACGGTCACTGCGAGATACTCACTATATGTTGGCAGTATCGATGAAGTTTCCACCGGCTTCATAGAATGCATCCAACAGCTTGAAGGAAGACTCCTTGTTCATACCCCCCATACCGAACTGTTCCCATTTGTCCCCGATGCTCATAGCACCGAGCTGGAGAGGGGAAACATGAATCGAGGCGTAAGGCGACAAGGCGCGGTATCGGGCGAGCCGTGAAGTGGGCTTAGCCACTGGTGCCATTATTGACGACATTGCTAAGTTGCTAAGAAGTGGGCAGGACAGACGATTGTAGACGGGAAGTGTTGGATGTCCAGCTCACTTGGATGTAGGGCTTTTATCTAGGCTGCCCAACTAGAGTGCTGTCATCAGTATTTCCACATCCCGGGCAGACGCGTAACGCGGGCGTAAAATCTAGCGCGTGGAACGAATGATCGAGACTGCCTTACACTCAACTCGAGCACTGACTCATCACGATGACGAGCGCGTTTACGGACATGAGTAGTACACCCAACATGGCTAGCCTTATATGTGGGTATCTGTGGCGATGATATGGTCACTACATCTCGGAGGCTGTATGTAAAACGAGTCACATCATGAAAAGAATGAGCATATACCAATTTGTCAGTCGCATCTTTCTGAAAAATCTGACCAATCTGCGCCTCGCTGACGATGGAAATATGACATGGATGTATGTTTCCAGTCCGAAAGCGTGTTCGTTAGACCTGAAGAGATGAGTAATTATAATATAATAGAAACACCCGCAATAGGAAAGAAACTCGTCTATTCTCTGTGACACAGCTGACTTGAAGCGCTGAAACTAGCGCTGAAACTTCGAGCCACATTGATTTGCCTACGTTGTCCTAAGTTGAGTGGCTATGTGCCGGTCTACACCGAGATCGGTGAATTCCCTAGAATTCAGTGCATTCGAGAAGGCGTAGTGGGGGCATGAAGACCGACCGCTTGGTAATGAGTGGCACACAGGATTGAGAATCAAGATGCTCATCTTTGCATTCTATTTCTAAATCTATTGCGATATCATGCATGCTTCAAGCATGTCGATAATCAAGAACACCAAGCAGCCTCTTCTTCAGCCGTTTTCCTGCGCGCAAACACATGGATATGTGCTAAACCAAGAACACTTTGTAACCTCTGAATTGGTGAGTACTCACGGAAGAGAAACAATAAGGATGTCGCACAAAACGTACCGGAGGGTTAACGAACCACGCAGTTTCCCATCGATTTTCTTTCCATCTCCGCGTCACGAATTCGTGCACCTCCTTCCCGGCGTTCCTTACCATCGTCTCTTCTACCTCACTTCCACTTGCAGAGCGAACGAGCTTGTCCAGGGTGACGCCCCAGTCAGCCAGTGCGGGAAGACAGACCTCGAGAGAGGGGAGACTCTCGATGGGGTCAGTCGAGCCTGTAAAACCCCAAAGACCATCTTGCTGAACACGGGCGTCGATGGCAGGCGGAATCAGAGCGGGATGGAAGACGGGAACTCGGCTCCAGATCAAGCAATGTTCGATTTCAGGAGGAACTGCAGAGGTGCACCGTCAGCAACCGGGACTCGCGCGATCCGTAAATCGTACCTGAATAAGGCCAATCATTTTGTATGATACAAATCAGTTCCGAGTTGAATGGTATATCGGCTTTGAAATATTCAGGGTTAGGATAGAGTCTTTGTTCCTCGTCGTCTGTAACGACAAGGGCGCGATCGTCCAGTACCGACGTGAGCAGTGAAAGGGTGTCAGGCTTCCCCCACTGTAACCGATAGGTTAAAAGGTAATTGACTACATTGTATATGACAGATCAGAACGCATTCTTTCCGACAAAATTGACCGATCCATGATGCACGCACTGAGTGATCCATATTCCCTTTTGATTCCAATGGCCCATTCGTCATATCTGCGCTGCAGCTTTCTATCGCGCTTCAGCAGGCCGAGGTCCCTTCAAAGGCCGTCACAGCGAGGACGTACAATGGTCGGGAACCAGACGTACCCCGAATTGACAAAGGCCTTCAACTGGAGCCACGTAAAATGTGCGGGGTAATGACCCCGCAATTCACCCATGGTTGGAGGTCCCGAGCGAATGGTGACTTTTTGAACACCAGGAATGACCCCATGAGTCTCGATGGTCATGGTCGTCTAGTTCTACGGTAGTATTGGTTGAGCGACGGTGACCAAAGTGGCCTTCCGCGCCGGACACTGACGGTCCGGGACTCGGAAACCATAGTCACTCTTTGTCCAGGTCACTTGTACATCCTGTCATGAAAGCGAATCCACATCGCAGAACCTAACAGCCAGTAGACGAAGTTGACTAAAAGTACAGATGCAAATGGGAATACATCAAATGAAGAGTACCATAGCAGGAATACAATGTCACCTGAAGATCGTGAGTCAATTAATCAAGATCATGCCCACTACTTTTTTGTTTTGCTCTTTTTGCTGGTTGATTCTTCGCTCTTATCCTCCGCCTTCCGCTTCGCTCCAGCTTTGGTTTCTTTTCCTTTCCCTTTCGCGCCCTTCCCCTTGGTATCTGTCTCATTTCCCTTCCCTACCTTGCCTTTATCTTCTTTTGGTTCTTTGGGCTGCACGGTAAAGAAGCCATCGAGACGCCCCTGCTGTTTTGCGCTGCCGAATTTTTGGAGCTTCTCTGCACCTTTTCGTACGCGTTCCTCACTGCATCGAAAAGATATATCACAAAGTGGACGACACGGCGTGTAGTGGTCACGAACTTGAATCCCTTTTCCACTACCAAAAATTGCACCAGGCCTTCCACGTCAGGGTCTTTCCATTCGAGCTGTCAAGTTACATCATAAGTGCGTGACACACATAGCTAGGAGAAGTGGGGACTTACCTCGACTTCCGAAGCTGGCAACACGTCTGGTTTCTCAAACAACTTCTTGGCTGCCTGCCAGGGCCACTCCTCGGGAACTTGGATGCCCCCTTTCTTTTTCTTACCGCCCTCCTCAGCATCAGCGGCCTTGTCCTCTTTCTCCGCTTGTCTGAAGGAAAAGGTCAAATTGTGGTAACCAGACCGCAAAGAACTTGCTTCTCTCGTAAGTGTTCAACCGCCCCTTCCAATCCATCGTATTCTCTTATCAGTTTCAATGCGCTCTTGGGGCCGATTCCCTTGATGGGCTCGAGGTAGTCACAACCAAGTAATATACACAGGTCTATGAACTGTACCTTGCACAGTCAGTACAATGACGATACGTCACGTCAAAGCACTACTTACGTTTGACATATTCATTTCAAGTCCTTGGAGGGCCTTCTCAAGATTTATCTCTGTTATGGGAGCTTTCTTGGCTTCGGAGAATGTGAGATGGCGGTACAAGATCGGGGCAGCAAAAGTGAGAGTATCCATATCTTCCGAACCGGCTGCATATACCTGCCAAGAACGGCTCGATGTTGAGTGTCCGGTGATGCTCATGGTGATCGTACCTTTCCGCCCCTCGCAAGTTCAGCACACTGAGCTTCTGCTTCTGATGGTGCCTAGCGTCATCATATGTTCAACGGCTCGAGAGATATTATAGGAATGACGGACGATGACGACGGGGATACCCATAAGCCTGAGAAGTTTTTGACATTCTTCATTATGTTCTCGGGTAACCCGAACGGTTCGTCTTGCGAATTTGTCTACCTCTTCAGCTGTACCCGTTTCCTTGGCCTCTTCGCCCTCGGCTTTTGCTTCCTCTCTCCTTTCGAAACGTTTCGCGAGCTACGCGTGCACGTGTATCAATGACAGCTACTACTTGGCCCCTTGAATCTACTTACTACGCCAGACTTCAACTCGGGCGGCCGCCCGTCAAATACATAGGCGGGTTTGATACCATTCTCCACGATACGGATTGTTCTATAAAAGAAACCCATAAGATGACTTGTGGTTTCTCCAGCGTCGTTGGTGAGCATCTCGCCGTCCCTTTGCCGCACAGCGATGAGGAACTGGTAGATCGACATGGATGCGTCGATGGCGACTTTGCGACCAAAGAGGGTCTTTATGTCGTGTTCCACGATGGCCTTGGGTGCATGTTCGGAGAGAAGTGCATTCAGTCCCTTGATACCCATCGTTGTCAATGATGTTGGTGATGGTGGGGCGGAGCAGGGATAGTGGTATACGCGTGACGAACGAGAACGTGACACAACGCGTGTCGTGTCTGTCACGGTTTGGCGGCTTGTTTCGCAACATCCACTGCACTCGTGTCCACTAGTGACCAGGGCTTGAGCTTGTATCCAGCGGGCCGCTGCCAATGTGCCTGCGCTGATGCGGCTACACTGATCTAATGTAATATTCTGAACATGCCGGTGTGTCACAAGGGGCGTCCAATACGTCTGTATTTATCTCTTAGCTTGGCGGGACACCTGCTCTAAGCTCTTGGCCATGTTACCTCCACCGTGAAGTGACCTTGACAGCGCTTATCTCGGTCCAATCTTACATCTTTGCCCGTGCATCATGATAAGCGCTACCCTACCAGATTGTCCTCGTTACATCCCCCCGCCCCCGACCCAGCTGGATCGTATGTCCCAATCAGTCTTACTGCCCTCCTCTTCTGACAGATCCACCTAGTGGATTTCGCTGATCTCGCGATCATCGACCTGTCCAAAGCCCACACTCCTGAGGGTCGCGCCGAGCTCGCACCACAGCTTCGCGATGCCCTTCGCACCAACGGCTTCGTCTACGCAATCAACCACGGCTATACCCAAGCTCAGGTATCTCTCATTACACCCCTCTTTCCGATCACTCACTCACCTCGCGGATCAGCGTGATCGAATTTTCGACATTGCAAATTTGCCGTTTACGGCTGTGCCTTCGGAAGAAATGCAGATGTACACCGTCGACGACGAGAAAGTCGGCTACTATGCTGGGTACAGGCCACGCAGCTCCTGGGCAAGTATATTCCTGTCTCAATTTGTCCTTCCAGTTCATGACGCTCCCGAGGCAGAAAGTGGGCTCTGAAAACAACGTATTGGACCAGATCCAGCACTATGCGAGTGCGTAATTCATCTTGGAGGCTGTCTGTGACGCTCGCTGAAGTAGTTCAAGTGAATCGCAAGATCACCAAACATCCTCATCCCCAGGCGCTTCGCCCTTTCTTATCTGAGCTTGATGCCTTTGCTCGCCACAACCACTTCAATATCCTGCATCCCATCCTCAGGTATGTCGTGATCATGTGGTTGAAATGAATTGGTCGCTAAACGATCCCTTAGGGTCATCGCACTGAGCCTTGAGTTGCCCGAAGAAACCTTGGTGGAGAAACACATCTTCGAGGAAAAGTGTGAAGCACCGAGTATGTATCCTCCCCTGGCATTCACTTCTCCAAGGCTGAATGACTGATCATGTCATAGTGGTATTCATGAAATAGTATGTTTCTACTTTTCTGCTCGTCCTACCCCAGTTCAACATCATTTCGGTTGTCGCTGGCAGTTACAGGCGCACAGAAGAGGAAGAAGAAAAGTCAAAGAACGTCTGGCTAAAGGGTCACACAGGTGTGCCGTACTCGTAACTCAAGACTACCACACTACAGCATGGTATCACCCTAGACATTGGCACTGTGACCATTCTCTGGAGCCAGCCCGTCGGTGGCCTGCAGATCCTTTCACCGGACCGCAAATGGCGTTGGGTCCGACACATTGACAATGCGCTGGTCCGTCCTCTTCATCCCCCCCAATAGGTTTTTTCACATTCTCACCATGAATCGGCAGGTCATCAACACCGGGGACATGATGGACTTTTTGACCGGCGGATTCTACAAACCCACCATCCACCGCGTCGTCCGACCGCCGCACGACCAAAGCGGTTACGATAGACTCGGCACGTTCTCCTTTTCCATGGCCGACGACAACGTGAGGCTCTTGCCCCTCACACACAGCCCGGTGTTACAGCGCGTCGGCATCAGGCGACGGTGTGCTGACGAGGACGCGCCACTTGCGGGGGAGTGGAGGAAGAAGAGGACTATCTCGTACGGGCGTGCGGCGCTGAAGAAGGGATCGGAGAATAACACAGAGGAAGAGGTCGTTGGGGGCATTGTCGTGAAACACTACAACTAAGCCACATCGCTTCTCTTGTCAGGGCAAAGTTGATGTCCGAGCGATGTGCGTAGCGAGAAGGGGATCAAACAACAGGTGCTATATGTGGGGAACAGCGTGAAAATGATGAATGTCAGCGTGGAGGCCAGTTTGAGGAAGCTCAGGATTTCTTATATCGACATTCTCTACGTTAGGCTATTGCCACTGAGATTGGGATATCATGCTGCTTATTACAACGCAGGTTATTTGGAGAAGTAACCTCCACTTCGTGGGATTTTCAGAGAAATCATGTGTTTGTAGAACCCATGGGACTGTCGTATAGAATCTGCCATTCGCGCTTGTAGAATTCAGAGTACCCTTTCGATGATTAGCAGCCCGGACGCGGCAGGCTCTTAGACGGTCTGGTCGCCAGACTATATAATAATTTTCACACTCGACAACGCTCGTTTGCAGGTGCCTGGCCGTTTGCTACGGACAAAACCCTCCCGGGCCCCCACTATCGTGGGAGTCGGGGATCGCCAGTGGACTTAGCTGACACAGACCCATCGAGCTTCGTAGAATTTTAGTAGATTCAAAGGGCGGCGATCGAGCAATACTGTGTTGCTTCACCAGTCACCGCATAGCAAGTAGTAGAAGACATATACTTAAAATGTTCAAAGACCCACATGGATGAACGGGAGCCACTCGACGAACGACGCGTTACTACTAGTATGTCGAACTCGCCCAATAGCTTCGTGCAGCGCTCGTGCAGCCTCCCGATAATCTGGCCTGGTGCCGTTCCGAAATAGTTGCCCGTATACGTCCCTTGCCACACGAGGCGCAAGCTCATCGCTGATCTTCCACATCGTCCCAACGACGCCCCCGTACCCCGCAAACAACATTCCAGCTGTGATATGGATTGCCTCATCAGGGAGACCCCCATCGCCCATCGCCGTCTGACACGCAGAGAGAAAAGCAAGCTCACCGTGAGGACGTGACATTGCGACGATGTCACGAAGTTTCAAGCAGCGTCGATCAGCGAGACAAAGTCCACTGTTCACGTCATCTTGGATTCCGTGGCATGCAAAATGGACCCAGTCCGCCTCCTTCGTCAGGGAAAGCACTTCCTCAACCGTGCCGTCGGAGGATTCAAGTAGGGTGATGTGTGCTGAGGTTGGGTCCCTAATTACCTCTTTGATGTGTGTCAACTCGGTGTCCACACCTGAAAGGCGAGGTAGTCCATCTGAGGACGGCTGGCGGACAGCTAGGAGGCGAAGATCACCGCTAGGTGGCGCACTGGAATTGGGTGGCAGCGTAAGAATGCTGAGGGTAGGGACGTAAGACGAGACAACAAAGTCGGATACATGGTGCCCAGGTTGCACGTGCTGGGTATCACAAACACCAGCTCCATGGATAGGAAAAAACATGAAAAGGCCAGTGGGACACCAGAAAATCCGCGATGGGTCCCCAGGTGTCTGTTCAGAGACAGACGAACGGATCAGCTGTGAACTCGAGTGACATCACATCACGTACTGTCACGGTGAGAGCCAAGGCATCCAGGACTGGGTTGACTACACCCTTCCACAAGTTGGATAAGAGAAATCCCCAGCTGTCACCGCCCCATGTTTCAGGATTCGGGGTGTGTGGTTTGTGGGGAGAAGCTATAAGCTTACCCTTCCTTTCGTCGGGGTGTATGTCACGAGAGTAACCAACCAATTTTTCCAACATGTTCTGAAGAGACGTGGATCGCTCGGAAGTGAGATTGGGAAGCGGGACATGGATTGCATGATCGACGTCAGGAAGAACAATCAATGCATCGCAGCGGGTTTCTGCAGCATTAAGTATGACCACCGGTCCCGAGTGCGCCGAAGCTCGGAGCCGAGAGAACTCTTTGTGGAGGAGGAATCGTTCAAAACCAGGAAAGCCTCGGATCTGGTGGAGAAGTTTATCTCGTTCGATCGCGAGCGTACGGTGGCTATCAGCTTCCTTTTTCAAGGACAACAAAACACGATCGCGATCGCGATACGCTGAACTTTGCAAAGCCGGTTCCGAAAGTGCGGACAATATTTTTTCGCGAGTGGTACTGGCATACTCTAATGCAGCGGACAGTTCCCGAAGTCTCCGAGCGTGATCTGGATGAGCAGACGACAGCTCTTCGTAAGAGTTGCGGAGCTGAGACAGATCCCCCCAAACAATCGAGCGTCCTTGCTCGAGCCACTCCACAGCAATCTCCGGGAGTCCCAACTCCAATGCTGTTGCTGCTGCCTCCCGAACCACATCGGCACCACTCGTGAGTGCACGATAACGGTGTGTAAGAGAGACGCCAATCCATGCGAGTTGAGGAAGGAGAGTAATGGCAACAGAACATGCATCCAGGAGGGAGTGATGGTGTATATTCCGTGCACATGATATCCATTTGTGTGATGCATGAAATCGAACACTAATAGGGCCGATGGGGGTTGATGCAGCATAGGTAAATAGGAAAATAGCTTGCTCGAGGTCACTTGGCACCCCGAGGCGATCGAAACGAGTGAGGAAGGAATTGCCAAGGCTGCTAAGGCAGAGGGGCTTGTCAGGGTGACCATGCGGAGTGAGTTCAACAGCATCCCTGAGTGCCAAAATTGCGTCCTCGAGGTCACTGAGTTCCCCGAGGTGCTGGAAACGAGTGAGGAAGGAGCTGCCGAGATTGTTGAGACGGCCAGTTTTGTCAGGATGACCATGCGGAGTGAGCTCAACAGCATCCCTGAGTGTCAAAATTGCGTCCCCAAGGTCACCAAGCTCCCCGAGACGTTGGAAACGAGTGAGGAAGGAGTTTCCGAGGTTGTTAAGATGGCCGGGCCTGTCAGGGTGACCATGCGGAGTGAACTCAACAGCATCCCTTTGTCTCGAAATTGCGTTCTCGAGGTCACTGGGCTCCCCGAGGCGCTCGAAACGAGCGAGGAATGAATTGCCGAGGTTGCTAAGCAGGCTGGGCTTGTGATCGTGATCATTCGGAATGAACACAACAGCGGCTCTTTGTCTCGAAATTGCGTACTCCAGGTCACTAAGCTCCCCAACGTGATTGAACCGATGCCATAAAGCCGTACCTAGATTCCCCAGTGCTCTGATGTATCGGTAATCCCAAATAGAAATAGACCTGAGCAATTCCTCCAAAATTGTGATCGCTTGTTGCAGGTCGGTTAGATCACCGAGTCGTTCGAAGCGTTCCAAGAACTGGACACTCAAAATCCATGGGTCCCCGCCCGTCGAGGGTACAGCCGAATCTTGCTCCGCCGACGATTGGCCATCCGTCCGAACAGGGTCCGCTCTACGTCCAGCATGCAGTTGCAGCACGAAACTTGCAGCTCGGTTTTCATGACTGTCTGTGGCGCTGAGCTCCATCGCCTCATGCAGCAACGCCTAGTCTGTGCTCCCTCGACTTCATCCCTCTCCCCCCCGAATCGCGCGAAATGCACCGCGGCCAGTTGAAGCAACGTGGAAGGCCGATCCAAGTGGTCGACAGGACGGGCAGCAAGTGCATTGCGATACAAGCCAAGAGGAACATCAAGGGAGGCATTCGTGTCCTCGACCTGACAGAGGATGAATTTCGCCATCGCCAGGTTCGACTGAGCAGCCGCAAGACAAGGATGGTCGAGGGGACAGACACTGAGCGCCGACTCGAACTGTTCAATAGAATGCTCCAGGTCCCGCTTCTCCCCGTGCTTTCGGTAATGTGAGAGTGCCCTGTGGCCCTGGTTTGTCGCATCTTCTGGCTCGTCTAGGGATTCTGTGGTTGACTATGAGATAAAGTGATTAACGAGCACCGTGTTGACACAATTCGCCTACTCACACAATGGGGGACAAGGACCGTTGCTGATGAATCTTGGCTCTCGCTTTTCCGATGTTCGACAGATACCAAAATGGATGAGCACGGGGACACGACGTCCCCATCCATTGGGAGGAGGGTAAACGCTACCATTGCGTGAGTATCCAGACCCTTACAGGAAACCCCATCCCACTCACGAACGTTTCTTGCACTAAAGTCCAATAGTTCCTCCACGGTAAATGTTAACTCTCGCAGCTGCTCCCCAGCACCCAACGTGGGCTGCAATTCGAAGGATGCATACACCTCAAGACAAACGGTGGCCGACGGATCCGATGGTCTGCAAACTCTGTCAGGACTAACCCCTGTTGGAAAAGTGGGGTATCTCACATTGGGATTGGCCCATTTCATTGGACAACATGGTTACTCGCTGGCGAACGCTTATTTTCGGTTCTCCATTCGAGGCCACTGTGGTGCACTACGGTGTAAAAACCGGCGGGGACTCGTCTAAGGCCAAGAGCGACATCTGTCGCTCGGATGCCTACCTTGTCATTAGCAATCTTTGCAAGCTGTGTAAAGAAATAATCTTGGTACTCGTGATGGCCGTTTCTTCGGTCTCGTCGGTGTGCGTTGCACCACCTGGGAGACTGGGCACATCCTGTGGCTGGTCCCCGGGTCCAGGGGCTTCCTCCTTCCCTCGCTCATTCCCCGCACATTCGGGGTGGGGGTCAGGAACGCCGGGAGTTTGTACGCCGTCCTGCAGGATAGGTCAGTTGATAAAATAGAGCCAAGGGATGAAAACCAACGGTAGGGGCACTAGATGTCTCCGATTCCAATCGTGGTCGTTGACTTCTGATGCTCAAACAGCAGCCCATCGTCATTCAGAGCGGCAAACTGGGTTGTTGACGTATGCAGTGAGGGACATACCTAGAGCGCTTTTATGTCGTTACACAGCAAGTCGAATGCACCACCGCGGAACAGTGCATGGAGTAGAACGCAAAACATGCCTGATCCACGTTGCAACCAGCGCGCGTGCATCCATGAATTCATGATGCGTCATCACAATGTGCCGACTACAGGGCCAGCGAACATGGACCCAACAAGGTGGGACAGGGGAATGGTATCACGAACGCTTGACGTGTCCATGCGCAAGTCCTGCTCGCTTCCACAGTAAATCTAAAACAAAGCTTCTCCACTGTATCCGCAGAGCAGAGCATGAAGCAGCTCTCCAAAGTCGTCTGTTCAAGTTGAAAGCAGTATCAATCTATGACACGCCGTCACGGTATGCCATGCAGCATTGCGCTGGCGTGGCTCGGAAATGACCCACTAGAATTGAGACCAACAAGATCATCTCTGTGCAAATCGGCATAGACGACACTCACAACGCAGTGGGCAACCTCCACTGTAAAGTCATCGTATAAAGGTCGTAAAAGATGTGATTTAGAACATCATAGTTACTAGTGATCCCTATGGCTGGAGCTCACGGTAGAATTGCCAGCTTTGACTCCATGCCAGTGGCCGCCA
>Ga0307508_10003220_pt1 | contig 16689 bp, 20 predicted proteins | sample 9_EM_MG_FD_203089 | JGI IMG/M metagenome (GOLD analysis project Ga0307508, IMG submission 203089) | Populus trichocarpa ectomycorrhiza microbial communities from riparian zone in the Pacific Northwest, United States - 9_EM | ecosystem: Host-associated > Plants > Roots > Unclassified | place...
TTTGTTTGTTCTGTTCTTCTGTTCGGCGGATTTGGGAAAGATGGGAGCCCCACGGGGGTGGTACGGCGGGTGGAGCGCAAATAGCCTGTAGTGTTACGCGCAATTGATTGAAGTTGCATATTATCCTTCACTCCACCGCAAAATTTTCGTTCGCCGCCAAACAACTTTTTACTCCCACCACCGATTTCGCTGGAAATACCCTCTGGAGCCTCATAACTCCACGGTCTTTCCATCTACGAACTCGCTGGTCACCTCCCACTTCTTTGTTGTCGCGGCCCGCCCGATTTCACTCCGCGTCGCAATCACTCGGTTAGCGAACAACAATGACCCCCGCACCAAGAAGTGGACACCTGTCCACCAAAACTCTGCATCACCATGGCAACGAGCCCTCCCGCAACAACAACAAACCCACCCGCCTTCGGAGCCAGGACAATGGGACCACCACAACCCCCCACCGAACCTGCCATCACACACCCAAACATCGCCCAGATACCTGAATACGACCCCGAAAGAGACTATGCTTCGGAATGGGACCACGACACAGACACCCTCGCGAACTTCCTCACTTGGAAGTCGGCCGCCCACCATAACCAACAAACCAAACGCCTCATAGACGTAGTACTGGGACCCATGTGCCAGTTTGTCCGTGAAGAAATGAAACACCAACTCTCCAACCAGTCAACCACGGTCAGGATCCCAGGTCTCCAAGACATCAAAAACCGGGAGGAGGAAACACAGAAACAAATCCGCACCCTGACCAACACCGTTAACGAGCTCACCAAACAAGTCGCCATCCTATCTGCACGCCCCACCCCCACCGCCGCCCCTGCAGCCCCTAGGGCTACACTGGCAACACCACGACAACGCCCGAAGCCACCCGCCACCAAGAAGCCCACCCCGCCAACCGCACCAACCTACGTACAGGTAGTGGAGAAGCAGCCAGGGGAGTTTACGGAGGTCAGGAGCAAGAAGAAGGCCAGGAAGGAGACGGTCCTCCCAAAGCCTTACCCAACAGCGGACAGGCTGATAATCTTCAGCCTCACAACCGCACCCAACGACTGCAAAGAAGCTGCCGACCGGGCACTCCAAGTAGTCAACAAAGTCATCACCACCCACGCCAACATCGAACACCCACCCCTTATCCTGGCAAACATCACTGCCACCAACAACCTCATCTTTACGGTTGCTCCCCAATACTTGAACACCACCTACGCACCATACTTGGGCATCCTGGAGGAAGCCCTACACGAATTCCCAATCACCTCGTCCAGGATCAGCCAACGATGGACCCGCTTCATCGTCAACAGCATCCCCACCACCGCCACCCCCGAAACCGTCCGCACAGAAATCGAGACCAACTACCCCGCCATCAGAATGGGACAAACACCATGGTGGCTCACCAGCCCTGAACGCCGCCAGGGCAAGGAGGCTTCCTCCATGATCGTCACCTTTATCGGGGAGATGACCAAGAAGTCCCTTGGTGCTACCAGCCTCGTGATGTTCAACCGAGAATGCACCATCGCTGAATACATCTCCTTTGGCCCCTCCACCCAATGCAACAAATGCCAGACCTTCGGGCACCCAACACAGCGCTGCACTGCCAGCAACTACACCTGCGCCGTGTGCGCCCAGCCCCACCCCACGAAAAATCACCCATGCGCGATCGCAAATTGCAGAGCAGGACACTCATGCAACCTGTGACACTGGGGTTGTAATGTAACCGGAGTGTAGAGAGAATCAAAGGTAATCAGGCTACTTTCGATAATTCACAACGGAAGAATCTTAGATCTTGAGTGTGGTTTCGGTGGGTTTGGTTCGGTAGTGTTGTGGGTGATATTCGTGCTGATTTTTCTTGGTCAAGGCGAGAATTCTCCTCTTTTTTATCTGACGAGAGCCGTCGTGAGATCTGATGACTCAGCGTGAGAAGTGGTGACTCGGGTTTGGATTCCCCCGAGGTGCATGAACCCCGTGGGTGGATCATTGGTCCTGGCCGGGGTGGTGATAAGGGAGATGAGTTGTCTTATGCACCCAAGCGGGGAACTGGCGTCTAGACTTCGTACGTGGCTCCCCCCGCAAGGATCTAAGCCAGTCCCCGCAAGGACCCAGACTCTCTGCGTACGCGTCCTCTCCCCGCAAGGAGACTAGTTTCGGCCATATTCCCTCAGCTCGTTTGCACCCACCTCGGGGAACTCTGGTCCGGCCCCGCAAGGTTCGATCTCTCCCCGCAACGTTCGATCTCCGGCCATGAGCTTCTAACCCCCGCTTCCTTATCTCCGGCCTAGACTCTCTGACCCCTTCATCATCTGTCACCCGCTAGCCTTCCTTCTTCTCAGTCGCTAAGTAATCTAGATACTCTACGTACTTCGTGGCTCACCCAGGTGTAACACTACCTCCCCTCCCCCTTAGCCTCGTCTCGAGTGCTAACTCTTGTTCTATCTAAGTAGCCCGTCTCTTTTCCGTGATTAAGTGATTCTTTCAACGCCAGTGTTCGGTCAGCGTCACGGACTGCAGTCCTCCTCCCCTGCAGCCCCTCCCAGCCACCGGAGCAGGACATAATTCTCTGTACTCCGTCGGTATGGCCGGGCCCTCAGAGTAAGCCGGAGCGTACTCCTACCATTGTGGGGTGTCTTTTTGCGTCGTGACGTGTCCCAACCGGGATTCGATTCTTCGAGGGAGCGGGTAGGAAATCGTTGGGTCAGGGGCTAGAAACCGGGATTCCGAAAGAGGTACGACAACTCATCCGGTTGAAGCAAATGTATCAAGAAGTGCCCGCGCCTTCCCGGTCGTGGTCCCGTATCTTCCTTCCGAGTCCCTCGCGTCCTCGTTACCGCGTTGTGTGGTACCTGTCTGAGTTCTGGGGACGTGCCCTTCGTAGCTGGGTGCCCGAGAAGCGGGTTTTCGTATTCGTCGCCGTCGGTTCCGAGGTCGACCCGAATCGCCCTTCCGAGAGAGCCTATAGTGTCCTTCGGGCTAGAACCGGTGTCCGGGCAGTGACCTTCTGAATGGGCCGCTCGTAGTGCCGAAGAATGTACCGAGGAGTGACCGCGCTTTCGGGGACGGGATCATCGGTTGTTTGATTCGAGTCGTCGGTTCCTTATCCGTTTCGCTAGTATGTGTCGCGACGTTTTCCTTTGTACGTGGCGGCTGATGCGATGAAGTACTCCATCCCCTTCATGCCTACTACCGCTCGTGCTTCGTCGGGCCCTTTTATGGACGTCCCGCTTAAGCGTTTGTCAGCCGGTAGTTCCTCGGTGCGTCTGGGTTCCGAAGATGAAATTCTCGGAGTTTCTCCAAACCGCCTACTGAAAAGTTGTCGAATGGTTCTTCCGTCCAGTCTTTGCGTTCTGGATAGTCGAGCCATTTGACGAGGTAGAGAACTCGACGTCCTTGTTTCCGGGACGACATTACTTCCTCGACGTCGTATTCCTCCGATTGCTCGAAGTCGTCGGCTTCTCGCAGTACTTTTGAGGGGTCCGGCAGTGCTCGGTGTTCACTGGTTCTGTAAGGCTCCAGTAAGGACACATGGAAAACGTTATGGATTTTCCATTTCCTTGGTAGCATCAGTCGTACCGCGAGGGGGGAAATGATTTTCTCGACCTGGAAGGGACCATGATTCTTGTGATCCATCTTCCTGGATGGGCGCCGGGTTCTGATGTTGCGTCCGTTCAACATTACCAAGTCTTTTACCCGGTAGGTCGGTGGGGTTTTCCTCCCCGGGCCCATGTACCGGCGCATTCGCTCCTGAGCCGCTTCCAGGCCCTTTCTGGCTTCCTCGTGGATGGCGGTCATCCAATGTCCGTATGCTGCGCTTGCCGGGTTAACGGGTTCGTCTGCTTGGTCCGGGGGGTTCAGCGTTCGTGGATGGAACCCTTAGTTGGCGTAGAATGGTGAAATTCCATTTCCCGTTGTGACCGAGTTGTTGTAGGCGAACTCGGCCATCGGTAGTAGGCGTAACCAGTCGTCCTGCTCCTTCCCGACGAAGGCCCGTAAGTAAGCCTCAATGGTCTGGTTGAGTCGTTCTGTTTGCCCGTCCGTTTGGGGGTGGAAGGTGGTGGACATTCGCGGACGGGTTCCCAAAATTCTTAGGAATTCCTGCCCTGTTTCTGAGGTGAAGCGGGAGTCTCGATCCGACACCATATCCGTGGGTGTTCCGTGGAACCTCCATACTTCCCTGGCGAATATCCTGGCTAGGTCTTGCGCCGTTTTTTCTTGTAACGGGACGAAGTGGGCCATTTTGGTGAATCGGTCTATGATGACCCAAAGCTGGTCGCATCCTTCTGATATTGGTAGCTCCGTGATGAAATCCATGGCTATCGACTGCCACGGCACGTAGGGAAGCTCCAGGGGAGAGATCAGGCCAAAGGGTTGGTGTCGAGCTGTCTTATTCTTTTGGCATTCCAGGCAGCTTCTGACGAAATCGATGATTCGTTCATTCATCTTTGGCCACCAGAAGTTCCTTCGGATGAGTTCGATTGTTTTATCCTGACCCATGTGTCCTGCCACCTTTGTTTCGTGTTCCGATTCCAATATTTGTTGGACTGTGCCCGCCGGGATCCACAGCTTTCCCTTTCGGTAAAAGAGTTCTTCCCGTATCTCGATTTCCTCTTTTCCCTCTCCTTCCTTGTTGCTCCGCGCCTGTTTCTTTCCTTCCTGGTACTGCGGGTCCTTTTCCGCTTCCTCCCGGACTTTTTCCTGAAATGCCGGATTCCATTTCCTTGTCGGAAGCGAAGCTAGCCTGGCCGAAGAGCAGATGAAGGAGCTGTTTTTTCTGTCGAAGTGCTTTTTCCCCAGAACCGTCATTATTGGCTGGTTTTCTACCCCCCCTTTCTCAGGGCGGTACTCCGAACGCCTTGATAGTGCATCTGGTTTGCCGTTTTGGGTGCCCGGCCGGTAATAAATTCTAAAGTCGATGCCGGCCAGTTCTTGAGCCCAGCCGGCTTGTCGTCTGTTGAGCACTTTTGTCGTGGTGAAGTATTCCAGGTTCTGGTGGTCCGAGAAAACTTGGACTTGGCGAGTTGCTCCTTCGCAGTACCGTCTCCTCTGCTTGAATGCGTCCACTATGGCCAAGAGTTCTTTGTCGTGAATTTTGTAATTTATCTCGGCTGGCGTGAACTTTCTTGAGTGAAACGCTATTGGGTGGAGACGATTCTCCTCGTCTCGTTGCGACAGAACTGCTCCAATTGCAAAGTCCGACGCATCTGTTTCGAGGATAACTGGCCTCGCCGGGTCGAAGTGGGCCAGTATGGGAGCCGTAGTGAACCGTCGTTTCAGCTCCTCGAACGCCATTCCTGCTTCCCCGTTCCAGGCCCATTTTTCCGTTTTCTTGGTTAGTTCCGTAAGTGGCCTTGCTACTTGGGAGTAGTTTTGGATGAAGCATCGGTAGAAGTTGGCAAAGCCCAGGAACGACTGGGTTTCCATGAGTGAGGTTGGCTGCGGCCATGATAGCACCGCTTCCATCTTGTCCTTGCTCATTTGGATCCTGTTTCGGCCGATGACGTATCCCAGAAATTCTACCTCGTCTGCCTTCCATACGCATTTCTCGGGTGAGACGGCCAGCCCCTTATCCTGCTGCCTTTTCAGGACTTCCTTGACGAGCCGGTCGTGATCGTTTTCCGTTTTGCTGTACACCAGGATGTCGTCCATATAGGCCAATACCCCCACATCTAGTAAGTCGGACAGGACGTGGTTCATCATATCTTGAAAGGTTGATGGGGCGTTGGTGAGTCCGAACAGCATCACCTGGAATTCGTAGAGTCCGTATCGGGTGCGGAACACTGTCTTCCATTCATCGCCCTCCCTTATTCTTATAAGATTGAATCCATTTTTTAGATCCAGCTTGGTGAACCACTGGGTGCCTTGTACCCTGTCCTGCACTTCTTGCATCAGTGGGAGGGGGTATCTATTCGGGATCGTGACCGCGTTTAATCCCCTCTAGTCGACGCACAACCGCAGACCTAGTCCATTGGGTTTCGGGACGAACAGGATCGGAGAGCCCGCCGAAGACGTAGATCTTTTTATTTTTCCCGTTTTTTCCATTTCTTTTAGCCACTCCCGGAGCGTCTGAAGCTCTACTTCGGAGAGTGGGTAGCTTGGTCCCCAAGGTGCTGTCGCGTCCTTTTTTAGGTCGATTTTGCAGTCGTAAGGCCGATGTTCCAGGAGTCTGTCGTCGGCCTCCGTCCCCATGATGCCTAGATATTGCCTAAATTCTAGTGCCACTGCGTCTAGGGGGTTTCTGTTCATTGTCGTTGATACGTGTCCTATGACTTGGGCGCCTTCGTCCATTAATACCGAATCATCCCAACTCATGGAAAAGTTATCGGTTTCGTATTTGGTGCATGTTTCCAGACAGGACGCACTGTTGAACCGTATTTCGTTCTGGGTCCATGCCCCTTGGGGTGGATGTCGCTCTATCCAGCTGAACGGTAGAAATATATCCACATCCTTTTCCATCGGGGATATCTCGAATTTTTCGGTTGAGAAGTGCCTCCAGTGCTACAATCGCAGGGGCTCTGTCTGATGTTGTCCCGTGTTTTTGACGGTTTCCCCTGTGAAATTCTCGATGGTTCTCGGGTTTTTGTGGGGTCGTTTCGCCATCCGCAAACGTTCGACTGTTTGCTGGTTTATCAGGCTAATCGAGCATCCCGTGTCTAGGAGGACCCGCACCGGGTGGCTTGTTCCGTGACAGTGTAACAGCATCGTGATGACTGGTCGATCATTTCTCCGTTGCCTTTTGTTGTCCGGGGTATCGTTTCCTGGTGCTGTTGTTTTTCGCTTGGTGGTGCCGCATTTCCATTCGGGTGTTCTTTCCGGCGCCGTGAAAGAACCTCTTAAAAATCCGAGTCTTCCTCCTCCACCCATGCCGGGGGGTCGATGACCATTTCCTCCACCGCCGCTACTTTTTGCTGTTTGGTGGTAGCGTTTGCATTGTCGCCCTCTCTCTTCCTTTTTACCGTGGCCGGTTCCTGTGCGGGCGGATTCACCGTGGCGACTTTCCATTTGGCCGGTGGCAGCTCCGTTCCTTGGATGGTCTGGAACAAATAACAGTGGTGGGTTCTATGCCCCGTTCTGCCGCATCTCCAACAACCCTCCTGGATTTTCTTGTGCCTGTCGATTTCATTCTGTGGGACCCCTTGCAGCGCAGCCCCCGTTGTTCCCCATCCCTCTTTCCTCTGGACTCTGGCTTCATTCTTTCTTGGCTCCCGTGTTTGCTGCGGGGCGGGTGTCTCTTTTTCGTCCTTCCTTCTTTCCTCCTTTTTTTTGTTGTCGGTTCGTCTGCCGGTTCCCCGCATTTGTTCCCGGGCTTGCCTTAACACCTTTTTCTTTTCCACCTGAAGGCCTGCGTGGTGCGTAGCTTGCAGGAATCCTTCGTCGTCCGCAAAGTCCTTGAGGTAGTGGGCAAACCGCATGTCTAACACTGCGTCCGGCATGGCCAGATCGACCTTTTCTCGTAGCGCCTCTCCTGTTGCACGGGCAAAATTGTTTAGCGCCCTGAACTCCGTGAGATAGACGCGGATAGACCCCTGGTATGTGAGCTGGCCCAGTTTTAGCTGAGCGTCGGCCGCTTCTCGCTCATTGTGGTATTCCGCGTGGACGGCCGCCGAGTAGTTGGCCCATGTGTCGTTTTCCCGCAGTTCCCGGTACTGGTGTAGGTGCCATACCAGGGCCGTGTCTGTCAGGAGGGTTCCTACCCAGGCGATTTTCTGTCCGTCAGTGGTGTCCGGGTAGAATCCCAAGTACATAGTGACGGATTCCTACCACTGATTGAACGCGGTCGGGCTCTTCCCATCAAATTTTTCGGGGTTTTCCATCTTCAGTCGGGCCGTGTGTACTCTTGCTCCGCCTGTGGGCTGTCCAGCCTGTCTGGCCCTTTCTACTACTTCTGCCACCAGCCGCACCAGGTCTTGTGTGGTGATCGTAGGTGCCGGGTTCCTGGGTGGCGAGGGGGAGCAGTGGGACCGGTGAGGCGGACGGGGTGGCTCGGACGGCGGGCCCGAGGGTGGTCCCACAGACGATCCAGGGGGTGTTGATGGGGGGTTTCCTCCCTGCCCTATCGTAGGCTCGGGCGCTGGTGGTTTTGGAGGGATGTGGCTCCGCAATTCCGCCAGTCGCTGCCTCATCTACGGCGTCGTGGGTAGCACCGGGGGTCTCTGTCATCGGGTAGGTGGTCCCGGGTTCAGGCGTAATGGGCTTCCCAATGCTGGCGGAGAGTGTGCTGAAGGGGCGCTGGTACTGGCTTGTTGGGCCGGCTTCTCCACGCCGGTGGGCCCGAGGGTGCCGGGGGCATTGCGGGTAGTGGGATTCTAGTCGCAATGCGTTGGATTCCTGCCCTCGCTTCCCGCAGTTGGTTCTCCAGGGAGGCCACCTGATTCTGATGAGCGGCGGGCCATATTTCCACGTTTCCCTGAAAGTTGGCCAGATGTTGATTTCGAGCTGCGTTAGCTTCTGCCAAAAAGGACAGGGCATCGTTTACCCGGGCCAGCTGGGTGGCTTGACATATTTGTCGTTCGTTAGCCTCGTTGGTGTGCTCAAGGATGGCCTGCCAGATATTACTGGCGAGGGATTGGTACGCGTTTGCGGCGTTCGACAGTTCGCTGCGTATCCAGTCCTCGGCTATTTTCTCATTAGCATGGACGCTGTCATATACGTACCTAGTGCCTTCTGCCAGGGTTTGGTAGGCTTGCTCAATTTCCTGCGTCCGTCGATCGGTTCTGTCGTACGCGTCACCGCATAGCTCCGTGAGTCGACGGAGGTCGCTCTCGGCCTGTTGCCGCTGGTGTACCATAGTTCTGACCCAGACCGCGGGGTTGGCGATCTCCACGGCCTGTTCCGTTTTTGGCGTCCCGCTGGTGATCTGCAGCAGGTCCCGGGGGGCCTCGAGCCTAAGCATGTTGAAGTCCGAGGAGGTTGCCATGTTTTTTAGTAGAGGTCGAGGGGGTGTCTGGTGTAGATGGTTTCGTCGTCTTGAAACTCGTGATCGCAGATTTCTCGGAATTCGAGTCCGTTGAGGATGGCGCTTTGTCTAAGCAGGGCACAGGTGGACCAGCATTGAGTATACCAGTGCCAGGGCGTGATATCGTCGAGTTCGACTGGGGCTGGTCCGTCATCGTACTCGTTCCACTCGGTTTCTTCTTTTGCGGCGGTGGCTATTTCTTCGTCGATTGAGCCGAAAGTATAGTCGAATTGGTAGCTTGTCTGGGGCTCGACGATCGTGCTTAAGTCGAGCAGGAAAAAGTGATCTTGTTTGAATGAGGGCATGAAAGTAGGGTGATTTTGAGATCAAGATTATAGTGTGACACTGGGGTTGTAATGTAACTGGAGTGTAGAGAGAATCAAAGGTAATCAGGCTACTTTCGATAATTCACAACGGAATAATCTTAGATCTTGTGTGTGGTTTCGGTGGGTTTGGTTTGGTAGTGTTGTGGGTGATGTTTGTGCTGATTTTTCTTGGTCAAGGCGAGAATTCTCCTCTTTTTTATCTGAAGAGAGCCGTCGTGAGATCTGATGACTCAGCGCATGAAGTGGCGACTCGGGTTTGGATTCCCCCGAGGTGCATGGACCCCGTGGGTGGATCATTGGTCCTGGCCGGGGTGGTGAGAAGGGAGATGAGTTGTCTTATGCGCCCGAGCGGGGAACTGGCGTCTAGACTTCGTACGTGGCTCCCCCCGCAAGGATCTAAGCCAGTCCCCGCAAGGACCCTGACTCTCTGCATTTGCGTCCTGTCCCCGCAAGGAGACTAGTTTCGGCCATATTCCCTCAGCTCGTTTGCACCCACCTCGGGGAACTCTGGTCCGGCCCCGAAAGGTTCGATCTCCCGCCGCAAGGTTCGATCTCCAGCCATGAGCTTCTAACCCCCGCTTCCTTATCTCCGGCCTAGACTCTCTGACCCCTTCATCATCTGTCACCCGCTAGCCTTCCTGCTTCTTAGTCGTTAAGTAATCTAGATACTCTACGTACTTCGTGGCGCACCCAGGTGTAACACAACCACCCACCGATCCGCTGCTCCAACTGCCACCAACCACATAAAGCTAGCAACCGAAACTGCCCCACCTACGTCAAAATCACACTGGGAATGCGGCGCGACAACACTGCCCCCACGGATATGATAATGGCTGTCTAGAGGGCCCCCAGAAGGTATTGGTACTGCACTACTTCCTTTACCGACCGTTCACACAAGAACAAGTCATTTTCTCATGATGTATCTACAAACTGCTGGGACTCTGGGCCGAGGGAGGAGGACCTTTGTCAGGAGCCACCTCCGTACGGTCACACTTTGTTATGGGTTTTCTTTTCGTTCGTTTTTTGTTTTGTTTGTTTGTGGGTGTGTGTGGGTGTTTCCCTTTTTCTCTTTCTTTTTCTTCTTTCTTTTTCTTTCGGCGGTACCAGGGAAAGATGGGAGCCCCACGGGGGTGGTATGGCGAGGAGGAGCACTTAAGACCTGTACAGTCACGCGCATTAGAACGAAATCGAATATTATCTCTCTCCGCAGACCTAACTCTCGCTACCCGTGAACCGGCGCTGCGACCATCACCCCGATAAGATCAACGAGACCACGCCAGGCGCGATGGATACCGTGAGAACGAGCCCACGCAAGGCGTGTGAGAAGACCACAACGAGACCATGCCAGTCTTGACGGATACCGCAAGAACAACGAGCCCACGCAATTCGTGTGAGAGGACCTCGACGAGACCACCCGGATGTGACGGATACTGCGAGACGACGAGTGGCGTGTGCGTACGCCATAAGTGTGACTACGAGCGGGGCGTGAGTACGCTGGAAGTGTGACTACGAGCGGCGCGTGAGTACGCCGGAAGTGTGACTATGAGCAGTATGTGAGTACGCCAGAAGTGTGATCACAAGCTTGCCCCATAGAACCAAGCCTACGCTACCTGTCGAGCAGCACGGAGTAGTCAAGGCAGGATCTTGACACTAGATTGCGTCTCCCTATCGACACCTGACGTAGGAACAAGAAAGATACGGTGGAGTCCCCGGACCCCCTCAATCTGAGTGAATTTAGGGACGTCCCTGACGACCAGCAAGCACCAAGTCCAGTAACCCCAGAGCAAAGATCCAGGCCACAGACCCCCAAGTCACCAGAACAGACCAGAAGAATGATGGAAGGACCCCACCTGTTGACAACGGAAATGTTGCAGGCCCTCCTAGCGGCACGCGACAGACCGCCGCAGACCAGTTACCCGAAGCTCCGGGACCCCAAACCGTTTGAAGGAGAAAAAGCAAAATTCAAAACGTTCCTGGCCCAGTGCGAGCTGAAGTTTAGAGCAGAGGGAAATCGATTCGACGACAATGAGAAAAAAACGGGATACGCATCCTCGCTACTCCGGGGGGGTGGTATGGAACTGGGTGGAAACCTTCCTGAACCAGGAGGGAGGAATCAACCTAATATGGGAAGAACTGAAAACTAACATGAAGAACGCCTTCGGCCAGGTGGATGCTGAGGAAATAGCCTTCGAAAAATTCCAGAAAATTCAGCAGGGAAACCGAACGGCAGCAACCAACTGGGCGGATTTCCAACGAATCAAAGCAGATCTCCCGTAGGCAGACAATGTATGCATCGTGCGATTTCGAGACGGATTACACCCAGAAGTAAAAAGGCACCTGGTCATGAGCGAAGTACCAGCCACCGTCCTGGTAGACTATGCCACCACGGCCATCAAAACAGACAGCCGCCTATGCAACCTTGGAGTTATTAGTCGGCACCCTGTGGCTAGTCCAGAAGTGCGCTTCCATGTCCACACAAAAGAACCCGTCAGCGCCCCGGGGGACCCAATGGACCTAGAGGCTACGCGACGGTTCAAGTTCGCACCAAGAACGCCGACCCGGTTCCCGTGACGACCACAAACGGACGAATGCTACAATTGCGGAAAAATGGGGCACTTTGCGAAGGAATGCCCCCAGCCCAAGAAAGTACGAGCCCCATGGAGAAGGTCATACCGGGCAGCAGAAGCCACGTACGAAGAAGACACCATAAACAATGAAGTAGGGAAAGAACCTGAACCGGCAGGAAACGACAGCCCTCAGGAATAGGCCTAGGCAACAGCCACGCGAGGGAGAAACCCGTTGCAGAACCAGACCCACCCTACAGAATACAAACAACCAGCTACTACCGCGAAGAGAAGATCATGATCAAAGTACGAATCGTAGGAACCGATGGAATCGAACACAACACCACCGCCCTAGTGGACAGTGGGGCATCCGAGAACTTTGTCGACAAGGCTTACGCCGAAGCAAGTGGAATCCCAATACAGCAAAAAGCGACACCAAGATGGGTCCTGACCGTAGATGGGAGCGAGGTCACCGGCAGGCCAGTAACCCATGACGTCCAAGTCCACCTCACAATCAATCATCAGGAGGAAGACATCTGGCTACACTGCATCACAATCGGAAATGTGCCAATCATCCTAGGACTCCCATGGCTCAAGCTCCATGATCCGGTGATAGGGTGGAAGAATCATACTGTGAAATTCCACTCGGACCACTGCACCAAAAAATGCTTACCTAGCTCACCAAGAGCGAACACGGTCCCGGAAGAAAAGGCCATGGAGCAATACAACAGGAAAACACCGGAAAATTGGGAGATTGGCGAAACGGACCCATGGGAAGTATGCCAGACAGTCATCAGCAAAATCAAGGAAACCTTCAAGACCAGCAAAAACCCAATTCCACTGGAATATCACGAGTTCCTCTAAGTATTCACTGAAAAAGAACATACGGCACCTCCGCCCCACCGTGCTTACGACCACCACATTCCCCTGGAGGAAGGAAAGACGCCCCCGTACGAGCCCCTGCGACCCCTGAATGAAGAAAAAATGAAGGCTCTCAAGGAATACCTAGAAGTCAATGAGAAATGGGGATGGATCTGGGCATCCACCTCCCCGGCTGGGGCACCAATACACTTTGTCAAAAAGAAGGATGGGGGACTACGCCTTTGTGTGGATTATCGACAACTGAATGAGATCACAATGAAAGACCGGACACCATTGCCATTAATCGGAGAGTCCCTGGATCAACTATCCAATGCCACCATCTACACCAAACTAGATATCCGAGACGCCTACTACAACCTCTGAATCGCAGCAGGAGACGAATGGAAAACAGCCTTCTGAACCCAGTACGGACAATACGAGTACTGCGTCATGCCTTTCGGGTTGACCAATGCACTGGTGTCCTTCCAACGATGGATGAACGAGATTTTGAGCGAATACCTTGATATCTTCTGTGTGGCATATCTGGACGGCATCCTCATCTTCTCGCAAAATCTGGAAGACCACCGGAGCCACGTCCGGACAATCTTGAGACGAGTTGAGGAACCCGGGCTCACACTGTAAGTATCCAAATGCGAATTCCATTCAACAGAAATAGAATACTTGGGATACGTCATATTACCGCAGGAACTGCGAATGGACGAAGAAAAAATCCGGACCATCAAAGAATGGAAGGAACCAACAAACATCAAAGGAATACAGAGCTTCCTCGGCTTTGCCAACTTTTATCGGTGCTTTATCAGAGACTACAGCAAAATCACGACTCCCCTATCCTCCCTCACAAGGAAGGAAAAAGGATGGGAATGGAGTGATAGACAACAAGAGGCATTTGAGAGGCTCAAGAAAGCAATGATCATGGAATTTATACTACAACACTGCGATAGGGAACAACCCATCACCATCGAAACAGACCTCTCCGACTACGCCATAGGAGCAATCTGCTCACAACCCGACGAAAAGGGAATCCTGAACCCTGTTGCATACTACTCTAGGAAACTCAAAGACCCGGAGCGCAATTACGACATCCACGATGAGGAGTTACTGACGATAGTCGATACACTACAAAAATGGGATACCTATTGTAAAACAACGGGACCAAAAATCACGATCCTCACCGACCACAAAAACCTCGAATACTGGAAAACAAAAAAAGACCTCAATTTGTGACAAGCCTGGTAGGGTGAGCGATTAGCTAACTATGACTTCGTGATCAAGTATCGACCTGGGAAATTGGCCGGCAAGCCAGACATCCTCTCTAGAGAGTCAGGAGACTCTCCCTGGGAAGGGGATATGAAGCATTGGCAGAACCACGGCTGAATCCTGTTACCCGAAGAAGCATTCGAAGCACTCCAGGCCAATACAACAGAAACCACCAACCTCGAGATAGACCAGGAACTCCTGAATGAAATCCATACACTAAGCGCAGCAGATGAAGAGATCCAAGAAATCCGAAGGAAAAAGGCGAGCGGGACCACCCGCGACGGAAAGATTGCGCTAGGGTTATGAGAGGAAAACAGCGGGTTGCTAATGTATGACGGCCTCATATGGATCCAGGATGATGACACCCTGCGACTACGCATATTAAGAGACCACCATGATGTGCAGGCTGCGGGACACCCGGGCCGAACAAGAACCCTGGAACTCGTTAGCCGAAGCTTCTACTGGCCGGGGCAACGAAAGTACATCCACAGATACGTCGACCACTGTGACACCTGCCATCGCATCAAGCCAATCCGACACGCGCCATTTAGACAGCTAAAGCCACTCGAACTCCCACACCGGCCATGGGACATGACATCAATGGACTTTATCACAGCGCTGCCTTTGAGCAACGGAAAAGATGCATTATGGGTAATATTCGTCCGCCTCACAAACATGGGACATTTCGTCGCCTGTCAGGGCACCATGAACCCCGAAGACCTGGCAGACCACTTCCTGCGACAGGTAATAAGACCCCACGGACTGCCAAGCAGTATTGTATCAGACAGTGCCTGGGTCTCGGTGATGTACTGAGTGGCGTTAGATTGGAAGTCCATCTGTTCCATATCTGCTTTATCGTTATCTTCACTCTCAGAGTTGGAATCAGGGTCGCTGTCCTCACGGTATCGCTTGGTAGACGCGCGAGTGTAACTACCTGTAGCTTTGAGAGAAGGAGGAACCGGAACGGTGTCTTTTGATCCCTGGCCAGGTCCTGAGGCGAGCATGAGGGAGGCTGTGACCGTGTTGGTGATGGGCAGATACGCAGAGTCCGCGATCACTGAGGGAGGGTTGGGGTAAGGGTCGAAAACCAAACTCAAGCGAATTGGCTTTCCAGCTAATGAGACTGTAGCCCGAGATGCAGGGAACGTTTTGAGGAGGTTTTTATCGAGATTGATGGTCGGGGAGAAAAGTTCTTTTCGAAAACGTGGGGGGGTTGTCGGAGTGAATATGTAACTTCAATCCATTGTGTTTAGTGCTACACGCTACGTACACTCCTCCACACCATACCACCCCCATGGGGTTCCCATCTTTCCCAACCGCCCAGAAACAAACAAACAAAACAAAACGCACCGAGAAAATCGGCAGCAAAGTAAGAAACAAACGAGTCCTGCACGAGGAAAAATGCAGTGAAGGGAATCACACAGACAAAACGAGCCCTTCCCCCTCTTCGCAGACATCGTGTCATTTCCAAGGTTCGAAGGTGCCAAAGTCCGGTTCAGGTGAGCGTGAACTAGTGTCGTTGGCACCATCTATCGTGGAGTCGTCATCTTTTTCGAAGCAGAGACAGGTGGAGTGGCCTAAGCCGGTCGCTTGGAGGAAGCGGCGGATCGGTTGGGTGTTCTCAAATGGTATAATGAAGCTGGCAGTTTGGATGTCGCCGGTGGCGGACCGGAGGAGTGTTGCACATTTGGTTGCCAGGAGGGAGCAGTCGCGAAGAAGGTGGTGCGATGAATTCAGACTCAGCCCACATGGGCATGGGTCAGCATTGATGTTGGGTGGTGAATCCGAAGGCGATCGATTGCAGAAAACTCTCCACATGGTGCGGGTATCAGCCCAGTCGACCCCCTGTAAACGGTCTGGGAATTTGAAGCAGGCGGGAGAGGGGAAGCTCGTCTTTCCAACGCTTGAGGAATTCCTCTTGTGCTCGGGCCAGAAGCCAGGTTTTGGTGGTGAGCGCGAAGCAGCAGGGGACTGTGCCAGACGCCCCTGATTTGGCAAGAAAGTCGGCCCTCTCATTGCCACGGATGCCACAGTGCGTGGGGCACCAGAAGGTATTGACGTGCTAGCCCAGATTCTGGAGGTCGTTGATGACATTGAGGGTGTGGCGTGCATATTTATGGTTGGATGGGTTGAATCGGAGAGCGTCTGCAGCGGCCTGGTTGTCGATACAGATGAATACTGGGGCACGTGAAGCTGTGGAAATAAGGAGTCTGGTGATGGCCTCTTGCACCGCGTGGAGTTCGGCATCGTACACCTCGGCTCTCCTGCCAAGGTGGCAGCAACCATCACTCAGAAATTGGAGTTGCTGGTTCCTGGAGTAGTGGATCGTCCATCCACACCCAACGTTGCCATTTTCCAGATTGGAGCTGTCTGTGACACTGGGGTTATCTCGAAACCGGAGTGTGGAGGTATCAAAGGGGTAATCAGGCTACTTTCGATAATTCACAACGGAATAATCTTAGATCTTGTGTGTGGGTTCGGTGGTAGTGTTGGTAAGTGTGTTCGTGCTGATTTTCCCTCTTCCTTCGGGTCGAGAAATCATCTCTTTTATTGGCGAGCGCGCGAGTGAGAAGGGGTGATCCAGACCGCTCTTTCTCTCGAGGAATCTGCGTACCTTCGGGGAGAAGCGGGTGGGTCGGACGTGGTTTCCTCCGAAGTGTCTGCTCCTCGAAGGAACGTGGGTGGATTCATTGGTCATAGTCGGGGTGTA
>Ga0307508_10003221_pt1 | contig 16685 bp, 21 predicted proteins | sample 9_EM_MG_FD_203089 | JGI IMG/M metagenome (GOLD analysis project Ga0307508, IMG submission 203089) | Populus trichocarpa ectomycorrhiza microbial communities from riparian zone in the Pacific Northwest, United States - 9_EM | ecosystem: Host-associated > Plants > Roots > Unclassified | place...
GCGTTTGGGCTAACACTCTATCCAGCTCAATTATCTTCACCGTCATATCGGACGCTTGATGGTGATTGGGGCAAATGTCCATGCCATCGGCTTTAGTATGTCATTACTTCTAACCACGCAGGCGAGCAACCTTCATCTCAGATCGGTCTTGTGTGTATTTTCACAGTATACCGTTGGAGTCTTGCGGGCAACATCTCTCAGAAGATTTCCGAGCCGCATGTTCGCTGGGGTATTGTCACTCTAGTCTGTTTCGATCTCCTTGGTTTCTTCTCGATACAGTGTGTCCGCACAAAATACTACAATCTCTTCCTCGGGACGCATATCATGGGATTCAGTGTAGCGTTGATCGCCGTGGGTGATTCATGCCCGTCTCCACTCGCAAAACTGATTGTTGCTGTACTGTAGGCGTGTAACCACGAGCGGGCTTGTGTCCCATTTGTTATCGCGGGTTCCGTTTGCTATGGACTTGACCATGTTATCCGTGCCATCAAAACCCGCATTACCACTGCCACCCTCCAAACAATCCCAGAGATGGGAGTCATTCGAGTAGACATTCCTTCCCTGAACACTGGTTGGTGTGCTGGCCAACATGTTCGTCTGCGCGTCCTTTCTACCGCCATGGGTCTTTGGGGGATGACAGAGGTACACCCATTCACTATTTCCAGCGCATCGAACACGGAGGAAGGCTTGGTTCTGATGTGTAAAACAACTGGAAGTTGGACGAGGAAACTGTACGAGATTGCACAGACGACTGCAGCTGGTAAGGAAGGCGAGGAGCCTGGGAGGAGGGCGAAAGTGATGATCGAAGGACCATATGGTATGTTCCTGAATCGTGGGCCAGGTCGTTGAATCTAAGTTGGATTTGATAGGCGGCTTCGGTGATACCACGATTGGGAATTACTCAGGGGCGATGTTCGTAGTTGGGGGTAGTGGTGTGACACTTGCGTTGTCTGCGGTTCAGGAACTCGTGCTCGCCGGTGACAGGAGCAGGACTCAAGTCATCGAGGTCATCTGGAGCATCGCTGACCCTGGTTTGTCCTTCGTCCGCCTTTGATTCTGCTTTTGATGAGCTGAGCTGCTCTTCCAGCTGCCTTGGAACGTTTTATCCCTCTCTTTGCTAAACTCGTATATCAAAGCAGTCCCGCTAGACTTCACATCTCAGTATTCTATACCCGTGCTACTACCCATCCATTCGAAGGCCTGGTACTCCCACTAGGCATCACCCTCACTCCTGGGCGTCCGAAGATCGGGAAACTGCTGGACGGTTTTGTCGGATCCATGATGAGGAAAGGTATTGCTGCACACGGTGCATTTGTTGCTGTTTGCGGGCCCGTCGGTCTTTCCAGGGACGCGGTGAGCGCCGTGAGGGCTTGCGATGTTGACTCGAAGAGAGCCATTGGAGGCATCCAGTTCCACGAAGAGTGCGTCTTTCCAATTCCCCGCGAACAACGAATTCTAGACTGATATGAATCTTTGTGTTCGCTAGAGTCTTTGGATGGTAACTGTCTTTTGGAGGCTGATTTGTAGACGCTCGTTCTGGAAAGTGCTCTTTCTTCGTGTTGTCATTCGCGTCTGTTCTGTCACACCTATGTCACTCGTTCGTCAAAGGCAGGATCCTCTGACCAATGACCATTATTACTGTCACCTGCGGCTTTGGGTACATGTAACATTCTTGTCACGATAGATACCCGCTCATACAGAAGCAGAGCGTATTATCGTGGAAACCACCGCGAGGTGGAAACACCTGAGGAACGCTCACACAGAAGCAGAACGTGGGTGAGCAGTTTTGACGACTGGGGTTGATCGCGGGATCGCGGGCCAAGGTTCTATGCACGGCGACAAGTTCTCAACCTGTTGCTCCCTATGACTCCCACTACAACCACTCAGCGTGCTTGAAGGGACCATTGAAGTGGTTTTGTGGATGCAATAGGACTAAGGTATCACAAGGATGGACAATGTGTCCTGGAAGTACAACGCGTATCATGATGCATACTGTTTATTAGTCCACGCCAAACCTCTCACTTAGCAGGGCCGTCGTCGCGGCTATCAGTGATTCACTTACACGGATGCGTATATGCGTGGCATTGGGACAATTAGATTCGTTTGTACGTGCCCACCTACCATCGCAGCTGGATATCTGCCAGCTCCTGGTAATACCGCATGAGCGTGGCAACTTCCGTTGGAAGGAGAAAGTTGTTCACAAGCAGGACCTGCCAGAATCGGGAAAGCACGTCAGAGCCTTGCCTTGGACCACACGACGCAAAGACGACTGCTTACCAACAGCCATGTTCTCAGGGCCAACAACCCAGCACCCCGTTCTATCAGTTCCCAGTTTTCCTTGACAAACGCTTTGGTTCCGTCAAAGTAATTTGCGACAAACTTGTTCCTGCAGGTGTGGCATTGTTCGCCTTGATGCTGGTACAACACACACATGAAAATGCTTACCGGTTTAGGAAAATCCATCTGAACCAGAGTGCCTGCATCACCTTGTCCTCATCGAGAATGTCATCCAGCTCGAATAGTTCCTCCTCTCTATCGATTATTACCCACTTGAGTACTCCGTAGGGTTTCAAAGACAACGTATTCAGGAGATCGAATAGGCGTGGGCCACCAGGACGACAGGAATAGTAAACGTCGCCTCTCTCGTCCGTCTCCGGCAAGTATGGAGCGGCGGCCGATGGTCCAAGGCCGTCTCGTGCATCAGACCCCGATGGAGCTTGGGAGGCTGAACGTCCTGATACTGAAGTATCTCTGGTCCAAGTATCCGCACCTACGTTCGAGTATCCAGATATGTCGTGTTTGGGTTTGAAGTCCTCCTCCATGACTGATGGGATGGCGGAGACGGAACCAGAACCAGATTCGCTCGCTATGCCAGATGGTGTGCTGGAAATGCGGACAAGAGATTTCTCGTCGAGATTTATACTCCTGTTTCTTTCAGAGCGCACCGAATGGGACGACGATTCCGAGGCGGACGATTCTCTGATGGGACCTCGACGCGTCATGACCGGGGTACTACATTATTGAGGAATGAATACAATGACCTAGTGTAATTATTGAGAGGTTACCTACGATTTTGGTTGGGAATCTGGGATGGTCAAGGAAAGTGTGGTATAATGCTGAACATTTCATAAAATGGAGGCTCTGAACTGGAAAGTAAGACGTACTTGGTCCCAAAGCACTTTGACACTTGAGTGGTCCCACGCCAGGTGCTTGTCTAACACTCTCGGATTGTCAAATTTCTTATGCAAGTCGCACAGCGGGCACAACCAGTCTTTCATCGAGCTCTTTGTCATTGTAGTACGAAATTCCCCGGGGTGACTTGAGGCATCATCTATAAGCGGGCAGCTATAAACAACGGAAACTGACGTGCGCGGAAGGGGACGAGGTTTGGTGTCAACGCCAACCATTCGACAACGAAGCTGGAAACCACCCCGGAGATTACGACGTAAGAAGGGAAGTCGTCGCATCTTGTCAAGTCGAACGACGCTTAATGAGAACCGCTCTAATCTGTCCAGAAGAGCCTGCGATGGCTCCGTATGCTCAAGAACCTCTTCCTCGTCATTTTCCGATGGATCAGTCGGGTGTTCATTGACAGGTTCATCCACGACGGAATCACTATCCTGGAATGAATCATTGATATCAATATCCGATTCGTGTGGGAGAGCCCGGGGGCGCTTCCTTGCAATCTGAGACTCGAACTTGCGAGCGGCCTTGATAGTCGTCTGCGTGGGTGTCCTACCAGAAAACTGTAAACACTCCGAGAGCCGATACACTATCCATGGCTACGAGGCTCACTGATGTAAATCGTCATCGGATGTCTCACTCCCGTCCTCACGATTAGAAGTGCCGTGCCTGCTGCGGGACCCGACATTCCCACGACGAAGAAACCACCGTCGTCGTTTATCCCGCTGGGGTATGTTGGAGCTTTGAGATGACCCACGCTGACTAGCTGAACCAATCGACATGCGGGCAAAACGCCTTCCGCCTTCATCGCGCGCTTGTCGAGTGAATTTACTCCCCCACTTCCAGACTTCGTCTCTGCGAAAATCATGATTACGAGTGCTTTTACGGGGTTTGTCATCGGCAATGTCCGCTTCAGTGACCTCAGTGATTTGTCTCGACTTTGGACTGTTATTGTGGACACTTACATTGATTCAGAGCAGATCCACGCGGTTTCTGAGCTACAATGAGAGTCTCACCAGGGCTGTCCAAAGTAGATAAAGTAGCTCACCCTTCCTATTGCCAATTTGAGGGGGTCGAGAAAGCTCAGATCGAGTTGGGAGATTCTGCTGTACATGATGCTGAGACGGCCCGGCACGCACTGTGGCGTCGTCACTGTCCGAATCGTCTCCGACACTGAACTTTACTCTCTTCATGCTAACCTGAGCAGGTTGGCGTCTCAGGTCTAACCGCGTTCCCTGGGTCAATGCCATTCATAACACGAAAGTAAAGTACTTACCATGATCCGGTTGTCTTCGGTGACCATCCGAGTCCGAATCTGAAAAGTTGGACACGCATTGGTCAATAAATTGAAAACGACGATGACTGTATCGCCTTTGACTCGCCATCATTTTGACTGCTAGCAGTAGCGGAACGACCATCGGACGAGTCAGATTGGTTCTCCAATTTTCTCGCAGCCTTGAGTGGCCGCGACGTAGATTTGCGACTGAAGGTCGACCGCTCGGGCTGGCCCGAGAGTGACATGTCGGAGGATGAGCAAAGGAGACCTCAGCACCAAGAGAAATATTCGAGGGACGGCGGACTGAAGCCTGCAAGGGAGTGCCCCTCGCCGAAGCATGCCATCAATCGATTATCGCGGACATAGGACGGCGTGGCAATAAGTGATTGGTACAGTTGGAACAAACAAAGGCTTGGTCGTGACGAACCGGAAACAAACCTCTCGTTCTCAACGTCTTCTCTGACTGTCGTCCTCCGACGGCGTCTCGCAGTATTTCGAGCTACGCTCATCATCTTGTCAGTCCCAAGAGCGCCATTTCGCAGGATTCGGCATGTTACTTGTCTGGCCAATTCCTATGTCCCAGAGCCGCCCTGGCAGCTTGTTATGGCATGGCCCTCGGTGACAACTCCTTCGTCTGGCCTCGTCACCCAGACACCCTAGTCTAGCACCTTACTCGCTCACATTTTGTTATTCTCCCCTGTCGCTTTGACTTTCCTGTCAATCTCACCAACTTCGTCTCCTGCCCGTTCCTCGAGTTGCTCGTCTGGTGGTTCGTGCAAGCTGTCCGCTGACCTCGTAAGCCCAGTGCGCGTTGCACTCGGGTTTGTGGCGTCAACCACCCAATTCTTGCAGTGGGATTGTTCCGAAATCGGCTGAGATAGCGACCCGGCATACACGAATAAAGGGCGAAAAACAGGATTCCCAAGGTTGGAGTCTTGTTTCTACACTAAAGAGAGTTGAAAAGTGGTTATCATCTGCAAGCCCCAATCACCAACTGAATTTGCATGGTCAAAGAGTCCGACAGTGGCCATTAGCGAAAGCCGGTGAACAATAAAGTATGTCTCGTGCTATAAAGGTTGCTCACTCACTCCTCTCAGTAGGTCCACCTCACTGGGGGATCAGACAACATTCTCATAATTCTCTTCGGGCCCACAGTCGGCCGTAAGATGAGGACCATCAATCGCAGAAACCCCGCCCTTCTTCATCCACAAGGCTGGAGAGTGCTCGTTCCTGCGGTTGACATGCTGTCCTTGATAACAGATGCTTCAGACACAACTAGCGAAGCACTAGTAGGGATAGTGCTTGCACGGGCATAGGGATGCTGGGGGTTGACATCAAAATGGTGAAGTGCAGCCAAGTGAGTTCACTTTGATGCGCTCCGGGCCACATCAAGCACCGCGCCCCATCAGTAGTTATTCTTGCGAACTGGTGCACGATTTCGGGAAAATGGTGCAACGATCAACGCAGTACGTGGATGTTCGTTAGAAGCCAAGACACAAACCAGTTGATTATGGGTAACGGATTAACGAGTCCTCGCACTTCCATTGTTGTCAGAAGTGAACAACCTTGAACGATCAGTAAAGTGAGGGGGCGCTACAACATGGGTCATGCTTTCTTATGATTGTATTCTTAAACGCTCTTGAGAACGCCATGCGCGTGACCCCCACCTCTTTCTCTTTATTTTTCTTTTGGTCCGGTAACTCGCATCGTAGCGGCGCCGAGCGCCAGTCCCCGACTCCGGACCCCACAAACAAATCCATGTCGATTTGATAGCTATACACATTCCTTTCCAAGAACTCCGAGAATGATTTTTTTCATTACATAGTAAGGTGGAAAGAAGAGGGAGCGTCATGATGTGTGCAATATTAAATGATACAAAGACGATAGATGAAAACCAAATGTTCTTTGAAAATACTTTCCGTGCTCTTCCACTGGCAGGCTATATCTAAGACAGATTTTATAACCTGCGCGCCTTGAGACGGTCGCGGAAGATCATTTGGAAACCAGGGACATGGCCAAATTCCATGAGGGTATAGTGTTGTCCAGGGGCGTCGGTGTACGTGGGCTCATCACGGCTGAAATCTGCCCAAGGCTTGAGCTGGTTGTTCAACCAGTCCTCTTTGCTACCACGGAGGGGTATTGTGTAGAAGACATCAAGCGACACCGGAATAATCAAGCACGTCAGTACGATGAAGGGAGGAGGAGGAAAGACGATTGACTCACAAACAGAGCCACTTGGTTCGTATGTCTTACCACACTCAATCAATGAACCAGCGATGTCAGCCCAGTGGTCAGGCTTCTCGGGTGTAAGCTGGAGCTCAGGGGGACGTTCTGGGAGAAACAACTTCCAGAGAACATCGAGTTGTTCCTTGTGCGTGAGGGGCCACAATGCCGGTGCGAGGTCGCTAGCGTCTTGCTTGCTCACGAGGCCAAGGAAGTACAAGAGGTTGAGCATACCGCCCGTCCAATTGATCTCGTGCATCCGGTCCGCGATGTGAGGGATGTTGATGAGACCGGCGGGGAGCTTGACTTTATCTCCTATGGCCCCCAGGTGTTTGGCAACCTCGCAAGCGACAACAACTGCCGTACAAGCAACCAGCGATGGTGTAAGGTCCATGAGGCTGCGTCCGCTTGACGGCAACAGCGTAGGATGAAACCATCTTGTCCATGGAACCGAAGAATGGGTGACCGGGTTCGAAACCCCGCGCACAGAATGCGTAGAACAGCCACTCATTTCGGAAGTACTTGGGGAGGTCAGGACTTCACCAACACCGGGGTGAACCGTGAAGATGGGAGTCTTGTCACCGGCGAGGTTGAGGGGAACCACTCGAACGATGGGGTGCTAATCCTTAGTGCTTGTGTCCTTGGAAATTAAGGAGTCGACATATTTCGTTAGGGGTGCTTGAAGATCTGGATGGCGACGAGGGCATCCCAGAGGGCTTTGAGATCTTAAGGCCTCAAGCCCATATCAGCCGTGACACTTGTGTGTGCGTGCAACTATGTTGGTTGTAACTTGAGTTCACTTCACGTGATCACCACGCCAAACATGTACAAATTTGCCCTAGCAAACAGAGTGCCTGATTTTTGAAGCCGACAAAACCCTCCCCAACTAGCGTGGGAGTCGGGGATCACAAATTGCCTGGCAATCGACGCCGAGACATTCACAATTTTCAGTCAGTTAATGCAAGCGTTCGGAGTACCATGATGCACATATATGACAATTCATCGCCAACAAATGGGATACAATGAAGCATTCTAAAATCGAACAAAAAGTTTGCTACGTATTTAGTGTCAACCGAGTCGCTCTCTGCGGCCCGCGCATGTAGTAATCGTATCTTTCTGAACATACATAAGTGTACCAGACTATCAACGCGCCCGTACATCGCACCTCATTTGCAGACTATACGGGGTGGGCTGTGCCACGAAAATGGCCTTGTCCAGTGCTTATTGTCAGTGACGAGCAACGTACGGAACGAGTTAAGGTGTAAGATAACATCAGAGTAAGTGTCCCTTGTCTCTGATATGACCGAGGTGACATTCGCGGATGTGGCGCGCGAAGTTCTTGCGCATACTATCCACAAAACACCACTCCCACCTGCATCCCACGAGTGCAGATTCATTGATGTTTCTAATCAGGTGAACCTTTTTGAAGTGTGTCGGAACACTGTCGCATGAAACCATGCGGCCGCAAATCTCAGAGGCACCTTCATCACGCCACCGACAAACTGTGAGTGGGCATGACGGTTTGGCACTCTCCGTTGCGGTCGGGGATGAGGCTAACTCCTTTGATGGTGTCTGCACCACCTGCCGCACATGCTCAATAGGTATGGTGGTAAAGCGTGAAGGTATCTTACTCACATCCGCGAGCTTTGTACCGGGAGTACTATGGTATTCATTAGCCTGTCGAGCGCATCAAAACCAAATAAACGTCAAACGGTATCCTATACATACAGATGGACTGGGTAGGACAGTCTCGGCTCGGTCTTCAGTCCCGTAAATCGGGTCTTGTGTGTGGACCGGTTCACTTTGATATGAAGCAAGAAACATGGAGTGCGAGTGCATATCTGCGGTGAGGAAGTATGTGTCCCTAATGTTTTGTATCACCTGCCATAATGTTCGATAAACGGTGAATATTGTATGCGTGACAGTATCTGCCTACCGCCTCGAGCTCTGGACTGGAATCATAGCCTTCTGTAGTGACACCACTCTGCATACTAGGGTCCTCGTCGGCCTGTGAGATTCTTCAGAGCCTGAAGACAGTAAAGGGTAACCCAAAACATACGGAAAGAACTGATGTGGCAAGGATGAAGTGATACTCGCACATCAAATCTGCGTGACAAAAACCACATTTGTACGAAGTGAACATGGGTCAAGACGGCCCACGATGACGAAAGGAACTAGAAGTGCCAGCTTTGGGGGAACAACCCATCGGATACTTGTACGCTCTGCGCCCTCCAAAGGTCCCAAGTAACATGAAGGCTTTGGAGAGCGGGACCCTGACACGGTGCACGAGTAAGGCTGGTTTGGAGGGCGGGGGTTCACTTGGCACCAATGGTAGGATGTGGAAGTGTTGGAGGGCCAATGGCGTGGTGATAACAAGGTTAGATTACCTATCATTCAGCTATCTCAGCATGATTCGTATTCATGCTCCCGAAGCCAGGAATACTCTGCCTCTGATTGATTTCTGTATACCCTGCAGGGTGCTCAGCTCAGGCCGGAAAAGTCTGGGCCAAATTGACTTGCCACCAACTTTGATTGGAGGTGGATGTTTGCACAGTGAGGATCGCATGACAGAAAGAACTGAACCGACCTCCATCAGGACATGACCGCCTGATAATTTGATTGGTCACCGAGCCACTCCAAGACGAGATAGTTATTATGAACGGCCAAGCCGGCCTCCAATATTCCCAGAGCGGCGGTAGCCAACAGCGGGGCCTCTTGACAATTTTTTTTTTCCTTTTGCATGGAGTGCTTGACTCAGCAGACATGACCGGTGATTTTGGGGGTGCACGGGGTGCTTGAACCTATCGACCATGCTTGGAGTGCGGATTGTATAATGCGAAAGAGGCTGGACGTTACCATGCGCAGAGGTCAGGTCCCCTAAAATAGACATGTGGCCACATTACGGAAGTGCCTAGGTGATGCCGACTGCTTCAATCTCCACAGATAACTTCAATGGCAAGCGCCTCGTTTACCTTGCTAGACTTCACCGCGAATGGCGTCTGAAAGTAAATCGGTAATCGAAAAATAACTGTTTCCTCGCAAATACAATGACATCGAGGTCGCCGACCGGTTCCCAGAGTCGGACGGAACGAGTGTCCATGCATGGGCGGTGGGGGGAGGTCGCACTGAAAACAAAACACGACGTGCGTTCTTCGTTACCTGACCGCAGTCCGAGTTATTATACATTGCAACCAGAGCACGGTCGCCCTCGAAAAATCAGGGATATCGCCAAAATCGAATATGCATCCACCCACGTCTACGAGCTGCGAAAAAAAGGTGGACAAGACAGCTTGAACACGAGGAGATCCTGTTCTTCCACCAGATAATTATACGATGGTCACGTAAGGTGGGGGCCGAGGGAGCGGATCTGGTCAGTTCAGCTCTTTGCCTGTCCACCAAAGAGACTGAGATTGCGGTGTATTGTCGTTTTGAAAGCTGGCATGCTTCCCTCAGATCTAAGACCTGGGTCCGGTCGGTCCATCATTTACAATCCACGTGCTTCTACGCCACGGATCGTCAGTGATTGCCAGTCCTCATTCGAAATGCACCACTCACTGCCTGGGGTTTAAAGTAAATTCCTATTCGAGACTGTCCTAGACGGCAGTCAAAGTCAACCACGATGGCACTCGTGTAAGAGCACCCATTTGAACTTGAGCCAGCGCTCATGAGGCCTAGCGTTTAACGGGGGAATACAAGATGATAGTAGCTGCGCGCACGGTTCGCTGATTCGATGAGTCCGCGAATAATGCTTCCCAGAACGCAGCATTCATATCCATCAGGTGACCTAGAATGATCTGTTTACTTGTGGATACGATGATTTCATTAGTATCATCCTTGGAACTTAGCTGCTCTGCGCCGTGTTAAAATGAACTGGACTTGATAAGGCGGCGCCACGGGTTCTCATCCGAGTCATTCTCCGCGTGTTCCGATTGTTGAAAACGAAAACTCCTTGCTGACATGATTTGATGAGGTGATTGGAGGGTATTGGTTAGGCCGTCTGGGGATGCTTGCCGTGATGAGCGGAGGTTTCAAAAGCTGGTGCCAATTTCCAAGCATCGGGCTGAACCAGCTGGCTGGTACGTGGCTTTGTTTCATCGAGGATGCGAGGACGTGAAAGCTGAAGGACGTGTCGCTCTCCATCAAAGACACGAAAAAGACAGTGCCCAACAAGTTCCTTGACGAGTTCCAACCGAGTGGACAAGTTGAACATGTCTCTCGAAGGTATTACGATTCAACTAAAACATATTATTCAATTGGTGGGTCACAAGTACAGTACTGCATAATCACGACAGATTGCTTCCAACTAAGTATATGTACAGTCGTGAAGCGGTTCCCTGTCTTTGGTACGTTGCCAATCGACCATTTTGTCCAGTAGACTAGTAGGAAAATGTGTAAATTCTCCAAGAAACTCGGGTTGAATCCCTTGAACATACATTAATGAGATCGCAAAGCAGGGTCTATGCAATACGGTCACTACGAACGGATATAGCGGACAACGGAGTAAAGAGGGCGGGGGAAGATGTAATGACTTCAGGAGGGGATTGTCAAATTGTCTCGTGAGGGATTGAATGTAAGAAGGGATATAATGCCGAGAGAGAGATAATCGCAATTTGGTGGAAACGGAGTAGTGTCCAGTAAAAAACATGGGGAATGTGTTAGGCCTTGGTGCACGAGAGTAACGCGCACGGGAGAACACATCGCGTATCTGTATGTCGAACTAAACCAAGTATGCGGGGGTTGCAGTGAAATTTTTTACCTTTTCTACCTTTTCATCTTTTATTTATTTATTTTCTTACGTAGCGGGTCTGCTAAATTTACGCCGCTGCAGACGGTTTAGCCACGCCAGGATGTAAAGTTGCAGTTACAGTGAAAGCCTAGTAGATCGATGTCAAACGCCCGGAAAGAAATAGTAATCGTCGGTGCAGGTACGCTTGCAACCACGCTTGATATCTGTTCATGCACTTCCACCTATAGTTACTATCGTTGCCTGGAGCGGTGCTCCGTCACGGTGGCGACTGTAACTCGTTGACAGTATATTGTCTTACTTTCATCGCTGCTCATGTTTGGAACAGGCGTTGTCGGTCTATCTACCGCCATCCGTGTCCAAGAGACAGGCAAGTACAATGTAACTATCATTGCCGAGACGTTTCCGACCGACCCCCGGACGATCCGGTATACGAGCCATTGGGCTGTAAGCGTCGTTGGTCGAGTGATCGTGTCGTGTTGGTCAACTCTCATTTACAGGGGGCACATCATGTCAGTCAGGCATTTGGAGATGCAAGACAGAAAGGTACATTATCGCCTTGTCTTTGATATCCCTTCTCGAAACCTGCCCACTCAATATCGACTCTGTGGTTCTTCCTATTCCATGGTCGTGCAGCACTGGACAAGGAAACATTCGAGACAATGTGGCAGGACTCAGAGCCCGATGCAGGAGGAGCGGCCGCGGGACTTTTCTTCAGACATACCCACACTGAATTCCGAGCGGATGGCATCGATCCCTCTCCTTGGCTGGATTACATGCCCAACGTGAGCTCCCCACTTTGGTTTGAAGCTACGCCCACCTCGTTTCTGAACAAAATGACATCCCGCAGTTCCGTACGGTGTCAGATTATGATCTCATCCCAGGTTCCACAGCTGGGTATACGTTCACCACTTTCACTCTTAATACACCCGCGTACATGAATTGGCTCCTTGCTCGATTTCTCTCTCTCGGAGGCTCTACGAAGCGGGGGAATCTACAGCATATTTCCCAGGTAATACTCTTTTAGCATCCGTCTTGTGGTTCTTTTTTGGTCAGTACACTCAGACGCTCGAATGATACTATGTAGGTGTTAGACGACACAACAAATCCAGCGGCAATCATCGCATGCCCTGGAATTGGTGCCCGCTTTCTTGGAGGTATCGAAGATAAGGATGTTTATCCCGTTCGTGGACAAACCATCCTTCTATGCGCACCATGGATCAAGTATGGAAGGACGCTGTCTGGGGCAGATGGATCATATATTTACATGATGCCACGGTGTACGGGAGAAGTGTGTCTTTCTTCCGATCCCGTACAACGAGGAAATACTCAGAACCATTGCAAACAGGTGATCGTTGGTGGAATCAGGGTGCCCAATGACTGGTAGTTCTTGAGAATTCCAAATTTGTGTCTCCCTCACCGATTATATTTGATGCTAGGCACCCAGTACCTCGCGCTATAGATCGAACCTACATCCTCAGCCATGTACTTGCACTCTGTCCCGATATTGCACCTCCCTCTGTTCGTGCAAGCCGTGAACCGACAGTTGCGGACCTTGAAGCGCTTATCGTTGACGAAGGGTGCGGGCTACGTCCAGCAAGAAAGGGAGGGATCAGACTCGAGGTCGGTTCCTTCGAACAAGGAGAAGGAGAGAAGCTTCCAGTTATCTATAACTATGGGTGAGCTTCCAATCTTAATTCCAAGTCGAAACCGCAGTTGTGACGTGGGTACCACATATAGTCATTCCGGAATGGGATTCCAGTCTTCATGGGGATCTGCAAGCATTGTGTTGGCGCTCCTTGAAGGTGCTATTCAAGGGGTAGGCAATGAAAAATAAGAGGATAAAAGGGGTACTTACATAAATGTGGATGAATAGGAGAATAGGGGTTATTGTTTCCAAAAGAGGAATAGAGCAAGGATGTTCCCGGTGAGCCGACGACGGACATGAGAATACACACCTTGTCCAGTTACCAACACGACGATGAGGGTGCTCGACCTGCTGCCTCTCGTCTTCCTCTCCACCGTCCTTGCGTCTTTTATCCCTGATGCACAGGTCGTTCTTGGTGATGTTTCGTCTCCAATCCGCCACGCTCCCAATCCACTCCAGTCCGGGTTGAACAAGGCTGGTACGAAAATCCACAAGTGGATAGATGGAAAGGCCTTTGTGCAGGAGCACGGAGTGATGTGTGAGTCTTTGAATTGTAAAACGCGACGGGTTAGCTGACGGGACACTACATAGACGAGCTTGTGCAGCATTCACACTTTTCCGACTATCAGCTAAGGGTTACCGAGCCTACGCTCTGCGATCCGTCTGTCAAGCAATACTCTGGATACCTCGACATCACCGACGACAAGCACCTCTTCTTTTGGTCTGTTTCATCCTAACCCACGTTCCGCAGTCCATCTGACGTGATAGCTACTCGACTTCCCAGGTTCTTTGAGGCCCGAAACTCGCCCGAGGATGCGCCCGTCGTCTTGTGGCTTAATGGTGGCCCTGGCTGCAGCTCCTCCACAGGTCTTCTCTTCGAGCTTGGCCCCTGTCGCATTGCCGATGACGGCACCACCACGACTCCGAACCCTTATAGCTGGAACACGAATGCCAACATTATATTCCTCGACCAGCCCGTTGATGTAGGATACTCTTACGTCGAGGATGGAAGTACCGTCAACACCAGCCCAGTCGCGGGCAAGGACGTGTATGCGTTCTTGGAACTCTTCTTCTCTCGTTTCCCGGAGTACGCGTCCCTTCCCTTCCATCTCGCAGCCGAGAGTTACGGTGGCACGTATGCGCCGAACATCGCGAGTGTGATATATGACGAGAACAGGAAGGTCCCCTTGATGGCGTCGTCCGATGCCAACGATGCGCTCGTCAGAATCAACCTCGCATCCATCATGCTTGGGAATGGGATGACCGACAACTACATCCAGATGGCCTCGATACCTGACTACCTCTGCGAGGGACCATACCCTATTTATGATGACCCCGAAGGGCCACAGTGCCGGGCGCTCAGGGCAAAGGTACCAACATGCCAGAGACTTGTGAAAGCTTGCTACGATTATAATTCTCGCTTGGTCTGTGTTCCTGCAGCCTTGTACTGCAACAGCCAGCTGTATGCTCCTATTCAACGTGAGTCCAATTTCGAATCTCGTGTTTGTTACTGCGAGCCTTGTTTCTCCCCTCATTAGAGTCTGGCCTTAATCCTTATGATGCACGTCGTCCTTGTGACCCCAAGACGGATGGCCCTCTCTGCTATCGAGAACTGAAGTGGGTTGAAACCTACTTGAACCAACCCGAAGTCAAAGCTGCGCTTGGCGCGGACCCTCAGCGCAACTTCGAATCTTGCAACATGGCTATGAACCAGGCGTTTCTGCTTCAAGGAGATTCGATGCACAACACTCCCGCTTTGTTGTCACCATTGATTAACGACGGAGTGAGGTTGTTGGTTTACGCTGGGACCGCTGGTGAGTGGGATGTCCCCATTTCGTCTATAGCTTTCTAGGTTGTAAATGGTGGACTGATGTTTGACGTTGGCAGATATGATGTGCAACTACATCGTAAGTTCCCTTCGACCGTGAGAAGAATGGGATGGCCGTTGACTCTCTTGCAGGGTAACGAACGCTGGCTTGAAGTATTGGAAACTGATTTCCTCGACGAATTCACAACTGCGCCAACGAAGCAGTGGATAACGTTGCAAGGCAGAACAGCAGGTACCGTTCGGAGTGCAAGCGGCGGTGGGTCCGGTGCGGGTAATATTACGTTCGTCACGGTCGACGACGCCGGGTCAGTTTTTCGGTCGCATGTTCCGCGAAACTCATGCCGATACGTGTTGCAGCCACATGGTACCGTTCGATCAGCCAGAAGCTGCCTTGGCGAGTCATCTTCTGAATCGGTGGTTTTCCTCCCGAGAACGTTCATGCTGACTTGTGTGTTCTTGTAGGACATGTTTACGAGATGGATTACGGATGATCCTCTGGCGTAATGTTGTCCAGATCATGTGTTCTGCGGCTTCGTTCGTGATCTGACAGGTTTCTCGGAGAGAAATAAATGTGTTGTATTTATGGGGAATTGATCATCTATCGCCGTGTACAGGTGATGCGAGTAACGGTATTGTATTCGAATTGGGGTGTTCAGATCTTAGACGCGACCGAGCTTGAGAGCCGCTAACCCACTTTGGAACCGTGCCCTATCTGTGTGACGATCTTGCTTCTATTCGTCTACGGTTGGTCATGCCCAAGGTCCGAGGGATTCCGTTGCGCTCTCTTTGGCAAGTCACCGAATTTTATATCTTCGGACGTGCACACCAAGCATACGGACCCTGGATGCCCAGGTCGACACTAGTAGGTGGTTACTAGTCACTAAATAATGGAAGACGCTGGATCGGTTCAGCGCCATGGCTGATCATGAAAGAGTCTGTGACTCGGACTCAACCCTGCTCCCACCCTCCCACGCCGGACCTGATTGCGTCGAGAGGAACAAAAGGCACGGCGGAACCCGGAGGTGTTATTTTATGGGGTCGGAAAACCGCAACGTAGCATGTCTACACTTCCATGTGGATCTGGATTCGAATGATTCCGACGACCGATCACCGGTCCTCCCTTCTGAGTCGCACGAGAGCAGGGACAAATAAATATAGGGGTGTGTGAATCTGATCCATCACGTACCCACACCCTCAAGAATGGAACCTGACGGAGAGGCTACCCTAGTTGATCGTCCTCATGGCGATGCGTGAATGCTTTTTCGGGCATGGGGGACACCCTGCAACATTTCACAGGTTGTCTTTTTTTTTTCTCAACCTAGCGGTTACATGTCGGCCCATCACCTCCAGCGGTGCAAATGTTGGTTGCAGTGTCTGTCCGTTCTACATCGCCAACACTGACTTCACCGAGAACGAGTCACGGGAAACGTGAAAGGAAACCATACAACTGAGAGGGTAACAATGTGAGTCCAAGATTTAACTGCAACCGATGCCTCTGGGCCCTGGGGGGACCACGGAGAACCACATCTTCTGCATACACTGATGCGCTGTGGTTTGGATAAAGCCAAACTTTCGATGACAACGTCGTGTTGAATGCCTGACTCCCGAGACGATACGTCGTCCCCAAGGGAACAAGAGCCAGTTCGTATATACAGGCTCAGTCTTGCAGTGCGACCGATGTCACTGTATCAGCTTCACCACACTGCGAGTACGTTGTCCTGGATACCGCACTGAAACCGCTGCGCACCAACTTTCAACCAGAATTTTGGACAGACGCAACGAC
>Ga0307508_10003222_pt1 | contig 16684 bp, 12 predicted proteins | sample 9_EM_MG_FD_203089 | JGI IMG/M metagenome (GOLD analysis project Ga0307508, IMG submission 203089) | Populus trichocarpa ectomycorrhiza microbial communities from riparian zone in the Pacific Northwest, United States - 9_EM | ecosystem: Host-associated > Plants > Roots > Unclassified | place...
ACTTATTGAACATTAAAACTCAAATAGTTTCATCTCTACTCACCTTACAAGCGCTAGATATGATTGCTCATGTGAGTGAGCCAATCTAAGTTTATCGATATACTTTAACAAATTATATTACATGATACTCACAATATATTCCATAAAATAAATAATGAATAACATGATATCACTATTATTAATAGTGCTGGAACTTTGAACAACATAAATAGAAGCATCATCCTTAATAGATACATTAACAATGTCTAACACCATAAAACCATTTAATACAAAATCAGAACTATAAAAAATATTCCAGATATATTTTCACACAACAACCAACAAAAACAATATAAAAGCCTAATTGTAGTAAAACAAGAACATACACAAGATTTCGTTGAACTTCAGGAGCATAAAGTATATCATGAAGTTAAAGTGTGCGACCGCCCCGTAAATCTAATTTACTGGTACCGATCCCAAGCACAACAGCAGAAGCATGATTCCTCATGTATATGTATCTACTTCCCTTTGAAATTCAATAAAATTCCACAAAGGTTGTTCGATCCTTTACTATGTGGTTGGTTGCTCCTAAGTCTTTGGCTTAGTGCAATCACGAGCAAAGTGACCAGGTTTACCATAATTGAACAATTCATATTCTTGTCTTTCTTACCGCCGTGTTTTTCATGCTTGCGCTTATATCCACTATTAGTTGCTTTTATTCCTCTCTTACCATATTTAAGACCCTTACCTTTGCTCTTTTTATGTTTAGAGTCATATGCTCTTTGGATCTTAGTCTCATATATAAAAGCCTTGTTTATAGGCTTTTTAGCGTGAAATCAATCTTCTTCAAGCTCAACATGACGAGCAACATCATCAAATGTCTTGATGTTGCCATTGTGGGTAAGGTTAACACGTATGTGTTCCTAATTGCTTGGTAAAGAGCATATCACAACTTAGACTCATTGTTCATCAGTCATCTCATGCCCAACACCTCTTAATTCACTAATTATGTTAAACATGACTGCAAGATGCTGCCTCATCGTATGATTTTGACGCTTCTTGTAACCATCAAATTTGAGAGTTAATTGATGAAGTCTAGTAGTGAAGGTTTCCCCATACTGAATCTTCACTACATCCCAAACTGTTTGGACTGTTTGGGTTGAACGATGCCTTTCAAAACACAACATTATATCATTTCTCATGCTGCTCAACATTAGAATATGAGTTACATGATCCTTGCGCTTATAGGTTTGATATGCTTCCATATCAAGCTTGTGCTGAGTAGTGTTTCCTTGCTCAGGTTCAACCATCAGTTGTGTGATTGTTTCCAACATTTCTTGCTCTTCTAGGAGATACTCAATCTTACAATGTCAAACATCATAATTCTTTTTAACTTATTTTGTCTTTATGGTTCAAATCAGCAATAATACTCTTAGATGCAGCCATATCAAGCGTTATTGACACTAATTACAAATATTAGTATCTAGTACAATTTAAATGATATTTATTGTCACTCCATTCTAAATTAAACAACCCATTCTAAATTAAACAAATAAGAATCTAACTCATACAATAGAAATGAAAATAATGTTAAATACTTAATCAATTTCCATTTTATGATCTAATTATTATTGGAAATTTAAATGAGTGCAAAAATTATAGTTATTAGTTTCAACTAGCAACTCTAATTGATCAAATTGTTGATATTTTCATATACATGCTTATAATATAAGTAAAATTTAAATTATAAAAATATGCAGTTAAACAAAAAAATCAACCAATTATCTAAACAAAAAAAATACTGAAATAATAATAAAAATACAAAATTAAGAATAATAAATTTCAAAATTATTTTATATTGTAGGTACATAATTAGGGTCTCAAATTACATCATCTCCTCCATCAAAGTCATCTCCTCCAAATTCATTTTGCTCAAACCATGGAATGAATTTAGCAGCAACATCCATGTAATTGACACTTCTTTTAATAGGTCATATATCTTTTTTTATATACCGACATTCCCTCTCAAGTAGCATTTCATCAGCAAGATTGTTGAAATCTAAGGATCCTAGCTTATATTCCAACAATAGTCGCATCGACATCCATTCCTCAGGTAGAGAATTGAGAACACTTAACATTTGATGTTCCATATAGAACTCGTAAACACCACTCATATTTAGTCTACTCATCCAACAATACATATAATCAATGTGCTGTTGAATTTTGTGAACAGGTTTAATGGTATAACCCAATAAATAATTAATTTGTTGTAGCCTATCAACTACAACAAAAATATTTCAAAAGCATATACATATAATAATCAAGAGTATAACAAATAGGCCTTGAGGCGTAAAGATCACTATCTTTAAGGTATTAATTACCCCCACTATATTTGCTGCAGGGTTAAAGAAATATACTTTCAGGATACAACAAAGTCTAAAACTTATAGGCAACAACTTCTATAAGTTTATTAAGAAGTTTTGTTTTATTTCTGATAAACATAAACAAAGAGTTTTGTTCTCGGGATGCCCCCCAATTGTTTCTTGTTTTTTTTTTGTCAACATCAAACTGGCATTTATAAATAAAATAACACCCTTTCAGACCAATGTGTCTATAAAGTTTAGAGACACAGCTCTTCAGACCAATATATCTGTAGAATTTAAAGGCACATCTTTTTAGACCAATATGTCTGTAGAGTTTAAAAGGCAACTCTTCTTTCAAATTATTTGAACAATTTAGCAAGAGGTGTCATGCATAATTATTAGATTAATTAATTCTAAAAATTTAATTAATTATCTCAAATTAATGAATTTCAAAAATAATAATAAAAAGCATTTATGTTACATAATGCCAAATGCCATTATAACCTTTTTTTAAAAAAAAAACACACGATAAATCCTATGAAATTGAATTTAAATGGATGAAATGGTAGTTACACCAATGTCATTTTGAAGCAATTATATTTTTATATATTAAAAAAAACTAGGAACAAAAAATTTATGATACAATCAATATAGTCAAAAGTCAATGTCTTTGGCTTTAAATTTGACAAACATTTTTAGAATCTCTCTTTTAAATAATACATGGTGCAGTTATTGATGCAAGCAAAGAAATAACATGTATTCATATGTATTAGAAAAAAAACAGTTTGTACAATAATAGATATATTGCATAAAATCTAACAGAATGTACATCTTAAAATCATGCTCTGATACCATTGTAGATTTAAAGGAAACTTACTGGTGATTTGAGAATTCACTTTCTTGTCCCTAGATCAATTGCTTCAGTGCTACTTCGATTACTAGGACCAAAGAGATATTTCGCAGTACGAATGTCTTTATAAATCTTGTCAAGTTAATTCAGAGAGTCAAAGATGGGAGAACAGAAAGAAAGAACCATTATCTTTCAAAGTAAAAACTTTTTCATCTTCTAATAAGTCATGTACCTATATATATAAGTAAATAAAGCAATTACTTATTTTAGTAACTCTTATAAACATTTGGATCAAGCTCATCTCTCATGGGCGGACCATGCCTAACCCAATAACCAACATCTCTCACTCGCCCATGAAGGACTGGATCTATCTAATAAATTATATTTCAAACTTGCACAAGAATTTCATATTTGACGAACATATTGTGCGACCTGAAGCACATAATGAATTTTAAAAGCTAAAAGGTTGAAGAATTAATTTCTATCAGTATCAATCTTTGATTAACCACCATGAATCAAGAATTAAATATAGAAAAACCAAGGGTTTTTTGAGTGAAGAAACCAAGGGTTCTTTAAGGTTAGTTTTTCATTCACTCGTAATTTGTTTAAATCATAAATGAAAAATTGATGTCTTAAACTACATCAAAAAAAATTTATATATTAAAATCATTAAAACAAATTTTCAACAATCCCCCACATAAATGAAAATTGTCTCACCAATTTGAAAATGACTCAAAGATTTGTTGAGAAATATTGGTTTGGTATGTTACTACATCAAAATAGATATTTTTAGCTTTAAACCTTTCTTAGTGAAATACTATCAGACTTACTCGATTAAATAGTGAACGCGATGTCTTAAACTATTTAGCATTTTGTGTAAACCAAGACAATAGTACTCATATAGTTTTCTACTTAGAGATTTCCTTTGGTTATCACTGTTCATTTTCGCCTTGAACAACTCTTGGACTTATGAGTGCTTTAGAGAATTCACTTTTTATCAAAATTCTCAAAGAAATAACCATATTTTTCACTCATATAAGTGATCTTTCATTAAAAGTATTATGCTATACTTCACTTGATGTACCAATATATGAAAATCATTAAGAGCTCAACTCACTATTTATCACACTATAACTAACACTTATTTTATCATTGGAATAAATAGAAAATTATAGTTTCCTAGTGCTACCGATATGTTATATGACTTAGTTTTCCATTTGAACCTAGATCTTGGGATCTCCAATCAACTAGATATGATTATCATCATTACACTCTTTTGTTTTTTAAGTTTTTAAGCTCATTCCTTTCGATAAACTATACACAAGCTCTCTCGACAAACATTTGGTTAGCGGATCTGTAATGTTTTCCTTTGACTTTATATAGTCAATGAAAATAATTCAATTTGAGAGTAAGTGCTTAACGGTATTATGTCTATGATGTATATGCTTAAACTTTCCATTATACATACTACTTTATGTCCTTTTAATTATTGACTGACTATCGTAATAGACACAAATAGTTGACACTGATTTTAGATAACATGGAATATCCTCTAAGAAATTCCAAATTCATTCGGCTTCCTCTCCAGCTTTATCAAAAGCAATAAACTTTGATTACATCGTGGGTTTAATGATACAAACTTGTTTAGGGAATTTCCATGATACAATTGCTCTACCAAGTATAAAGACATATCCACTTGTGGATTTTGAATCCTTAATGTTAGAAATCCAATTAGCATCATTATACCATTCTAGTACTATTAATCAACTAGTGTAGTGTAGGCTATAGTCCAAGGTGTACCTCAAATACTTGAATACCCTTTTTATTACCTCTCAATGATTCATACTTAGATTGTTTGTAAATCTACTCAGTTTACTAAATAAATAAGCAATATTATGTCTTTTACAGTTCATAATGTCTATTAGGCTTCCAATTATTCAAGAGTATTCCAATTGATTTATTCTCTTATCTTTATTCTTAGACATATATACATTTATATCAATTGGTGTTTTGACAATGTTATTGTCACATTTAGAAAATTTCTCAAGAATTTTCATAATATATGAGATTGGGACAATAACAATCTATTAGATGTCTTATAAATTTTTATTACTAGTATGACATATGTTGTAAAAATCCGATAAATTATAATATGAGTAAAATAAATAAAATACCGAATAAATTAAATAAAAGGGGTTTCAAGTATAGTAAATGGATACAATAGAATAAAAGATAGTATGTTATGGTGTAAATTAAGAAAAAGAAGAGTTGGGTGACAAAAATAGAATTAAAAAATAATGAGGGCCAATGTGTAAATAGTTAAAAGCTAGAATATAATTGCTTCATATTTTTCTCTTTTGGCCATGAGTTTGAAACAAAGAGACGGGGAGGAATTGTGTGATTTTCTACTTAAATTCTTGTTGGTTTCACCAATTAAAGTGAGTAATTAGGGTGATTAACTTAGTTAAACATAAAGAGGGAGTGATTTTAAGGTGGTGAGTGCTCTGGAGGAAGAATTTAAAGCTAGGGTTTGAAGTGGGAGGAGAAGAAAACTTGATTTTTCTTGCATTCTTTCCTTGAATCCTTATTAAAGTGAGGTAAATAACATGCTCCAATTGATTAATTCCTCTAATTTTATGTTTGATGAATGATTATGCAAAATCTTGATTATGTGAAGTTGTGGATGTATGTTATGAATTGTGGGAATAATGCAAATTATGATTTAGCCATGTTAGAAAGCATGAATTATGGTTGGGTAAGTGTTTAATTTTAAATAAAAGAAACAAAATTTCCCCCCCATTTTAATTGAATTTTCGGCTAAAAGAGGAATAATTTAGGGGATTTGAGGTTTTAATTCAATTGTTTGGAAAATGTGGGTAGATAAAGGTTTATAAGTGTTATTATATGAAAGGAGTAAGAATTTTTCAAAGAAAAAAAATCTTCACTTTCTTCCCTAGGTTATTTTCGGCTAAAAGGAGAAGAAAATTAGAAAATGGAGTTTAATAATATTATTGAGAAATCTTGCCAAATTGAAGATAATTGATGTTGATAGGTTAAATTGAATAAGGATTTTTATGAAAAATAAATATGTAATCGGCATTAGAATTTTACCGGTTCAAATGAATGAACAATAACAAAGTAAATTGTGTTGGTGCAGAGGAGGTCGCAAGACCTAATTAGCAACAATGGACCTCTTCATGCGCACATACATCAGGTAGGTGTTCGACACCTTGAAGTAGTTAAATGGTTTAATTTTTATTATTGTAGAAGAAATTTTATAGATTTTAATTTTAGTGTAAAGTTCAAAAGAAGCCTTGTTGAATGGGTAAGCCGTGAAAATTATTTCCTGGTTACTGGAAATAAATTATTTCCTGGTCACTGGAAATGATGCCCCGTTGAATGGGCAAGCTGAGAAGATTATCTCCTGGCTACTAGAAATAATGCCTGGTTGAATGACCATGTTAAGAAAATTAACTTATGAGTTAATGAGATATCCTCTTGGTGTAATATAGATTAATTGTAAGACTTTAATTTGAGGTTAAATATGCAGGTTTGTGGGAGACACTCCTGTTATTTTTCAATAGATTTATTCTCTGTGTCTAGAAAAGAATATATAAAATTGTAAATTACAAAACAAATAAGACAATTTATTAAATGATGTGAAAATTACCTTATGTACATAAATAGTTAGTCCTTATCCAAGTACTTGTTGAAATGTACAATTTAATCATGTTTAATGTGATTATGTTTTTAGGTACGTCGCACCCTTGAACTGGATAGTAGATGCTTGGATAATTAATTTTGCTATGTGATCAATGTAATTGGAAGAACTAATATTTTGTTGTAATACATTTTTATAACTAAGAATTGTAATGTTTAACTTATTATCTTGTGTATGATGTAATTTATGTTGTCGATGTTATTAAGTTGAATTATGGTTGGTTGTATATATATTTTGAGCACAAATATTTTTTTTTAAATAAATAGATGATGCATGTTATGAATTTATTAGCTTTTAATAAATTGTTCTATAGAAAATAGAAATGAGATATTGATATCTGCTGGAGTTTTGAAAGTCTAAATGATGGACGTATATTGTGATTGATGTTACAAGTTCAGAAATAATTGAGTCGATAACTTGGTATCAAAAGAATACAAAGGAAACTCTGTCAAAATTTCAGTAAAACATATAAGTATAAAGAAAAAAATTGGTAACTACTAATATATGTCGTATATTTTGAGTTTACAAGATTAAGGTTGTTACATCTGCAACATCTAAGTTTTTCATGTTAAACTTGTTAGTTAATATTTTCTTAGTAGACTTGATCATGTGATCATTTAAAGCGAAACCAAAAAAAGTAAAGAAAACTAAAAGTAAAGAAAGAAAGAAAGATGCCAAGAATTAAAAGTAAGGAAAGAAAAGAAACTAGGAATAAGAGAGAATTCAGAAGAGGAAAATTCTGTATTTTATCAATTCATCAAAATTGTCTAACATTTAGAAAAATATGATAATAAAACCTTAACTAGAACAAATAATTGGGCTTATAGTCCACTAAATAAAATACTCAATAATAATTAAATCACGCCCAACAAATAAAGCTTAATTAATAAACCTCAACTAAAAATTCAAATAAGTTAAACCAAAACATAAGATAAAGTTGAATTTCTCAATGGTTTGGGCTACCCCCTTATCGTTTATGATCATACGAGTGCATAAACAGTGTTCCGGGTCTGGTGTCCCAACCAACTCACCCAGGGTTAGAGAAACTCGACCTTGTCGAGTGTAGTTCAAGGCGGCTCCAATGATGCTCCCAAAAAGCATGATTAAGTTGTTGTTATATCTCTACGATAATTCAAGAATAGTTTGAATTTAGTAATCTAGATTATATACTGAGATTCACTATAGTTCACCTTCCTTGGTAAAAACAACTTGTGCATCCAAAATAGCATTGATATGTTCTTCTTGGGCCAAAGATAAGGATAATGGGGCAGAGGTTTCAAAATGAGCATTAGAGATAGGTTGCACTTTATATATAACGAAGTCTTTTATGTAAAAAGTAGAGCTACTATTAAAGTTTGATGGCAGTTTGCAACATAACTGTTTGATTCAATTATTTGCAACATTTTGAATGATCTAGAACTACTCACTTGAAATTTATGATTAGTTTTCAAAGGACACCGTTCAGGGCTGATTTGTATCACGAAATAATCTCCAACATTAAGTATATCATGATACTTATACAAATGAGCTCATAATTTATATTGTTTATTACTTGCTTTAATTTGTTTTATAATATCAACATGCAAATTATAAAATCTACATGCAAATGACTCAGTTGAATCAAATATTTTATAGTGAGGAGACATATGAAAAAGATCTACAAGTTTTCTAGGTTCGTAACTATGAACACTATATAATTGATAGTGTGAGTTGAAACAAACACTATTTGAAGCCTTAATCAATATAGTTTGAACACAACCTAATATATTAGGATTATCTCCATCATCTTCAACCTAATAAAGCATATAAAATTAAAATTAATTCTATATGTGAGAATATAATAATTTAAAAGAAAGTTAAATAATAACTTAAATTTTAAAAATGTTAAAAACCTCTTTCACACTTAATATTTTTATTATTATTATTTTTTCTCTACAAGATAACTAAATAAAGTCTAATATAAGGATAAATCCTTAAGATTGTTAATAAAATATTGTAAATATATTAGACTAATAGACTAGTGAGCAAGGATGTTTGAATTATCATAACAAGATATGTTAAACGTAAGAATGTTTCTAAAAAAGCCTATTGTTCATACAAGTTTAAATCTATAAGCATGGAAACTAATAACTCATGACAATTATGCTTTCAACACGAATATAATTAAAAGAATATTAGCATGCATGCTTAGTATTTATTCAAACTTGCAATTGATATAAAATCAAATTCCTAGCATGCATACTAATAATATAACTCTAATTAGAATCAAATTCAAGCTTAAAATCCACTAGTTAATAAAAATTTAATAAAATAATAAAAATTAAAATTCAATAATAAAAATAAATAAAATCTAATGTCTTGAGTTTGAAATAAGCATAATCTATATATATATAAACGAGTACTCGTGTCTCGGATCCAAAAACCCTCAATTCTCATCTTATACGCACTTAGAAGTGAGTATTTTCGGTTCGGTTCGGTTTTTACTAAAAAAACAACCAACCCGATTTTTTTTCTTTAGGATTTAAAACCGAAACCGAACAAAAAATGATTTAAACCGATTATTTCCGGTTTGGTTTGGTTGGTTATTTAAGATTCAAAACCAGAAAAAACCGATAAATAAATGTGCTTCTACAAAGAGACAAAGGGGTTCAACAATGAGGGTAGCTTTACCGGCCTTTATTTCTCTTCAAAATGCAACTACAAATAAATGACCATCCCTGAAATAATATAGTAAAACAAATAAATTAAAGAAAAAAAAGGTCAATTAAAAAGTGTAAAAGGAACTAACAAGAGAAGGCAATTAGGAAGTCACTAGGGGGTTTGATGGAAAAAAAAAACCATGGTCACTCAACGGTTCAAGTTTTTATGATGATGTACATTACATTGGACACATAACCCAATGTTTCTCAGGCCACCTTAGCATTCCCTATAAAAGAATGAAGAGAGAAGACCAGTAAGCCTGAGATCGAGAGACTGTTAAGCTTGGCTTAATAAGACTGAAGAAATGGAAGAAACAAAGAAGAAGAGACTGAGATTTCAGAAGAATGAATTCTTATTATTTTTTGCGTGTGGTATACGTCAACTGTTCCTCCTTATATACTAGCTTAACATGAGTTCCATGCTTACTAACAACTAACTGATTCTAACTGATTTCCACGTGCCATGCATTCTGTTACTACTAGCAGAATATCCAGTAACCAATATTTATTCCAGCTGTAACAATACTCCTTCCTTGAATGCTTTCTTGTCCACAAGAATGCTCGATTGAATGCTCGATTAAGATGCTTCAAAAATTGCTTGGCAATCTGGGAACTGCTTCTGTAGATCAGACAAATCTTCCCGAGTTGCATCTTCTTGATTGAGATTGGACCATTGAACCAGCACTGCAGTAGCTGCTCCATTACCCTTCTTCATCAATTTCCTATCCAATATGGCTAAGGGTATGATTTGCATTCGTCTTTCCTTATCTGATACTGGCAGTTTGGACGAAACTATTGTTGCATCTCCAACCTTTTTCTTTAATAAAGACACGTGAAATACTGGATGGATCAAACTTCCCTCTTGAAGTTTTAACTCATATGCCACCATCCCAATCCTTTTGCTGATCTGAAAGGGACCATAGTACCTGGGATTGAGCTTAAGGTTTTTCCTTACGGCCATACTGTTTTGCCTATAAGGCTGCAGTTTAAGAAAGACCCAATCCCGTTCTTCGAATTCCCTCTCTGTTCTTTTTTTGTCAGCAATTTGCTTCATCCTGTTCCTTGCTGTTTCCAGCTGCCTCTTCAGCGTGTGATCCATGTTTGCCCTCCTCTGAAATACCTCCTCCACCGCGGCTACTAGAGTAGGTTCCTGTGCCAACCATTCCCTCTGAGGAGGATCATAACCATATAATGCCTAGAAAGGGCTCATGCCCAATGTGGAGTGATGGCTGGAATTATACCACCACTGTGCCAATGATAGCCATTGAAACCACTGTTTTGGCTGATGCATGGTCATGCATCGAAGATATGTTTCTAAACATTGGTTCATTCTCTCGGTCTGCCCATCCGTTTGTGGGTGATAGGCTGTGCTCATCAACATTCTAACCCCCAGCTTCTTGAAAAGCTCCTTCCAAAATACACTGGTAAAGATTTTGTCCCTATCTGTGATAATAACTGCAGGCAATCCATGGAATTTGTAGAAATGATCTAGGAACACTTGTGCAATGTCTTGTGCTGTGAATGGATGTGTGAGTGCAATGAAGTGCCCATATTTTGTGAACCTGTCCACCACCACCAAGATAGCATTTCGTCCCTCTGAACTTGGTAAACCCTCTATGAAGTCCATGGTAATGGCCTCCCATGTACCTCTAGAAACCGGCAGGGGCTGTAACAGTCCTGGATATGCCACCCTTTCCACCTTGGCCTGCCTACACATATTACATTCTTCCACTGCCTTTTTAACCATAGCTTTCATCCCATACCAATGTAAGTTTGTCTTCAGCCTTATGTAGGTATTCTGAATGCCAGCATGTCCCCCAACATAAGAATCATGTTCTGATTTTACTAGTTGAGCTCTGAGATGTCCTTCCTGGCCAACCATGATCTTGCCCTTGTATCGCAGGATTCCCTCTTTGTAAGTAAAGTCGGGTTCCCCTGTTGTACCTGTCAGTTTGTTAAGAATGATGGCTTGTAACCTGCAGTCCTTCTCATAGGATGCATAAACATCTTCATACCATGCAGGAAGTATATTGGTGATAGCTTCCAAGGTCTCATTACCCTTAGCAGACAGTTCACCACTGGTTTTCCTAGACAAAACGTCAGCCACAATGTTCTCCCTTCGTTTCCTATACAATATCTTATACCTCAATCCCAACAATTTCATTAGGCCCTTTTTCTGAATTGTAGTGTGAATTTTCTGATCCAACAGATATTTCAAGCTTTTATGATCAGTTTGGATGATGAATTGTTCCTGTTCGAGGTAGTGCCTCCACTTCTCCACAGCCTCCACAGACATAAGAATAACCAGGTACTCCTTCTCATAGATGGATAATCCAAGGTGCTTTGAACTTAAGGATTTGCTAAAATAGGCTACTAGTTTGCCCTCCTGGCTTAGTACAGCTCTCAAGCCATAGTCACAGGCATCGATTTCAGCACAAATGTCTTGGAGAAGTCGGGTAAGGTGAGGACTGGGGCCTCACACAGGGCTTGTTTCAATACTGTGAATGCTTGTTGAGCTTGTATACTCCACCATAATTATTTTTCTTCAGTAGGTCAGTAAGAGGTTTACTAATGATTCCAAAATACCGGATGAATTTCATGTAATAACCAGCTAATCCAAGGAACCCTCTCAATTCCTTCAACGTTTGTGGAATAGGCCAATGGGCTACAGTTTCAATCTTCTTCCTGTCTGTGACCACTCCTTGGATGGAAATCACATGCCCCAAATATTCTACCTATTGTTCCCTGAACGCACACTTAGACTTCTTGACGAATAATTGGTTAGCCTATAATGTTTCCAGCACTTGCCTGAGATGAGCAAGGTGCAGCTCAAAGGTTAAGCTGTAAATAAGGATGTCATCGAAGAAGACTAGCATAACTTTCCGCAAGAAGGGTTCCAGTACGCTGTTCATCAATGCTTGAAAGGTGGCCGGGGCATTTGTGAGGCTAAAAGACATGACTCTAAACTCATAATGCCCATGATGCGTCCTGAACGCTGTTTTTTCAATATCCTCCTCATTCATTCTGACCTGGTGATATCCTGATCGCAGGTCTAGGTTGGAGAAGAACCTGGAACCATGCAGCTCGTCAAGGAGATCATCTATGAGAGGAATAAGGAATTTGTTCTTAATGGTCTGCTCATTAAGCTGTCGATAGTCGATGCAAAATCTCCATATGTTATCCTTCTTTTTGACAAGCAAAACTGGAGAGGCAAAAGGACTAACACTTTGTTGTATTACTCCATTGGCAAGCATTTCCTTGACCAGCTTTTCGATCTCTCTCTTCTGGATGAATGAACTTTTATAGGGTCGGATGTTGACAGCCTGGGAACCAGCTTTTAGTAGAATTTTATGATCAAACTTCCTTGCTGGTGGTAGAGTTCGTGGCTTTATAAAAAGTCCTGCAAATTCCTTTAACAAGGATTCAATCTCTTCAGCAGCTTTGGTTGGTTTTTTGTCCTCCTCCACGTCCATAGCAAAAAACTAACCAATTACTCCTACAATCACATCTTTGAAGCTATTCTGCTCCTTAATTGCTGATATCATGTGCAAGTCAGAACTCTACACTATTCTTTTTAGCTCGATCATTCTGTCACTTTTCTTGAGTGATAACCGCAACTTGATGAAGTCAAAGAGCACTGGAGAATATTGCTTCAACCAATCCACACCCAGCATTATATCATGCCTGTCTAATTTTAGTACCCTCAGGTTGGCTTTGAATTCGTAGCCCTGCATAAACCATGTAAAGCTAGGGCTCTGCATCTCACATAACATGACGGTACCATTAGCCACAGTTACTGCAAGTAACGTGGTTTTACTTTTGGCCACATTTAATTCTGTAATTGTACCCTCATCAATGAAGCTATGGGTACTCCCACTAACTATGAAAATTATAAGGTCCCTGCCTTGACAGTTTCCCTTAATTCTGATAGTATTGTAGGTATCATTTTCTGCCAATGCATTTAATGATAGTCCAAATTCATCAATCAGTCTCCTTTCTTTACACTTATCCTGCATTGTGTCATCCAGTTCCTTGACTTCCTCATCCTCTTCTTCCTCTACCCCTTCGATCATGTGTAAGCCTTTAGTATTGCATCTATGCCCAGGTGTGTACTTGTCTCCACACTTGAAGCACTGCCCAAGCCTTTTTCTCTGCTCAAATAAGCTATTTGAGTGAGGTCTTCCTCCTTCCATCCGATTGGGATTAAAGGCAGTGGGTGGAGCATTGCTTGCCACTCTTCCATTGTTAAATGTGGTGTTACTGCGCTGCACTAGTCTGGACCTCCTAGTTAGTGCATTGTTGGATTTTTCCTGCCACCTAGCTTGTTCAAATGCCATCAACACATTTGCAGGTTTCAAGATCTTCAGCATTGGTTTGATATCCTCCTTCAGCCCATTAATGAAGCTAGAGACGTAATAGAATTCTGTTAGGGATGAATTAAGAGCACTCATCACTGATCTTAGCTCTTCAAATCGCTCTATGTAATCATCCACACTTTTATCTTGGATTAGTTTGTTGAATTCTTCCACACTGTCCTCTCTGCTGCCAAACCGTCTGCAAAGAATCTGTGCAAATTCTTCCAAGTCCATCCAAGATTCGTTCTCCCTTATTAATCCTTCGAACCAGATGTCTGCTTTGCCCTCTAAGTAATAGGAGACCACTTCTACCCACTGGTGTGCAGGTATTGTGTTCATCTTGAAATATTTTCTGCATTTTCGCAACCAACCCCGAGGATTCTCTCCTCTGAATGTTGGCAACTCCACCCTTGGCAATGGTATGTTGTATCCCATCCTATGAAGTTCCTGCCCCATCATTTGTTCACCTCTGAATTGATTCCTGTGTCCTGGAGCGATTTTCTCAGCTGAAACAGGCATTCCTGTTTCTTTATCAGTGCTCGGGGTCGTTAAAATGCCTCTGGAACTAGTTCCAATATCCTTTCTCGCTGGTTGAGAAGCAATGAATTGCTGGAATTGTAAGGATATTGTCTCCATCTGCAGAACTAGCTGATCAATCTTGGTGCCTTGTTCCAGCCAACGTTCCTTACTTTCAGCCATAAATTCTTGTCGTTCTAGGTGATGATTCTGTAGCTGATTCTCTAACTTTTTGCAATTTTCGTTCATTGCCTTGAATTTATTGCCCTCCGCCATGCTCTGATACCAACCAATTGTTAAGCTTGGCTTAACAAGACTGAAGAAATGGAAGAAACAGAGAAGAAGAGACTGAGATTTTAGAAGAATGAATTCTTATTATTTTTTGCGTGTGGTATACGTCAACTGTTCCTCCTTATATACCAGCTTAACATGAGTTCCATGCTTACTAACAACTAACTGATTCTAAGTGATTTTCACGTGCCATGTATTGTGTTACTACTAACAGAATATCCAATAACCAATATTTATTCCAGCTGTAACAGAGACTGAGAGATTAAGAGAACCAAGAGACAAAGAGCTTGAAGGAGCAGCTTTGATTTAGAGAAGAGGGATTGAAAGACAAAAATATTGATTTAGATTTAGAGATTGAGACTGTAATTGTGAAGGGGGCGGCTTGTTGCTAATTGCTAGGGTTAGAATGCAATTCTTTTTATTTATAGTACTTAGTAATTTTTAGACTGGTTTGGTTTGGTTTGGTTATTTGATTTTAGCCATTGAAGATCAAAATTGAATTAAATCAATTTTTTATTTAAAATTTTCTAATTAGTTTAATTATTTTTTTATATATAATTTAATTTTTTATTTATTTTTATAATTTTCTTAATTTAATCGATTTTTCATATTTTTTTATCATCCCTATACGGACACCTCCCCTCTCTCTCTCTCTCCCCCTTATACTTTCCCGTATTCTTTCCCTCCCACCAATAACACCGCATCTACTTTCCCTCCACTAATAACACCCATAAAGAATTTCACTCAATTCCAATGCTAAAGTGTTTCTGTACTTCCATTAAATAGTTGGCAAACGATTCGAAATCCCAAGGAATGTGGATTTTGATGAAACTGAGAAGGAAATTTTTGAACTCCAAGATGATGGGCTAGGATTTTCTGGTGCTGGAGGGGACAAGAAGCACTTGGATGCTCCAGCACTAGAGGTGAAGGAGCTATCGGAGTTGCCAGAGCAGTGGAGGGAGCTAAGTTGCCGTGGTTATGTAAGGAGTTGCCAACGCATAAGCCAGCAACTATTGCGAGGATACTAAATGGGCAGAGAAAATGGATGAGGTAGGAAGATGCCACTTATATTATCGTTTATTGTACTCGAATTAGCGAAATGAGACTTGGTTTAGGATACTATTTTATTATCGAACTTGGGTTTTGAAATTTTTGTTTTGCAGTGCTAATATTTTAGTGCTTAGTGTTTTATTTTATACTATGATTAAATGTTCAGATACTAAAAATTTATGGGTTGTGATATTAATTTAAAGGGGTTATTACTAAAATTTGGTATCATATGGGAAAATGATGGTAGAGATCTTGACTTGTGAATTAGGTTGTCGTGAAGCTAGATGCTTTTAGGATCAAGCTGGAGTTTTATCTAAACCCCTAGATTGAAATAGAGAAAGATGGAGTGTCATCACTGGGATTTCTTTTTTATTGTTAGGTGTATAAATAGACGGTGCAGTAGTTTTGGTATCAGTTTGATTTTGCATTGTCCACTAAGTTAGCAGATTACAGGGGCAATGAGTAAAAGTTTGTGAAATGCAGGGAGATTTTTTTATGATATTTTCAGTCAGGGACGTGTTCCCACTGAATCTGTTTTTCACATTCTTTTAGTTGCATATCTGATTATGACTGTTCAAAGTAGCCTGGAGGAATTGTGCAACATTTATGATGCAGTCGGGAGGTTACCAGCAACGACTGGGTTTGTACAGTTCTTTGTTTAGAGCTCTTGTGAGCAAACCGGGGGTGATTGCAAAATATTATCTTAAACATGCTGAGTTTATTTATCATAATGTGGTGACATGTGGACTTGAGGTACATAAGTATATTTATGACGGTCTCATTTGGCTACATAGCTATCAAGATACAATAGATAAAGAAAGACTTGCATCATTAAGGCAAGAGATGAAGCAAGCAGGAGT
>Ga0307508_10003225_pt1 | contig 16676 bp, 13 predicted proteins | sample 9_EM_MG_FD_203089 | JGI IMG/M metagenome (GOLD analysis project Ga0307508, IMG submission 203089) | Populus trichocarpa ectomycorrhiza microbial communities from riparian zone in the Pacific Northwest, United States - 9_EM | ecosystem: Host-associated > Plants > Roots > Unclassified | place...
ACCGGGCACCGCCGGCACACCGCCGTGGCGAGGGCCGTTTGAACCAGGGCCGGACCGCCGGTACCGACCGGGAAGAACAGCTCCGGCTCCGCCCTGCGGCACGCCGCCCTGGAACGCCAATCCGCATCCACGTCGAACCCCTCTCCGGGAGTGGCAGGTGATCTCGTGCCGACGGGCGTCCGGAAGAACCGGTGCCCGACCAGCGACGTAGCCACTGTCGTCCCGCTGAGGTGCCGATCGCGCCCGGGAAGTCCCCGGGCCATCCCCCTGGTGCCCGCCAGGGACCCCGTGGAGGTCCTGTCGGCCTACCTCACCTACAAGTCCGGTCCACCGGGCGTCGTCGTAGGAGCCTGTCCGCGTCAGCCGTGATCAGTGCGTCCCGCGCCCACCAGGGCCGGGGCGAGCTCGCGCCATTCCTCGGTCGGCACCTCGAACGGTGACTCCATCAAGACCTGGACGCAGACATGGTCGGCGCCGGCGTCCAGGTGCTCGCGTACCCGGCTGCGGATCGCCGTTTCGTCGCCCCAGGCGATGAGTGCCTCGGCCAGCCGGTCCGAGCCGCCGCGGATCAGGTCCGTCTCGTCGAAGCCGCCGCGCAGCCAGTTGTTCCGGTAGTTCGGCAGGCCGGTGTAGATGTCCAAGTGGGCGTGCGCCCGGCGTAGTGCGGTCTCGCGGTCCGAGGTGAGCACCGCGCCCATCTCGACGGCCACGATCTTGTCCGGCCCCAGGGCCGTGCGCACCGCGGCGGTCTGCGCCGGCGTCACCAGATAGGGGTGGCTGCCGTCGGCGAGTTCGCGGCTCACCCGCAGCATCCGGGGACCGAGGGCGGCGACCAGCACGGGCGGGCGCGGCTCGCCGGCCTCCGCCGCATAGAACGTGGCTTCCACCATCGCCTTGAGGTAGTCCCGCATCGCCGAAACCGGTCTGGCGTAGCTGCCCCCGCGGACCCGCTCGACCAGTGGCCGGTGGCTGACGCCGAGCCCGAGCACGAACCGCCCGCCGTAGGCAGCGGCCAGGGTCCGTGACGCCGCGTTGGCCGCGACCGCGTCACGCGCCCAGATGTTGGCGATGCCGGTGGCCACGCGCATCCGCCGGGTGGCGGCGAGCAGCAACCCCGCCTGGGTGAACGCCTCCCGGCCGTAGGCCTCGCCGAACCACAGGGTGCCCCAGCCCTGCGCCTCGAGTTCCGCGGCGATCTGCCCGGCCGCCGCCGGCGGCACCGCGTCCAGGCTCGCGGTCCAGATCCCCACCCGTCCGAGCGCCACCATCACGCTGTCCGGAGGGACACTGGGGGCCGGAAGCGCTCGCCGTAGGCGTCGGCGAGCTGGTCGGCGCGGTCGGCGAATGCTTGTCGGCCGTACGCGTTGATGAATTGCACGGTGCCGCCGGTCCAGGCGGCGAATCCGATGCCGTAGACGGATCCGATGTTGGCGTCGGCGACCGAGTTGAGGACACCCTCGTCGAGGATGCGTACGGTCTCCAGCGCCTGAACGAACAACAGTCGATCGTGGACGTCCTGTTCGGACACTCCACCATCGTCCGGTGTGGACCAACGTTCGGCCAGGCCGGGCCAGAGCGTCTTGGGGCCGCCGTCCGCCGGATAGTCGTAGAAGCCGGCGCCAACTGCCTTTCCGGTGCGGCCCAGTTCACGGGCGAGGGTCGCGATTATCTCGTACGCGGGGTCCGTGTGAAGGTCGCCGGGGTCCTGGTCCCGGGCCTTGAGCGGCAGGGTGAGGGTGACCTCGTCGAGGACGGCGAGCGGGCCGACGGCCATCCCGGCCTTCCTGGCGACGTTCTCGACCAGCGCCGGGTGTACGCCCTCCGCGACGAGTGCGGCGCCTTCGGTGATGTACGTGCCGAAGACCCGGCTGGTGTAGAAGCCGCGGCCGTCGTTCACCACGATCGGGGTCTTCTTGATCTGCCGGGCGTAGTCGAAGGCGCGGGCCAGGGTGGCGTCGGAGGTCTTCTCGCCGCGGATGATCTCGACCAAGGGCATCCGGGGTACGGGCGAGAAGAAGTGCAGGCCGATGAAGCGCCCGGGGTCCGGTACGGCGCCGGCCAGGCCGGTGATGGGCAGGGTGGAGGTGTTGGAGGCGATCACCGCGTCCGGCCGGGCCGAGCTCTCGGCCGCGGCCAGGACCGTGGCCTTCAGCTCGCTGTCCTCGAAGACCGCCTCGATGATCAGGTCGCATCCGGCGAGGTCGGCGTCCTCGCCGGTGGCGGTGATCCGGTCCAGGGCGGCGGCCTGCCGCTCGCCCAGCGCGTCGGCGATCCGGGCCCGGCCGCGCTCGGCGGCCTCGGCGGTGGTGTCCTTCAATACGACGTCGATCCCGGCGAGCGCGCTGACCTGGGCGATGCCCGCGCCCATCAGGCCCGCGCCGAGCACGCCGACCTTGCGCGTTCGATATGGGTCCTGGCCGGACGGCCGGGAGTGGCCCGCTTTGAGTTCGTTGAGCTGGAACCAGAAGGTGCCGATGAGGTTCTTGGCGACCTGGCCGGTGACCAGTTCCAGCAGGTATCGGCTCTCGACCAGCAGGGCGGTGTCGAAGTCCAGCAGCGCGCCCTCGACCGCGGCGGCGAGGATCTTCTCGGGAGCCGGGTAGCAGCCGTGGGTCTTCTTGCGCAGGACGGCCGGGGCGGCGGCGAGCAGCCCGTACGATGCCGGGTCGAGCGGTTTGAGGTCGGGCACCTGGTGGCCGGGGGTGTCCCAGGGCTGCCCGGCGCCGGGGTTGGCCAGCACCCAGGCGCGGGCCTTGGCCAGCAACTCGTCGTGGTCGGCGGCGAGTTCGTGGACCAGGCCGACGTCGCGGGCCTGGCCGGGGCGCAGCTGCCGGCCCTCGGTCAGCAGCGGCAGGGCGGCTTGCACGCCGAGCATCCGTACGGTGCGGGTGATGCCGCCCGCGCCGGGCAGCAGACCGAGGGTGACCTCGGGGAAGCCGATCCGGACGGCGGGATCGGCGAGGCAGACGCGATGGTGGCAGGCCAGGGCGACCTCCAGGCCGCCGCCGAGCGCGCTGCCGTTGATCGCGGCGGCGACGGGCCGGCCCAGGGTCTCCAGGCGGCGCAACTGGTCCTTGATCGCGGTCAGTTCGGCCGCGAAGGCGCCGGCGGTCCCCGGGGTGACGGCGATCAGGGCGTCGAGGTCGCCGCCGGCGAAGAAGGTCTTCTTGGCCGAGGCCACGATGACGCCGATGAGGTCGGCGCGTTCGTTCTCCAGCCGGTCGACCGCCGTGGCCATTGCCGTGCGGTAGTCGGTGTTCATGACGTTGGCCGAGCCGGGCAGGTCCAGGGTGAGCGTGACGATGCCGTGGCTGTCGCGCTCGTAGCGAATGTGCTGGGTGGTCATGGGGTACTGCCCTCAGATCCGCTCGATGATGGTGGCTATGCCCATGCCGCCGCCGACGCACAACGTGGCCAGGCCGCGCTGGAGGTCACGGCGTTCCAGTTCGTCGAGCAAGGTGCCCAGGATCATGCAGCCGGTGGCGCCGAGCGGGTGGCCGTACGCGATGGCACCGCCGTTGGGGTTGATCTTGTCGGCCGGGATGCCCAGGTCGCGCTGGAACTTCAGGACCACGGCGGCGAACGCCTCGTTGATCTCGAACAGGTCGATGTCGCCGAGGGTGAGCCCGGCCCGGTGCAGGGCCTTGCGGGTGGCCGGGGCGGGTCCGGTGAGCATGATGGTGGGCTCGGCGCCGATCACGGCGGCGGCGAGGATCCGGGCCCGTGGGGTGAGGCCGTGTTCCCGGCCGGCCCGCTCATTGCCGATCAGCATGGCGGCGGCGCCGTCCACGATCTGCGAGGAGTTGCCCGGAGTGTGTACGTGGTCGATGCGCTCGACGCGCGGATAGCGGTCGATGGCGACCGAGTCGAAGCCGAGCTCCCCGGGGAGGGCGAAGCTGGGCTTCAACCCGCCCAGCCCCCACAGCGTGGTGCCGGGCCGGACGGCCTCGTCCCGGTCGAGCAGCAGGGTGCCGTTCTGATCCGTGACCGGGACCAGCGAACGGGCGAAGTACCCCTTCTCCTGCGCCTCGGCGGCCCTGGCCTGCGAAAGGACGGCGAAGGCGTCGACGTCGGTGCGGGTGAAGCCCTCCAGGCTGGCGATCAGGTCGGCGCTCACGCCTTGCGGCACGAAGCCGGCGGCGAGGCTGGTCTCCGGGTCGGTGATCCAGGCGCCCCCGTCGGAGCCCATCGGCACCCGCGACATCGACTCCACCCCGCCCGCGACCACCAGGTCCTCGAAACCGGCGGCCACCTTGGCGGCGGCCAGGTTGACCGCTTCCAGCCCCGAGGCGCAGAAGCGGTTGAGTTGCATCCCGGCCGGGCGGATGTCCCAGCCGGCCGCCAGCACCGCCGTACGGGCCAGGTCGGCACCCTGCTCACCGACGGGCGAAACGACACCGAGCAGCACATCGTCGACCGCGGACGTGTTCAGCCGGTTCCGCTTCTCGAGCGCCCGCAACAGCCCGGCGGCCAGCGTGACGGGTTTGACGCTGTGCAGCGCCCCGCGTTTGCCCTTGCCGCGCGGGGTGCGCACGGCGTCGTAGATCAGCGCTTCGGTCATCACCGGACGGTACGAGCCGGGGCGGGCCGGCTGCCGTGACCGTAGCGCTCAAGGTCGTTGACCCGAGCGTTCCGGCTCAACCGCCCGGCTGGTAGGAGCGGGGTGCGGAGCCGGTCCAGCGTTTGAAGGCGCGGTGGAAGGCGCTCGGCTCGGAGAAGCCCAGCTGCCCGGAGAGGTCCTCGATGGAGACGACGCCCGCGGCCAGCGCCGCGATGGCCACGTCACGACGCAGCTGGTCGCGGATCTGCTGGAAGGAGGTGCCTTCGGCGGCCAGCCGGCGGCGCAGGGTCTGCGTGCTCACCGCCAGCCGCGCCGCGACGTCCCGCGGGTCGCTCAGGTGGTCCGGCAGCGACTGCCCCAGCAGCCGCCGCACCTGAGCGGCGGTGGTGCTGCCGTAGTCCAGGCGGGCGAGCAGATCGCCCGGGGCGCGCCGGAGGAAGGCCCGCAGCGCTGCCTCGTCCTGCAGCACCGGTCGATCGAGAACGGAGCGGTCGAAGACGAGGGCGGTGCGCGCGGCCCGGAAGACGCACGGAGCGCCGTAGAGCAGGTCGTACTCCAGAGCGTGGCCCGGCGCCGGATAGCTGAACTCGGCCCGGGTGAGGCCGATCCGCTGGCGGATCAACCAGCCCGCGAGCCGGTGCGCGATGACGGTGGCGGATTCGGCCAGGTAGTGATCGGGATCGTCGAAACCCGTGAGATCGAGGACCACCCGGGCCTCGTCGTCGGCGCCCTCCTCCAGCTGGAACTTCGGCCCGCCCGGGAACAGCCGGTAGAAGGCGCTGCCCCGGCCCAGCGCGGACCGCAGGTCGGGGCAGTGCACAACGGCGAGGCACATCATCGCGAACGTGCCGACCTTCAGCGGCTGCGGCCCGAGGCCCTGCAACTCGTCGTCGAGGGCGTACCACACCTCGTTGGTGAGCCGGGCGAACTGCTGGGGCGACACCCGGGCGAGCGGGACCTCCAGCAGACGCGCCGGGATGCCCGCCTTGGCCAGCAGCGCCGAGATGTCCACGCCGCGCAGCTCGGCTCCGCGCAGCGCGGCCCGCACGTGGTGGATGGCGACCGAGCGGGCGGGCGCGCTTGATGCGGGAGGTGCGGCCATGACCACCGATCGTACGGGGGACACAGCGGTCAATGACCGCGAGCGCTGCGGTCATGACGGCCCACGGTGCCGCCCGCCTACCGTCGGACCATGATCAGAGACGGCTACTTCGACGATGCCCACGAGGCGTACCGGACCGCGTTGCGCGGCTTTGTCGAGCACGAAGTCGTACCGAGGCAGGCCGGCTGGGAACGCGACGGGATCGTCGGCAAGGACATCTGGACGCTCGCGGGCAAACAGAACCTGTTGTGTCCCTGGGCCGACCCCGCCTACGGCGGCCTGGGCCTGGCCGACCTGCGGTACGAGCAGATCATGATCGAAGAACTGGCGAACGTCGCCGAGTCCGGCTTCGCGGTGCCGATGCACTCCGGCGTGGTCGCCCCCTACCTGGCCGCGTTCGGCACCGAGGACCAGAAGGCCCGCCACCTGACCCGCGCGGTCTCCGGGGAGGCACTGCTGGCCATCGCGATCACCGAGCCCGGCGCCGGCTCGGACGTGGCGGCCATCCGCACCCGCGCGGTGCCGGCCGCGGACGGCGACGGCTGGGTGCTCACCGGGGCCAAGACCTTCATCTCCAGCGGCATCAGCGCCGACCTCGTCATCGTCGCCGCCCGCACCGGCGAGGACCACTCGATCGGCCTGTTCCTGGTGGCCGCCGGCACCCCCGGTTTCACCCGCGGCCGCAAGTTCGACAAGCTCGGCCTGCGGACCTGGGACACCGCCGAGCTGTTCTTCGACGACGTCCACGTCCCGGCCGCCGACGTGCTCGGCGGGCCGGAACAGGGCTTCGTCCTGCTGATGCGGCAGTTCGCCCTGGAACGGCTGGTGGTCGCCATCGGCGCGGTGGCCAACGCCGGGGCGGCGCTGCGGGAGACCGTCGCCTACACCCGGCAACGCTTCGCCTTCGGCCGCCCGCTGGCGAAGTTCCAGGACACCCGCTTCCGGCTGGCCGCGATGCGGGCCCGGATCACCTGCACCCAGGCCTTCGTCGACTCCTGCGTCCTCGCACACAACCAGGGCACCCTCACCGCGGACGAGGCCGCCGAGGCGAAGCTGGTCGCCACCGAGCTACAGGGCGAAGTCGTCGACGACTGCCTGCAGATGTTCGGCGGCTACGGCTACATGTGGGAGTCCCCGATCTGCCGCCGCTACGCCGACGCCCGCATCCAGCGGATCTACGGCGGCACCTCGGAGATCATGAAGGAGGTCATCAGCCGCTCCATGGACCTCTAGCGCCGTCCGTCCATGGGGGATCGTGCCGCGCGCGCTAGATTCCCGGTATGACCGGAGAGAGGGTTGTCGCCGGCCGCTATCGGGTGCTCGGACCGCTCGGGCGCGGCGGGATGGGCGCGGTCTGGCTCGCCCACGACGGCCTGCTCGGCCGCGAGGTGGCGATCAAGGAGATCGGGCTTCCCGGCGGCGGCCACGGGCCGGCCGATCCGGCCGATCCGCTCGTGCAGCGGGCGTTGCGGGAGGCCCAGGCGGCCGCCCGCCTGCACCACCCCGGCATCGTCACTGTCCACGATGTCGTCACCGACGACGGCCGGCCGTGGATCGTCATGGAACGAATCCACGGGCGGTCCCTGGCGCAGGCCATCAGCGAACACGGGATGCTGCCCGAACGGCAGACCGCGGAGATCGGGCTGCAGGTCGTCGACGCGCTCATCGCCGCGCACCGGGCGGGCATCACCCACCGCGACGTCAAGCCCGCCAACATCCTGCTCGGCAACGACCGGGTGGTGCTGACCGACTTCGGCATCGCCGCGATCGACGACGCCACCGCGATCACCGCCAGCGGGCAGCTGGTCGGCTCCCCCGCGTATCTGGCTCCCGAGCGGATCAGCGGCAACGGCGCGACGGCCGCCGCCGACCTCTGGGCCCTCGGTGTCACCCTCTACACCGCGGTCACCGGCCACGGCCCGTTCGCGCGAGACAACACCCTGGCCACCCTCGCCGCCATCGTGTCCAGCCCACCCGTCCCGCCGGCCCACGCCGGCCGGCTCTGGCCGGTGCTCAGCGGTCTGCTGATCAAGGATCCGCACCAGCGCCTCACCGCCCAGCAGGCGCGGGGCCTGCTGGCCGCCGTGGCCCACCCGGACACCGCGCGGCCGCCCGTCCCGGCGCCGCCCGGCTGGCGCCGCTGGTGGCAGGCCCGGTCCCGGGCGTTCGCCGGGAGCCCGGTCGCCGACGGCGTTCCGCCGACCCTGACGGCGCCGCCGCCGACGATCGCCGCGCCCACCGTCTCCGGTACGGCACAACAGCAGTGGGGATCGGCGCCGGACTTGCCAGCACCGGCCGCCCGGCGCCATTTGCAGCCGCGCTGGCTCGCCGCGCTGGTGGCCGGCTCGCTGCTCGCGACCGGCACGATCGCCTGGATCGCGTTGCCGCACCTCGGAACCGACCGGGACGATCCTGCCGGCCAGCCATCCGCCAGCGGGCGGCCGGCGCCGACGCGGGTTCCCGAATACAGCTATGCCGAGACCCTGCTCCCCCGGCGGGCGATCTGCGCGGCGGTCTGGAATCCGCAGCAGACGCTCTATGCGGTCACCAGCGCGGACGTCGGGCTGGAGGTCTACGACGCCGACGGCGTACAGACGCGGACGTTCCGGGTGCCGCTCGCCAGCCAGGGCAAGTGTTATCTGAACAACCCCGGCGTGTACTGGGACCCCACCGGCACCACGGTGGCCGTCGTGGGCGGCAGCCAGTTCACCAACCACCGGCTGTACTTCTTCGACACCCAGACCGGCAGTACGGTGGTCGCCGCGCTGAAACCGGGGACGGTCTACACGCACGGGGACTGGGACGAGACCGGCACCGCCGTGCTGATCAGCAGCGGCCTCGACCTGGCCGTCGTCGGCAAGGACGGCACCGTGCAGCGCACGTTGCTGCCCGGGACCGGCGACTCGGCGCGCACCCTCTGGGAGGTGGGTGTCCCGCCCCGCGGCGACACCTTCGTCGTCAACTGGCTGGACTCCAAGGCGAAGGACAGCCCGTTGTTCGACATCCGCCGGTACTCCGACGGGTCGCTGGTCAGCACCGTCGGCACCCGATCGGACAGCGGCCTGGCCACCCTGTTCACCTTCAACCCCGCCGGCACCCTGCTCGCGGTCGGGATCGGGGACTTCGGCGTCGAGATCTGGGATCCGGCCGGCAAACGCCGGATCGCCACCATGCGCGAGCCCAGCGGCGCGATCACCGACCTCCGCTGGTCGGGCAACGGCCAGTACCTCGTGGTCGTCAGCCACGGCCAGCAGCGGGTGCACGTCTATCGCAGCGCGGACTGGAAACTGCTCGGCACCCTGACACCGCACGAGCAGACCCGGATCGGGGTGGGCGTGGCGGCCGCCGGCATCGGGAACGACGGCAGCGTCATGCTGGTGCCCCAGGGCGCCCGGGGCATCGACTCCTACCGGCTGAAGTGAGCTTTGAGCCAGGCCACGCTGCCGGCCACCAGGTCGAAGATATCCGCTCCGGCCGCGATCGCGTCGGCCTCGATGATGTGTACGCGGATCGACTCCCGCCCGGCGTCGAGGGCGTCGGCCAGGGCGACGAGTCCCTGACCGGCCGCGACCTGTGGCTCGCCGCGGACCGCCGGCCCGTCCTTGACGTGCACCAGTTCGACCCGTTCGCCGAGCCGGCCGACCACCTCGGCGGGCACCTGGCCCGCGGTCTGCGCCCAGTAGAGGTCGACCTCGGCGACGACGGACGGGTCGAGGGCGTCCCACAGCACGTCGTAGCCGTAGCGGCCGTCGTCGAGCCGGCTCCACTCGAAGTCGTGGTTGTGGTAGCCGAGCCGTAGGCCGTGCTCGGCCGCCGCCTTGGCCAGGGCATTGAGCCGGTCGGCGTACCGGCGGAGCCCGTCGGCCGACGCGAGGGCGTCCCTGGTGAAACCGGACAGCGCCTCGGGCGTGGAGGCGATGGCGATGGGGACGCCGACCTCGGCCATCTCCTCGAAGAACCAGCCGGGGTCCTCCGCCTCGGGCAGGCGGGCGTGGGTGGAGCAGACGGTGAGGCCGGCGGCGTCGATGTCGGCCTTCAGCGAGCGCGCCTCGGCGAGGCGGGCGGGCCGGGCCAGGTCGAAGCGGCCCAGCCGGAAGGGCTCGACCTCGGTCACCCCGAGCTCGGCGACCCTGGCCAGCACGGCCGGCCGATCCGACAGGACGTTCATCAAGGTGTACAGCTGCAAGCCGATGGCTGGCATGTCCCTAGTCCTTTCTGCGATGCGTCACTTCACCGCTCCTGCGGTGAATCCGGCGACGAGGAAGCGTTGAAGCAGCAGGAACCCCGCGACCACGGGGACCGACACGACGAGCGAGGCGGCCATGATCTGGTTCCAGTAGACGTCCACCTCGGTTGAGTAGGACTGCAGGCCCACGGCCAGGGTCCGGGTCTCCTCGGTGGTGAGCACGGAGGCGAACAGCACCTCGCCCCAGGCCGTCATGAAGGCGTAGATCGAGCCCGGAGTGTCATGAATCATCGCTGCTCTTCCGGGTGAGGGCCAGGTAGCCGGCGACGACGATGAGCAGGAACAGCAGGAGCAACGCGCTCATTGCCGAGCCGAGGCCGAAGTTCCAGGTCGCGAACGAACTCTGGTAGATGTGCACGGAAATGAGGTCGCCCGCCGGTGGCGCCCCGCCGCCGAACAGGACGTACGGGGTGTTGAAGTCGTTGAAGGTGTGCAGGAACATCACGATCACCAGCACTCGGTTGACCGGTGTGAGCAACGGCAACGTGATCTTGTGGAACTGCCGCCACGGCCCCGCGCCGTCGATGCTCGACGCCTCGTAGACCTCGGACGGGATGGCCTGCATGCCGGCCATGAGAATCAGGAACGCGAACGGCCAGTTCCGCCAGACCGCGACGGCGCATTCTGCCCAGAAAGCGTTCGAGCCGATCAGCCAGAACGGATTGCTGTCGGTCACCCCGAACTGGGCGAGCAAGTGGTTGAGCATGCCATTGTCACGCTGGAAGATGAATCGCCAGGTGATGACCCCGGCGTACGCGGGAAGGGCGTAGGGCACGAGAAACAGCGCCCGCAGGATCCCCCGGCCGCGGAACGAGCGGTGCAGTGCGAGCGCCGCCGCCAGGCCCGCCAGCCAGGCCACCGACAGGACGACGGCCGTGAAGCCGAGGGTGACCAGGAACGACTGCACCAGGGACCGGCCCGTCGGGCCGGCGAAGTCCAGGGCGATCCGGAAGTTCCCGAGGCCGGTGAAAGGTGCGTCCCACCAGTGGCTGATCTGATACTGCGTCACCCGGAAGACGCTCATCCCCACGCCGAGCACCATCGGGACGAAGTGGACGAGCAGTTCGAACACCAGGGCCGGGATCAGGAAGGCGTACGGAACCCACCGGCGGGCGCGCCGGGCGCGCCCGCCTTCGCGCCGCCGCGGACCGTCCGGCGCCAGGGGCTCCGCACGTGTCGTAGAAGAGCTGATGACTGCCATCCCCGGTCCTAACTCCCCGCCGCGAGCTTCTGGTTCGCCGCGGTCATCTCGCTCTTGATCGCATCCAGGCTGGGCTGCTTCCCGGTCGCGGCCTGCGCCGCGAAGGCGGTCATCGACTTGCCCACCAGGGTTTCGAACTGCGCTTCCCCGGTGATCTGCGGAAGCGGCACGGACCGGTTGGCGAGGGTTTCGCGGGCCACGGTCAGCGCCGGGGTGTCGAACGCCGGGTCCTTCGCGTCCGTGACCGAGGGGATCGTGCCGTACGCCTTGTTGAGGATCACCTGCTCCTCGGCGCTGGTCAGGAACCTCACGAACTGGGTGGAGCCGTCGAGGTTCCCGGTGTTCTTGAAGATCGCCACGTTGATCCCCGCCACGAACGAACCGATGTCCTTGGCGCCCGCGGGAGGCGAGTCCTGGGCCGGCACGGGAGCGGCGCCGAAGTCGTCCGCCGTCATGTCGTACTGGGTCAGCGTCCGACCGGTCGAGGCCTGGGCGAGGATCATCGCCGACTTGCCGGACGCGAAGTTCTTCAGCAGGGCGACCCTGTCGGTGGTTTCGGCATCGGAGGGGTTGACGATGCCGTCCTTGCCGATCCAGGACACCCACTGGTCGATGCCGTCGACCATGGCCGCGTCGTCGAGCTTGGGAGTGTTGCCGCTGAAGACCTCGGCCCCGTGCTGGGTGCCGAGAATGAACGCGAAGTGCGCGGCGAACGAGGGCGAGGCACCCTGCAGGCCCAGGCCCCACTGGTCGGGCTTGCCGTCACCGTTGGTGTCCTTGGTGAGCTTGTGCGCATCGGTGACGAATTCGCTCCACGTCTTCGGCGGCGTGCTGATTCCGGCGGCTTTGAACAGCTTCTTGTTGTAGTAGAGGCCGTACGCGCTGGCGTAGAGCGGAAGGGCCGCCGGGTCCTGGCCCGAGGCGCCGGTGGACTTCAGGGCCGTCGGCAGGAAGCGGGACTCGCCGCCGACCTTGTCCATCATCGTCTTGTCCCACGCCACGAACGCTCCGGTGGCCTGCAGCGACGCCGACCAGGTGTTGCCGATGTTCAGGACGTCCGGCCCCTTGCCGCTGGTGGTCGCGGTGAGGACCCGGTTGAGCAGGTCCGAGTTGGGAACGACCTCCACCTTGACCTTGACACCGGTCTGCGCGGTGAACTTGTCGAGCTCCGGCTGCAGGACCTGCTTGTCCGCGTCGAGGCTGGTGCTCTGGTTGGTCGCCCAGTAGGTGATGGTCTTGTTACCGGAGTCGCTGGAGTCGCCGCACGCGGTGACACCGGCGCTCGCCAGCACCGCGGCAGCGACGAGCGCCACCGCACGGGTTATCGGCTGCATGGGAGTTCCTTTCACTTGAGGATGCTGAGGGCGGCGGCGGGCGCGGGCTGCCCGGTCAGGTTCTTGATCGTCCGGACCCCGCCGGCGAAGGTCGCCTGCTCGATCGCTTCCAGAACTTCGAGCACGTGCAACGCGAACTCGCCCGAGACGCGCAGCGGTGCTCCGCGCAGCGACTCGACCAGATCGTTCACGCCGTGCCCGCGGAACAGCCGCACCTGCGGATCGCAGGTCGCTGCGAGCACGGGCTCCAGTTCGGACCACTCCGCGTCGTCGCGGCGCTTGATTTGTACGGGCAGGTCGTGGCGGTTCGGGTTGGGGATGTTCAGCGTGCCTTCGGTGCCGTACACCTCGATGTGGGGCAGTGTCGTGTCCCAGATGTCGAAGCTGTAGAGGGTCGAGACGATCGCGCCGGAGACCGTGCGCAGGATCGAGGCCGTGGTGGTCGCGACGCTGACCTCGACCTCGTCGACCACCCGGTCCGGTGCGGTCACGACGATCCGGGGACTCGCGATGGTGCTGGTCCCGACGACTTCGGCGACCGGACCGAGCAGGTTGACCAGGGATGCCACGTGGTAGGGGCCCCAGTCGAGCGTCGGCCCGCCACCGGGCTGGTAGAAGAATCCCGGGTCGGGATGCTTGGTCTCCACTTTGGACGACCGGACGAACGACGTCGCGGCGAACGGCCGGCCGATCCAGCCGCGATCGATGGCCGCGCGCGCCGTCTGGCCCGCCGTGCCGAGGAAGGTGTCGGGGGCGCCGGCGAGGACCCGGCCGGCGGCCCGCGCCTGTTCGAGGTTCTGGCGCGCCAGCTCGACCGTCGCCGCGATCGGCTTCTCGCTGTACACGTGCTTGCCGGCGGCGAGCGCGTCCCGGGTGACCGCCCAGTGCGCGACCGGCGGCGTGATGTTGACGACGACGTCGACGTCGGGATCGGCGTATAGCTCCTCGGGCGTGCCGTACGCGGGGATGTCATGCAGTTCGGCTTTGGCGCGGGCCCGGCCGACGTCGATGTCGGCGACTCGGACGATGGGCAGATCGCCGTACCAGGCAAGGCCTCGGGCGTAGGCGTCGAAGACGGCGCCGGCGCCGGCGACGCCGATGCGTGCGCGAGGGGTCGAAGGTTGATTCACCGTTGTGTCTCCCAACGTCTCGGTCCGGCGGAGTGGCTCCGCCGTTGGATGAGACCGGACATGCGAGACGCGAGGGACGCTAGTGACGGCAGTATGGAGCGTCAATCCTGGGTGTTCCGGTGAGCGGACCGGTCCGGTGAAATCACCTCGCCGGGCGCGAAGCGCTCAGGAAGCGCCCTACCTCGGTCGCGCAGAGCAGGTGCTCGATCCCGAGCACCATGGCGCCGACGATCGGCGCGTCCCGGCCCAGCAGGCTCTGGGTGATGGACAACTCCCGGGTGGCCAGCGGGAGGGCATTGCGGTACACCACGCCGCGCACCTCGGAGAGCAGGTTGTCGCTCGCCTCGACGACGTCGCCGCCGAGGACGACGTGACGCGGATTGAACATGTGGATGCAGACGGCGATGACCTCGCCCAGCGCGGCCCCGGCCGCCCGCACCGAGCGCAGCGCGTCCGGCTGGCCGTCGCGTAGCCGGGTCAGGAACGCCTGCATGGCGGCTCCGTCCTCGGCCGCTCCGTCCGCTGTCGCACCGGGCGACGGGTCGTCGCCTCCGGCCAGGGCGTGGCGCCGCGCGAGCGCCGCGGTGGAGGCCACGGCCTCGACGCAGCCGACCTTGCCGCACCGGCAGACCACCTCGTCGGCGCCGGGGACGGGGATGTGCCCGATGTCGCCGGCGGCACCGTCGGCGCCGCGGTGCAGCGTGCCGTTGGCCAGCACCAGCCCGGCGCCGATGCCGGCGCCCACGGTGACGAAGAAGACCGGAAGCTTCTCCGGCGGCACCGTCCGCGCCTCGCCCAGCGCCATGAGGTTGACGTCGTTGTCCACCAGGACCGGGCAGCCGAGCTCGGCGGCGAGCCGCTCGGCCACCGGAAAGCCGTCCCAGCCCGGCATGATCGGAGGCCGGACCGGGATCCCCCGCGCCACGTCGACCGGGCCGGGCAGGCCGATGACGAGCACCCGGGGCCGGTCGGCGGGGATCCGCGCCGACGCGAGCAACTCGGCGAACTGGTCCACCAGCAGGGCAAGGCTCCGCTCCGGGCCGTCGGAGATCCGCCACGGCACCGTCCGATCGGCGAGCGCCCGCTGGGTCAGGTCCGCCACCACGCACCGCACCGCCGACGGGGCCACATCCGCGATGAGCACGACGCCCGCGTCACCGGCGAGGCGCAGCCGCAACGCCGGCCGGCCCCGCCCGCCACCGACCGCGTCGTCCCCGTGCAGCAGGCCGGCGTCGACCAGGCGCTGCACGTGCGTGTGCACCGAGGACCGGGAGAGCCCGGTGGCCCGGGACAGGTCGAGACGGTGGGACACCTCGCCGGCCGCGACCACTCGTGCACGTCTGCACGCGGAACTTCCTGCACCTCGCCCAGGCGCGCGGCGCGCCGCTGGCGGGCAGGCTCGTCGGCGAGAAGCTGGTCGCCGACGGCGACCCCTTCCTGGGTGCTAGAAGGGCGGCTCGTCGATCGGCCCCTCGGGGCCCGTCCACCGGGGCTCGGCCGGCGGCGGCCCGGCGAGCCCGCGCAGTGATTCCACGTCCTCGCCCCAGGACTCGAGCGTCTCGATCGCGAAGCGCCGGTGCTCTTGCTCGGCGCTGACGGCCAGCACGTTTCTCACCAGGGGCGCCAGAGCCGCCCGGTGGGACGCCATCGCTGCGGGCTCCAGCAGCCGGGCGGCCACGACGACGGCCGTTTCCCGGACCCTTGGATCCGGATCGTCGAGGTAGGCGGCGACGCTGGGAAAGATCTCCGGATAGCTTCCGCGGATCTCGAGGAACCGGGTGAACGGCTCCGTGGATCCCGTCATGGACCGAATCCACTGCTCCTTGGACTCGCCGACCGCATAGGCCACGGCGCCCAGCCACGCCAGCAGTCTGCCCCGAAGCGGATACCTCCCCGCCTCCCATTCCGGGGTGATCGCCGGCCGGCTGCGCGGGTCGCCCAGAAGCGCGGCGACATACCGGGCGGCCGGGGCGGTCGCGGAATACACGACCCCGTCGTTGACCAAAGTGTCATCGAGGTGGCTGAGGGCGGCTCGCACAGTATCGGGATCACCCGACACGAGACCGGAAAGCCGGGCCGGCGTCTCGGGAAAGGCCGACGATCCATAATCCTGTTCCAGGGCGGACCAGTCGGTTTCCGCGAGAATCCTGGCCGGATCAGGCAGTCCATCGTTCACCCGCACGATGATGCCACACGCACCCGGCCGAAAGAGCGGTGGGCGCGGCCGTTGCCGACCGCGCCCACCATCGGGAAACTAGCCTCCGAACGTCACTTCACTGAACACCTGATTGAGCTGGGACCGCACCGACAATTGCGAATTGCTGGGCAGCATCCCCTCCACATTGTTTCGACAGAAACCACAGGGCCCACCGGGTTTGGAGACCATCAGCCGGGCCACCATCCGCGGGTCTCCGGCCTTCTTGAGTTTGTTCATCAGAGCGGCGGCCTGGACCTCCACATGCGACCCGTAGAACCGGCCGTCGTCGAAGATCGCCCCGGCCGGAATGTCGCCGCGGTTCAGCAACGGGTGGAGCCGGTCGGACGCGAGATCGAACCTGCCGTGCCCCTGGATCCAGAGGTAGCCACCGGTCGCGCCGGGCCTCGCATCGTCCGGTGCACCGGGCCGCGAGGAACGTGCGGCGTTCTCCGATGCCCTGGCGTGCGCGGCCTCGTCCGGGGTCGGGCAACTGTTGTTGTGGACGAGGACCGGCTCGTCGCCGGCGAGCACATAGTACGTGTGCAGGTCGTCGACGGTGAGGTCATACGTGCGTTCCTTGTGTTCGTAGGAGCGGACCGCGGACAGCTGGACATACGTGCCGGCCGCCGTACGCAGCAGGTCGCCCTCGCCGAGGTCGCCCGCTTCCACCCATCGGTTGCCGGTCTCGGACCAGAACGGGTGGTGCTCGGTGGTGGTGATGGTGTGCTGTTCGCCGTCCGAGCCGGTGACGGTGACGTCGACGAACTGCTCGTCGTCGCCGGTACGGATGGTGTGCGTGACCTGCCGGTCGCCGGTCTCGCCGGTCTGCGGGTCCACGGTCCGCACGGTGTCGCCGGGTTCGACCTCTTCGATCGGCTTGCTCGTCCCGTCGGCCAGCAGCACCG
>Ga0307508_10003226_pt1 | contig 16673 bp, 16 predicted proteins | sample 9_EM_MG_FD_203089 | JGI IMG/M metagenome (GOLD analysis project Ga0307508, IMG submission 203089) | Populus trichocarpa ectomycorrhiza microbial communities from riparian zone in the Pacific Northwest, United States - 9_EM | ecosystem: Host-associated > Plants > Roots > Unclassified | place...
CGCTGCAACATATCGTGCTTCGTCCGACATCAAGCTTCTCCTGATCGAACAAGAGAATCATATCTGCCCAAAAAAGGGAATCCTTCACACGCTCGAAGGCCGGGGCCCAGTTGGGGGACGATCGTGACTAATGCTGCGAGCCATTACATCAACCTTTCCAACCGGGCCCAGCATCGGGTTGAACATGCCCCGCATGTTCAAGGATCGTCGGGGGGACGATCCGACCAGATGCTCTTCGCCGGGGAAGCGAGAAGGGAATGGTGGCGGGCGCGTCTCCTCTTCTGATTTAACGACTCACTTCGGCGGATGGCGGCGACGGGTATGAAGCACCGTCAGCACATCGATGTCGGTCTCGGAGGCAATCGCATAGACGATCAGATAGGGCAGCCCGGCCACGGAAAACTCTCGCGTACCGTCAACCTTCCCGGCACGTCCCAGCATCGGGAACTGACCGAACATCATCGCTGTTTGCAGGATGCGCGTGACGACACGATCTGCCGCACGATCGTCATCGGCAGCGATCCAGTCGCGGATCGCCAGCAAATCGGCGCGTGCCTGCGGCGTGAAATTAACGTTCAAGCTTCAGATCGGTCCAGATCTGCTCGATCGGTATCAGGGATTCGCGCAACCGACTCTCCGCCAGCCCCCGCTCGATCTTGGCACGCTTCCATTCCGGATAGCCGGCTTCCGGCGCAGCACCATCGGCTTCCAGTTTATCGCGATCAGGCACGCTCGGCTTCATGCATTCATACTATGCCCAAATGTGGCCAAAGGCCAGATCGCTCACATTGTGTCGGCGCCAGCTTTTCTCTTTTCAGACTTTCATCGCCTTTTTTCATTCAGAACAGGATCGACCGCTAATATTTTCAACTATATTATTGAAATATATATAATTATCCATGCCTTCAAATCTCGAAAATGTCAGCGCCCGGCATGACATTTCCAACACCGCCGTCGATTCAACCCCGTCGCGCCTCCTGATATCCAGGCTGTCCGGTGGGGCTCAGCGTCCCGCTTGTTTCTCATCGTCGGAACCAGAACGCCATCCGGAATCCGGATCCGGCTTCATCAAACACCGGAATGGTGCAATCGCTGGGACACAGTCACTTTTTCTCAACCAGCCGTTGCGCATTCTCGCTTGATGGATCGGCCCTTCCTCATCCTGGTCGGCGTGAGTTCATTGGCGACGTTTGGCGGCGTCCTGTTCTTCACGGCACCCGCCACGCCCGGACACGGGTCGGCGGCTGCATCATCAGGCGCAGCAACGTCAGCCACATCTGCAGCGGCATCCGCATCTGCAGCGGTATCCGCATCCCCAGCGGCATTCGTATCCCCAGCGGCACCCGCATCCCCAGCGGCAGCAGCCGTAGAATCGAAAGTCTATTACGCCGGCTGCAACGAAGTGCGCGATCTGGGCAAGGCTCCGCTCTATCGCGGCCAGCCCGGCTATCGCATCGGGATGGACGGAGACAATGACGGCATCGCCTGCGAGCCACACCGCGACCACGATGATTGAGGCGGCGTAATCCCCGGCGCCGACACCCTGCCGCCGCTTATGGCAGCGGCGCCAGCTTCACCTGATTGCTCTGCATCTTGAGCTGCTGGCTTTTGAGCTGCTGGCTTTTCAGCTGCTCGCTCTTGAGCTGTTCACTCTTCCACTGCTCGCTCTTGTACTGCTGGCTCGACGGCTGGTTGAGGCCGATCAGCACGCCCTGCGTGCCCTGGGGGCCGGGCCCGACCGGCGCATATTGCGCGTCCGCCGGTGCCGACACGCCGAGCGACAGGCCCAGCATCGAGATCGCGGCGGTCAGCGCGGCCGCTTTTTTCGTATCCTCAGACATGGTCGTCTCCTGATTGCCCGTCCAGAATATCGGCCAGAATTTCGAGATGCAGGCGCATCCGATCTTCCGGAAGTTCGGGCTCCTTCATGCCCCGCGCGCCGCACCATGCGGCGAGCTGGCTGTCGATATCGAGCAGGTCGTCCAGCCTGCTTCCTTCAATCGCCCCCTTCTCGATCCCGCCCCTCTCATTCCCTGGCGCGCCAGCAACGAGGGGTTCGCAGGCACGGGCGCGCGCACGGCAATACCAGTCGAAATAGGCATCGGCCGCCGCGATGAACGGCGCGGCGCCCTGCGCTTCGACGAAATCGGCAACCACGCCCGCCTCGCCGAATTCGCCATGTGCCCAGCTCGGATCCACTCGCACGAAATGCACGGCGCCACCTGACTCGATCACCCGCCCAAGCGGGAACAACCGACATACGAGCGGGCGGTCGCCATGGATGCTGCAACCATGCTCGCCGAGGAAAATACAGCGGTCCTCAGAATCCTGGCGCAGTACGCTGTCGACGGTGAACCGGTCCCGCGCCTCGGCGGTGGAAACACCGCGCGCCCGCGCTATCCGCGCGACCTCATAGGGATTCACCTGGATGCGTTTGCCGGTGCAGCAGCGATTGCACCGCGTGCAGCGATAGCTGAAGGGCGTCGCAGGCCCCAGGGATTGGGCAGGCTCCATCGCCGCTGAAATACTACTCGGCACCGCGCCTGTATTGGCTCAAAGCGACATGGTGCCACCCCGCCCGGCCCGGAGAAACGACTCATGATCCCCGCCGACACGAAACCCGGCCAGCCGGTCAATCTTCATGATTTCGGCGCGGTCGGCGATGGCCTGCCGGCCAACAGCGCGGCCAACTCAGCCGCGCTCAACGCGTTCGGCGCCTGGGCACGCATTGAATCAGCGGCCGGGCGCGCGGTGCATGTCGTGGTGCCGCCGGGGGTCTATCATTTCGATTATGCGCTCGCCGAACATTGCTTCAAGGGCATCAGGACGCTCGTCTTCTCAGGTCCCGGCGCGACCTTCCTGCAGACAGCGCCCGGCGGCTGGCCATGGCCGATGAGCGGCAACGCCCTGTTCTTCATGAACACAAGCAATCCCCTCACCCACGGCGCGAAGAGGGGCGCCACCAGGGTGACCGCGCAGATTCCGACCGAGCTCGCCCAATATGCCCCCGGCGAGATGGTGATGATCGCCGGGCTGGACGTCCAATATGGCGGCTATCCGCCCAACCTGTATTGCTTCGATTTCGTGGCGATCAAGGCGATCGACCACGCCACCGGCACGATGGTCTTCGATCCGCCACTTACCCATGATTATCGGGCGGATTTCCCGGCCTATCCGATCCAGAACCACTGGAACGGATCGCGCATCTACAAGCTCGATCGCGACGGCTTCACCTGGAATGTCGATCACAGCTTCCACGGGCTCGAGATTCGGCACGAGACCGAGCGGAGGGGCAATTATATTCAGGCGCAGGGGCGCAAGGTCACGTTTCGCGATTGCGTCGTACCGGGGTTTTCGGAGAGCGTCTGCGAGGAATTCCTCGCTGAACGCTGCATCGAGCGCAGCTATACCGAGCCCGACAAGCTGGTGAAGAAATCCGTCCGCCGGGATGGCGAGATGCAGTCAGGCTATGGCCTGCAAAGCGCCAGCGTCGATCTGGCGATCGCCGAGAACTGCAAGATCAGCATAGTGGGCGTCGGCGGGAAAGCGATGCGGCTCGTCAACTGCGATATCGGCAGTATCGGCTATGGCGGGCTGTTCGGCTTTTGCGATTCAGTGCGGTTTGAAAACTGCCGGATCGGGTCGGCACCGTTTTGCTACCCCTATATGACGGGTGCGCGCTATAATTTCGTCGATGGCGTCAACGTCACTTATGCTGATGGCGTGTTCACGATCCTCAAGAACGACCTGTTCAGCATCGAGACTGGCGGCGGGTTCACCAACTGGAACATGATGCCAGGCATGACGCTGGAGTTCTGTCGCGGCAAGCCGGGCGATGTGAGCACCGGCGGCTCGCACCTCGGCGGCGATGCCGGCGCCGGACTGGTCGTCTCGGTCGAGGACCGGCCGGACGCCATCGCCATCCACACCAATCTGAAGGCGGCGCACGTGCCCGGCTGGTCTTCGGGCCAGGTCTTCGTCAAGCGCCGCAACGCGCCGGTCTTCGCCAATTGCACCGGCAACGAGACGGTCCGCATCGCGTCCGACGCAGAGCGCGCGGGGGCACGGTTCGGCGAATATTTCCGCTACCTCTTCACCGCCGAAACGATCACCCAGGGGCTAATGCTCTATGGCCGGGTGGGCAAGCTGAAGCGGCTGCGCGCGAACGTCATCAAGCCGATGGCCGGGATAAAGGACGCAAAGATCACGCTGGGCGAAATGGCAGCCTATCGCGCGAGCACCATGGACAATCCGCGCCTGCTGCAGATCGAAATCGACCTCACGATCGCGGGTAGGCGGGACTTCACGTTGAGCGGTGCGGGCGGCGCAGTCGGCAGCGATCGCATCCTGTATGATGGGCTCGCCCGGGATCGCCTCCCCGAGGATGTCTGGTGCGATGAAGGCATGCCCTATTTCTACTGCACGGGCGCGCCGTTCCTCGCCAATCCCGGCGCGGCCCCGGCCTTCGAGCTGATCTATGAGTTCGATATCGGGCTGCTCGACGAGACCAATGTGATGCGGCCGGGCGCGGGGTAGTTCAGCGGGTCCCCGGCAGTGTTGCAGCCTGAGTCAGTTCCGTCAGTTCGGGCGGGACCAGGGTCAGCACCTGCGGGCAGCGGAAGCAGATACTGTCGCCATTCTCCTCGTGCCAGCGGCAGGTCGCGCGGATCTGGCACGAGGGCAAGGCCGTCACAACGGGCTGCAGCTGCGCCGCGATGCGCTCGCCAAGCCCGCAACGCCCGCCCTCGAACTGAGCGCAGCGCGAACTCTCGCACCGCGCCGAGAAGCGAAAGACGCGCGTCGGATCGAGATCGCCCAGCTCCGCCATCATCTCCGGCGTAACTTCGGCGTCCCGCTTCAGATAGGCGATCCGCGGCTCCTGAGCCGTCCCCGAGACGATGCCGAAGGCATGCGCGTCCACCATGTCCGGCTGGGCGCTCGGGCACGAAAGCGGCGGATCGGCACCGTCCATGGAGGAGGCGAGCCTAGAGTTCCCGGGTGTCAGGAAGCGACGGAACCTGGATGAAGCCGGCAAGCGTCTCGCCCCGGATCGTCAGCACCGCCGGGTTGGCCTTGATGCCGACCTGATCGAGATGCTTCACGACAGCATTCGAGAAGGCGGTCGCCTTGGCGGGATCCTGGATCATGCGCCCGGCGATCTGCCACTTGGCAACCAGCGGACCGGTGGCACCGGCATTGTCGCCAGCGGCCACGATCGCCTTTCTCAGCGCATCCGGCAATTCGTGAAGCGAAATCATTCCCGCGCGGTTGTCCGGAACATTGCTCATGAACGCCTCCATCCCTGAATTGGATCGCCGGGAAGCTCGCCTTCGATTGGGCAGGAGTCAACGAGACCTGGGCCGATACTGCCGATATGGTTCCATCTCCCGGGAAGGTCGGGGACGTTGCGGAGCAATGGCAGACGTGTGATCAATCCTGACAATGGAAAATGCATCGCCGCACGAGACACCAGCGCGCCAGATCCGGGCGCTTCACAACGACCGCACCATCCGGGTGTATCAGGCCTATGGCGATGCCATCGCGGATGCCGCGCTGGCGCATGGCCGCTTCGTCTCGCCGCCTTTCAGTATGACGCGGATGACGTGGATAAAGCCAAGCTTCCTGTGGATGATGTACCGTGCGGGCTGGGGCTATAAGGATGCCGGTCAGGCGCGCATCCTCGCCATCGATATAACGCATGAAGGCTTTGACTGGGCGCTCGCGCACAGCTGCCCGAGCCGCCCCGAACCGGGCATGTCACGCGAGGACTGGAACGCGCTCAAGGACAGTTCGCCGGTTCGCGTCCAATGGGATCCGGAGCGCGATCTTCATCACAATCCCCTGCCCCACCGCGCGATCCAGATCGGGCTCGGCCCGGCGGCGGTGCGGCCCTATGTCGAGACATGGATCCAGCGCATCACCGACGTGACGCCGCTCGCCCATGAAATCTGCGCGCTGGTGCGTGAAGCCCGGCTGGACGAGGCGCGCGCGGCGCTACCCACCGAGACGATCTATCGCTGATCGCGCGGCGTGTTCGCCGCTCGTGAAAAAACCCGGCCCCGGGACAGCATCCCGGGGCCGGGAGTATAGGACGACACGCGCTTTCAGTCGGTGACCTCAGTCACCACCCCCGCGCCGACGGTCTTGCCGCCTTCACGGATCGCGAAGCGCACGCCCGGCTCGATCCCGACCGGCTTGTTCAGCGCGAAGCTGATCTCGGCCTGGTCGCCGGGCGCCACCGACGCGCCGTCATCGACCTCGATCACGCCGGTCACATTGGTCACGCCGAAGAAGAATTGCGGGCGGTAACCGCTCGCAAACGGCGTGTGACGGCCGCCTTCCTCACCGGTCAGGACGAAGATCCGCGCCCTGCCCATGGTGCGCGCCTTGATCGCGCCAGGCGCACTCAGCACCTGGCCACGCTCGACATCGTCGCGCTTCAGCCCGCGGAGCAACAGCCCCACATTCATGCCGGCCCGCGCCTCCGGAATGTCCTTCCGAAAGGCCTGCGTACCGGTCACGATCACCTCGGCGCCAGCATTGTCGAGGCCGACGATCTCGACCGCCTGGCCGATCTTCAGCGTGCCGCGCTCCACCCGCCCGGACACAACGGTGCCGCGCCCGGGAATGGTGTGCACCCCCTCGATCGGCATCAGGAACGGGCTGTCATAGTCCCGAACCGGGTCCGGGATATGTGCATCCAGCGCCTGCACCAGATCGATGATCGCCTGGGCATCAGCACCCTCCGGTTCACCCCGCTCCACCGCGTCGGCCGCACGCAAGGCGCTGCCGAAGATGAAGGGAGAATCCGGATAGCCCTGCGAGGCCAGCAACTCGCTGGTCTCGAGCTGGATCAGCGCCATCATGTCGTCGCGGTCGCCCGCGTCGAGCATGTCCATCTTGTTCACGAACACGACGATGTGGCGAACATTCACCTGCCGCGCGAGCAGGATGTGCTCGATCGTCTGCTTCGCCGCGCCCTTGGTGGCATCGACCAGCAGGATCGCCCCATCCATCTGCGAGGCGCCGGTGATCATGTTCTTCACATAATCGGCGTGCCCGGGGCAGTCGATGTGCGCATAGTGCCGGCTCTCCGACTCATATTCGACATGACTGGTGTTGATGGTGATGCCGCGCGCCTTCTCCTCGGGCGCCTTGTCGATCTGGTCGAAGGACAGGGCCTTGCCGCCAAAGCGCGCCGCCTGAACCCGCGTGATCGCGGAGGTCAGCGTGGTCTTGCCGTGATCGACATGGCCGATCGTACCGACATTCACGTGAATCTTATTCGTCATCGTCATCGTCTTCACTCACTTTGAAGCGCCGTCGAACCCGGTTGGCCAGACCGGGTCCGAACGGCCATTGGCATTGGCGCGCCAATTCGGTGGAGAGCGTCCGCACGAGAGGCGGGCGCCCGAAAAGCAAAAGGCCCGCCGGGCGGAAACCCGGCGAGCCTTGAACTCGGTGCCCGGATGTCCGTCAGGGGACCCAGGCTGGAAATGCCCGGTATGTCAGGGTGCAAAACGCCACGCGGCATCTGCGCGCGACCCGGAGACGCACGCGTTCAGGGCAGCAGTGACCGTCAGCAAAAGCGTCATCGCTTCGCTCCTTTACAAAGATCAACGCAAGCAAAGCATGCGCGCAAGAAAAACCCCGGAAGGCGGTGGCCATCCAGGGTCTTGCAACGCAGGGGAGGCCAACGCCTCCTGAGAACAAGAGACGGGTCAGATTTGGATAGAATATAGCGATACGACGCCGGCTGCTGCCGTCGCGTTGATCGCATTCCTTTTGAATTCTAAGCCCGTCACGATTTTGTTCCTCGAATAATGTTATGACCGGTAGCACCACGCAACGACGATTACAAGCCAGCTAAAAGGAAGCATGGCAGATAAGAGGCCAAAGGGATGCGCAGGTCCAGCTACGCATCCCTCCGTGCTCAACCGACGTCCAACGCCTTGCCCCACAAGCCTTGCGGCATTGGAGCGTAGCGCGCGAACGCCATGGTGAAGCTCGCTCGGCCCTGCGACAGCGACCGGAGCGCGCTCACATAGTTGAACATCTCACCGAGCGGCGCCTCGGCGATCACCTCATGCCCTCTGCCGATCATGTCGGTCGCGAGCAGCTGTCCGCGCCGACTCTGCAAGTCGCCGATCACGCCGCCCAGATAGTCTCCGGGTGTCGCGACGACGACGCGCATCAGCGGCTCGAGCAGGATCGGCTCTGCTTGCGCAAAACCGATCTTGAAGGCCTCCCGCGTTGCGTTCTCAAAGGCGAGGCCGGACGAGTCCTTCTCATGAGAAGCCCCGTCCAGCAAAATCGCCTTAAGCCCGATCACCGGGTGGCCGCCCGGCCCGCCATCCAGCAGCGCCTGCGCCAGCGCCTTCTCGATCGACAGCACATATTCCTTTGGAACAGCGCCGCCGACGATCTGATTGACGAACACCAGGCCCGCCTCACCCTCTGCCAATGGCTCGAAGGCAAGGCGCACCCGCGCCATCTGGCCGGGACCACCGGTCTGTTTGCGCAGCAGGTGATCCACCTCGACACGACGCGACAATGCCGCGCGATAAGCGACCCGCGGCGCACCGATCGTCGCCTCGACGCTAAAATCCTCTTTCAGCGTCTCGACGACGATCTGCAGGTGCAGTTCGCCCATGCCCTTCACCAGCGTCTCGCCGGTCTCGCGATCGACCATGACGCGCAGCGACGGATCGCCCCGCGCCATCGACGCCAGGGCCTGGCCGAGCTTCTCCTGATCCTGCGCTGTCAGCGGCTGGATCACCGCTTCGATCACAGGCTCAGGGATGACGAAGCCGCTCAATATGATCGGCCGCGTCGGATCGCTCAGCGTGTCGCCGGCCCCGACCGACTTCAACCCGACCACCGCGACGACGTCGCCGGCGATGGCTTCGCCAATCTCGGCCTGGGCATCGGCATGCATGCGGAGCAGCCGCCCGATCCGCTCGGTCTTGCCCGTTGCCCCGATGGCAACGGACATGCCCGGCGTCATCCGGCCGGCATAGACCCGCACATAAGCGAGCGGCCCGTACCGGCTCGGCTGCACCTTGGAGACAAGGGCAGTGAGCGGCTCGGCCGGATCGGCGAAGCGCCGTCCGGTCTCGCCCGAGCGAGGGTCGATGCCCTCCACCGGCGGCCTGTCCTCCGGTGCCGGGGCGAACGCGACGATCGCGTCGAGCAAGGGCTGCACGCCGATGTTGCGATAGGCCGAACCGCACAGCACAGGCGTGAGCCTGCCTTCGAGACAGGTGCGCCGGATCGCCGCCTGTAGCGCGGCAGCCGACAGGCGCGACGCATCGCTGATCCAGGCAGCCATGACCGCTTCGTCGGTCTCGGCGAGTGCCTCGATCATCCGTGCGCGTGCCGCCTCGGCCGCCGCCTGCATCGCTGCGGGGATGGCGGTCTCGGCCGGAACGGCGTCGCCGCTGTCCCAGCGCCGGGCGCGCATCGAGACGAGATCGACCACGCCGACGAACTCGGCCTCGGCGCCGATCGGCAGTTGCACCGCCAGCGGCGTCGCGCCCAGCCGGTCGGCGATCATTTCGATCACCCGGCCGAAATCGGCCCCGACCTGGTCCATCTTGTTGATGAAGCACAGGCGCGGCACGCCGAACCGGTTGGCCTGACGCCACACGGTTTCCGATTGCGGTTCCACACCGGCGACGGCGGAGAACACCGCCACCGCCCCGTCGAGCACGCGCAAGGACCGCTCGACCTCGATGGTGAAATCGACATGGCCGGGCGTGTCGATGATGGTGATCGCCGTGCCGTGCCAATCGCACGAGGTCGCGGCCGCCGAGATCGTGATCCCGTGCTTCTTCTCGAGCACATGGGAGTCGGTCTCGGTACTGCCGTCATGGACGTCGCCGATCTTGTGGATACGGCCGCTGTTGAACAGGATGCGTTCAGTCAATGTGGTCTTGCCGGCGTCCACATGCGCCATGATGCCGATATTGCGGAGTTTGCGGGTCATGATTGGTCTCGCGAATACGTGGTTCAAAAAGCGAGTCCGGATCGACAGGGCGCACGCCATCGTCCCCGCTTTCGAAGACCGAAAGCAGGCGACGCACGGCCATGACGAAAGCACATGCTTCCGCTTCAGACGATGTCGATTGTCGAACTCGAACAAGGGGATGCCGGCGGACCGGGCCCGCGGGTCATCGAGAGGGAGGCGCGCTCAACGCACCTCGACGGACGCGCTAGCGGGATTCCCGGTTCTGGCTATCGTCCGTCATGTTACAACCTCGAATAATGCCGCACCGCGCGGCGGGCGAGCGGCTATCGGCGCCGGGCGGCATTGTCAATATAATCCGAAGCTGCCCCCGGGCGGGATCAAGCGCGAATCCCTCGGGCGAGTCAGCGTCTCCCCGTACCGACAGCGCCCAGCTCAATCCGCCGCATCACCCCGATGGCCTCCAGGAATGCAGCATCATGACTCACCACCAGGAGCGCCCCGTCATAGGCCCGCAACCCCGCCTCTACTGCCTCGATCGAGTCGACATCGAGATGATTGGTCGGTTCGTCGAGGATCAGCAGCGAGGGCGGCGTCGCTCCTCCCAGCACACTGGCAAGCCCCGCGCGCAGCAACTGGCCGCCGCTGAGCGTGCCGACGATCTGCAACGCCGCATCGGCGCGGAACATGAACCGGGCGAGCGCGGCGCGGCATGCATTCTCGTCGGCCTGTGGGTTGAGCCGCCGAAAATTGTCGCGGATCGAAAGTGCCGGGTCGAGCAGGCTCACCTGCTGGTCGAGCATGGCATGATCGGCAATCACGCGTACCGTTCCCTCCCGTGGCTCCAGCGTACGGGTGATCAGCGCGAGCAGCGTCGTCTTGCCCGATCCATTGGGGCCGGTGATGGCGACCCGCTCCGGCCCGGTCATCACAAAAGAGAGGTGCTGGATGATCGGCCGGTGGGGCTCATAGCCAGCGGTCACCGCATCCAGCGTCAGCACCGTCCGGCCCGGCGACAGGCCGGTCGAGGGAATGACGATGGACAAAGGCTGCAGGACTTCGATCCGTTCGCGCGCTGCCGCCGCTGCCTCGAGCGCGTCGGCGCGCCGGTTTTCCACCAGCCGCGCATTGGCGCCGCTCGTGCCCTCGCTCCGGTTCTTCATCATGCCGACCATGATGCGGGGCATATCGCCCTTCGCCGCCTTGCGGCGCCCCGCCTTGTCGGTTCGCGCCTTGCGCTCGGCGGTCGTCTGGGCGCTGCGGGCGACATCGGCGATGCGCCGCTCGGCATCGGCCAGATCATGCTCAGCGGCGGCGAGCTCGGTCGCCTTGCGCGCGCGCCAGGCGCTCCAGTTGCCGCCATAGCGGGTGGCGCCGAGCGAGGTCAGCTCGACGATCGCATCCATCGTATCGAGCAGCTCGCGATCATGGCTCACCACGATCGCCCCTGCCCGCCACCCGGCCAGCAGCTCGATTACCGCACCCCGCCCCTCGCGATCGAGATTGTTGGTCGGCTCGTCGAGCAGCAGGAAATCGGGTTCAGCGAACACCAGGGCCGCGAGGCTCGCGCGGGTGCGCTGCCCGCCGGAGAGCGTTGCGAGCCGCGTGTCGGCCGCCGCATCCAACCCGACCCGCGCCAGCGCGCCGGTCATTCGCGCCTCGAGCGTCCAGTCGGCGAGCGCCAGTTCCTCGGCGGTGGCGTCGCCGGCTTCGGCCCGGTGCAGGATGGTCAGCGCGTCGCGCGCGCCAAACAGATCGGCGACCGTCTCGTCCGGGTTCACCTGCACGGTCTGGCGCAATACGCCCAGATTGCCGCTGACCGACACGCGCCCTGATTGCGGCGTCAGCTCACCCGTGATGAGCTTGAACAAACTGGTCTTGCCGACACCATTGCGGCCGACCAGCCCGGCGCGCTCGACGCCGAAGCTCAGATCGAGTTGCGAAAAAAGGCTACGCCCGTCAGGCGTCGACCATGAAAGCGCGGAAAGATGTATGGTGGGCACGGGCGGGAACCTCCCTGGAAACAAGGCAAATCGGCTTCGTTGTCCGGGTGGAATCCATGGTGGCACGCATCCTGTCGGTATTGCTGACGCGGCAATATCTAGGCTTGAAGGACGCGCGGCTCAAGCCGGGCGGGCTCCGAGCGCGATGAGCCGCCCCGATCCCGCGAGAATCCTGCTGGTCACCTTGATGGACCCGGACGCCCCGCCCGGAGGCAGGGAACTCCTGTCGCGGCTCAATGCGCGGGCGTTGCGGACGGTGTTCGGCGATGGCTTGCAGGTGCACCAGTTGAAGGCATCCGGCGCGCGGCTGAGCAACGCCTTGCGCGGGCAACTCTATGGGCTCGACCGGCAGGAAATCGAGCGGATCGTTGCGCGCGTGGGTGCAATGTCCGCCGGCCAGCTATTCGTGGACGGCTCGAATCTCGGCCACATCGTCGCGCCGATCAAACGCGCGTATCCCGATGTTCGAGTGGTGACCTTCTTCCACAATGTCGAGGCGCGGTTCTTCCTGGGCGCCGCCCGCACCAAGCGGACGGCGCTTTCGCTTGGCCTTCTGGCCGCCAATTACGCCGCCGAGCGCGAGGCCGTGCGGCATAGCGACGCGATCGCCTGCCTTTCCGCGCGTGACGGAGACGGGTTGCGCCGGCTCTATGGCCGGGGCGCCGATTACATATCGCCACTGGCGCTGGACGATGCCCTTCCCGCCTCCCGCAGGGCGAGCGCGGCGGACCCTTATCTGCTGTTCGTCGGCGGCGCCTTTTACGCGAACCTGGGCGGGATAAGATGGTTCGCGCGGGAGGTCGCTCCGCAATCGCCACTGCCCATAACGATCGTCGGGCGTGGCATGGAAATCCTGCGACCGGAATTCGGCGGATCGGCAAATATCCGGATTATCGGCCAGGTCGACGATCTCGCGCGCTGGTACCCCGACGCCCGTTGCGTCGTCGCACCGGTCTTCGATGGCTCAGGCATGAAGACCAAGATTGCCGAGGCGCTGATGTTCGGCAAACGCGTCATCGGCACGGCCGAGGCGTTTTCGGGCTATGGCCGCGACGTCGTATCGGCGGGATGGCAGGCAGAGACCGCCCCTGAGTTCCTGGCGGCGATTCAGAACGCGGTGAAGGTCGATCTCCCCGATTTCGATCCAGCGGCGCGGGCGATGTACGAAGCGTCCCACTCCTTCTCCGCCGCGGCGCGGCGCATGGTGGATATCATGCGGGTCGGCCCATGACTGGCTGCGTCTCGCGTACAGATCAGCCGGTCATAACCCGATTGCAGACAGACCGCGTGCGCCGCCAGCCCCTTCAGAGCGCTGGCGTCAGCCCACCTTCAAGATCGGCATGCTCTCCGCCTCGTCCGTCAAACGCAGATGACCGGTCGCCGTGAGCAGGCCCGGGCGGCCGAGCAGGAAGCCCTGGGCTTCGTCGCAGCCTTCCTCCACCAGCACCGCGAGTTGCCGCGCGGTTTCGATTCCCTCGGCCAGGACCGGGATCGACAGACTCTTGCCGAGCGCGAGCACGGCCCGGATGATCGCAGTCGCCTGCGGGTTGGTTTCCAGCTCGGACGCGAACACCTGATCGAGCTTGATCTTGTCGAACGGAAAGGTGCGCAGCGTCTCCAGCGACGAATAGCCGGTACCGAAATCATCGAGCGCGATGCACACACCGAGCGCCTTGATCTGGCGCAGCACATGAAGGGCACGGGGGCGATCGGCCATGATCGCGGTTTCGGTCAGCTCGATCTCGAGACGGCGAGGCGGAAGTCCGGTCTCGATCATGATCTGGTGGAACAGCCGGGGCAGATCGGCATGGGCGAGCTGCACCGCCGACACGTTCACCGCCACCTTCGCCTGATGATCCCAGCCCATCGCATCGGTACAGGCGCGCCGCATCACCCATTCGCCAAGCTGCAGGATCAGCCCGTTTTCCTCGGCCATGGGAATGAAGAAGGATGGCTGAATGGCGCCCCGCTCGGGATGATTCCAGCGCACCAGCGCCTCATATCCCGTCACCGCGCGGGTCGTGACCGACGCCTGGACCTGATAATGGACCTCGAGTTGATCCCCTTCGATCGCCTGGCGCAGATCGTTCGCCAGTTCACGTCGGTCGCGGATTTCCTCGTCGAGTTTCGCGTCGTAGAAGCACGGCGCCGTCGAACCCTGGCTTTTGGCGCGATACATTGCGAGATCGGCGTTGCTCGTGAGCGCGCCCGCGTTGGCGGCGTCCTGCGGGAAGACTGCCACCCCGATGCTCGCGCCGAGCCGGGCTTCGAAAGCGCCGATCGTCAGCGGCGCCTTGAGCACCGCGTCGAGTCGGGCGGCAATCGAGTGCAGCCGGGCGGGATCCTCGAAGCGCGTCATCGCCACGAACTCGTCGCCGCCCAGCCGCGCGACGAACTCGTCCCGGCCCAACTCATTCCGCATCCGGTGCGCAAGGATGACCAGGACATCGTCGCCGGCCTTGTGACCGTGAACGTCGTTGATGTCCTTGAAGCGGTCGAGGTCGATCGCGACGAGGCCGAGCTGCGTGCCGGTCGCGAGCGCCAGATCGATCTGGCGGGTCAGCTCGTTCTGGAACCAGACGCGGTTCGGCAGGCCGGTGAGCGCGTCATTCATCGCCATATGATGCAGGCGTTCCATCGCGTCCGACCGGGTTTGGCGATCGATGAAAGCAGCGGACACGCCGGCCGCGATCACCATCAGCCCGACAAGTGCGGTGGCGAGCGCCAGACTGTTCATTGCCTCGGCGTTGAGCGCGGTCTCGTTGAGGGCGAGCGGGACGACATGCAGCGCCGTCATCGCCACGAAATGCAGCGTCGCGATCGCGGTGACGAGCAGCGCGGTTCCCACCGGGACACGGTGGCGGCTCTCCTTGCCCGCGAGAGCCACGAGCGCGGCGGCCGAAAAGACGACCGCGCACAGGATCGAGGCGACGACATAGGGCCACCGCCAGGCGACGATGCCCTCGATGCGATAGGCCGCCATTCCCATGAAGTGCATGCCGGAAATGGCGCTTCCGACAATCGCTCCGCCGAGGATGGGGAACAGCCGGGCACGGCCCCGGGTCGCAACCGTGAAACCGGCAAAGGTTCCGACGACGGCCACCATCAGCGATATGATCGTCAGCACCGGATCGAGGTGGACCGGCACCCTTGCCTTGAACGCGATCATTGCGACGAAATGCGTGCACCAGATCGTTGCGCCGGAGCCGACCGATGTCAGGAAAATCCAGCCAAAGCGTTGCAGCCCGGCCGTGCCGCGCGCCCGTTCGAACATCTGCGCGACAGCGAAGGCTCCGACGCAGCAAATGAAGACGGCGAGCAGCACCAGCCAGGGATCATGGTCAACAGCAATACACAGAGCAATGTCGATCATCGGCAGGTTCCCGCACCATGCGCTGTTGCATCGGCGAGTCGCCGGGCTTTCGGTCTTCCTAAGCCCTGGTCGTTATCGGAGCGTAAAGGTCGTGGAGCATATTTCCGGCGCTCGGCTCCCGGTCATCGCAGCGCTTCATCTCAGGAGGGGGAGGCGCCAGCCGGCGCCACCGCCGCCTCGCCCCCGGAGTCAGCAAGCCCGCTCATCAACCGATCAAAGTCGCGTCGGTCGCTGCTGTGCGCGCCCTGTGCGATCGCGAGGCCCACGATCATGCCCAGGCCTACCGCCAGGGGAAGATACCGCAACGGCCGGCGCGGCTGCGGCTCGGGCAGCGGCCGCGTGTCCCAGTCTTGTGCTCGCTTCTGCGCCTGCTTCACAGCGTCGGTCCCTCGTGCCATTTGAGATGGTGTTGCAGCGCCTTGGCCCACCCCTAAGTGGGTTTAGGCCGGCATTGGTAACCGAGACGCTAAAGCGCACGCCGATTGCGCAAAAAATTCCAAACATTCTCGCGAGTTCTGGAGGGTTTTGGGGTCAGCCGTCCGAGCCGAGAGTCTTCAGCGCCTCGATCCGCTCCGTCAGCACCCGGGCGCGGCAGGCAAAGAAGCCGATCACCTGCCCCTCGCGGCCAAACGCACCGATCGAGTACGTCCCGCAGCTCTTTTCCTTGAAGGCAATCCACAGCCTTTGTTCGTCGAGCAGCGCCGATTTCGCCTCGGCCTCGAAGCCCGGATAGACGCTCTTCCAGGTTGTGGTGAGCGACGCCTCGAGCCGGTCGATCATCGCCGCGCCGCATGCGGCATAGTCGGGATTGGTCTCTGCCTTGGCGGCGCATCCGTCATAGAGCGGATCGGCGTGCGCAGGCATTGCGGCCAACGACGCGGCGGCAAAAGCTGCCGCCGAGACGAGCTTTGCGATCGGCGACATGACTGTTCCCCTGATGTGGAGCGGTTACGCCCGTACTTCTTCGACAACGCCGCTCGAGTTGTGGCGGAGTGCCTTGAGGACGGTTTCGACGATGGCGTCGGCATCGAGCCCGGCTTCGGCATATTGCGTCTCGGGCTTGTCCTGATCCTGGAATGTGTCGGGCAGGCGCATGGTGCGAAGCTTGAGACCTGCGTCGATGAGGCCAGTGTCGCTGGCCAGCGTCAGCACATGCGCGCCAAGACCCCCGACCGAGCCCTCCTCGATCGTGACCGCAACCTCATGGGTGGTCAGCAGCTTGCGGATCAGCTCCTCGTCGAGCGGCTTGGCGAACCTCAGATCCGCAACCGTGGTGCTGAGCCCACGCGCGTCGAGCGCATCGGCTGCCTTCAGCGCCTCGGCAAGCCTG
>Ga0307508_10003227_pt1 | contig 16668 bp, 15 predicted proteins | sample 9_EM_MG_FD_203089 | JGI IMG/M metagenome (GOLD analysis project Ga0307508, IMG submission 203089) | Populus trichocarpa ectomycorrhiza microbial communities from riparian zone in the Pacific Northwest, United States - 9_EM | ecosystem: Host-associated > Plants > Roots > Unclassified | place...
TTGGGCGCCTGCTGCACCCGTTAGCGTTACTGCGAACCCGGCTACCGCACCCAGACCGACAGCGGTCGTGCCCAGAAAGTCGCGGCGAGAGGGGTTGGAATGTTTGGTCATTGGTTTTCTCCTGTGCCAATCGAGATCGGCAAATACGTAAGACATGGGCTTGCTCCTGGTTGGCGGGTTGGCGGGTTGGCGGGTTGGCGGCTCGCTGCGCGGCCACGCGGTGATCGGCTGTGACTCAATGAGGAGCGCCGCTTGCGCGTGCTCCTTTGCCGGCTTTGCATTCAGCTCCGCAAGCAAAGCGACTTTCATCTTCGAAAAACTCTGTTGAAGAACCGTGGCGACGCCGGGGTCGAGTCCCAACCGTCCGTGGTCGACGCCGGATGTGACGTCGACATGGATAATTCTATGACGTTCGTTATAAAACACGCAAGCAGATTTTTAACGATCGTGACAAAATAGAGCCGTGAGCAGTTCCGCTCTCGCAACCAAGCGACGGATGTAGATGGCCAGGCCCAGGGAATTCGACGAGGACGCGGCGCTCGAAGCCGCAACGCAACGCTTCTGGAGCAACGGGTACGAGGCCACGTCGATGCGCGACCTCGCCGATCGCACTGGAATGACCACGCCGAGCCTCTACAACGCGTTCGGCGACAAGAGAGCCATCTACCGTCTGGTGCTCGATCGATATGCCCGTCTGACGCTCGACGCCGGCTCGGCGATCTTGGGGGGCGATGACCCGCCCCTGCGCGCACTGGAGCGATACTTCGATGCACTCATTGAAGAAGCGCTCGCCGACGGCCTGCGCAAGGGATGTTTCGTCGTGAACACGGCGCTGGAACTGGCGCCGCACGACCAGGACTTCCGCGATGTTGTGATCGGAGCCTTTGACGAAGTCGAAAGAGCTGTCCGCAAATGTGTCGCGGCAGGACAGCGTGACGGATCGATCGCGACCTCGCAACCTCCAGCCGACATCGCGCGGCTCGCTCTGAGCATCGTCCTGGGCCTCCGGGTACTGGCCCGCACCAATCCCGATCGTAAGCTGCTGACCGGCGTCGTTCGGCCGTTCTTTGTGCTGCTAGGGACGCGGTGAAAGAGGGTGAACGACGCGCACGGCGGCGTTGGGCGATTGGTTCTTAGGTGAACCCTGACGGGTCGGGGTAGCCAAGCTCCAGGTCTGGAATGATCGGCTCGTCGCCGTTCTGATTTCGGTCGCGACGTGGCTGCTTCTTCTCATCCTCCTTGGGCGTCGAGCTGAGCTTGACCAACTCAAGCTCGGCGGCATGCACGGTCGGCGTCCAGTGTCTCTTCGAGCAAGCCCACCTGCGCCGCATCGAGCGTCCCGCTGCGCTTGCCGTACCGCAGCCGCTTGTGCTGCGACAAATCGTGTGTGAGTTCATCTATCTCGGTCATCTTGAAGGGGATCTCGCGCTGCAGACTCTTGCTCGAAATGATTTCGGTGTTCGAGGCGATGTCGCGCGTCGGTGGGCCCGCCGACCAGTGCAATTCGTCTGCACGGTCAGAGCTTCGAGTTGGCGACATCCACCATGCGCTGCCTGGTGCCCGCGTGCTCATCAGACGACCATGACTCACCACCGGTTCAATTTCCGATCGTTGCCTATCAGGCAACGATATGTGCGTTTAGTTGCTCTTGCTCAGAACTCCTGAACCACGGACCATCTATCTCCCACGTACTCGCCAACGCTGACCTGCACAGGAGAAACTCGCATGACCAAGCACCCCAACCCCTCTCGCCGCGGCTTTCTGAGCACGACCGCTGTCGGTCTGGGTGCGGTGGCCGAGCTCGCACTGATGGGTGCGGCACGCGCCCAGACCGCCCAGGGCACCACCGGAAGATTGAGCTCCGGAAACACATCGTCAACCGCGTCGTTCGGCACCCTCCGCCAGATCGATGCGGGCCTGCTGAACGTCGGCTACGCCGAGGTCGGCCCCACCAACGGCCCCGTCGTCGTCCTGCTGCACGGCTGGCCGTACGACATTCACAGCTTCGTCGAGGTCGCGCCCTTGCTGGCGGCGGCCGGGTACCGCGTAATCGTTCCGCATTTGCGCGGACACGGCAGCACGCGCTTCTTGTCGAAGGACACGTTCCGCAATGGCCAGCAATCAGCCGTGGCGCTCGACATCATCGCGCTGCTGGATGCGCTGAAGATTCGCAAGGCGGTCTTCGCCGGCTTCGATTGGGGCGCGCGGACAGCCGACATCGTCGCAGCGCTGTGGCCTGAGCGATGCGAGGCCCTGGTTTCGGTCAGCGGTTACCTGATCGGCAACCGGGAAGCCATCAAGGCGACAGTGCTACCGCCGGCGGCGGAATACGCGTGGTGGTATCAGTTCTACTTCGCGACCGATCACGGGCGTGCGGGCTACGAACAGAACCGCCACGAATTCGCCAAGCTCATCTGGCGAACCGCCTCGCCGAAGTGGGCCTTCGACGACGCGGTGTTCGCTCGCAGCGCCGCGTCCCTCGACAACCCCGATCACATCGACATCGTGATCCACAACTACCGATGGCGGCAAAGCCTGGCCGACGGCGAACGGACCTACGACGACATGGAGAGGCGCCTGGCCGCCGGACCGCTCATCGCCGTGCCGACCGTCGTTCTCGAAGGCGACGCCAACGGCGCACCGCACGCCACCGGCGATGCGCCATTCCGCAAGAAATTCTCCGGCAAATACGACTACCGCGTGATCTCAGGCGGCATTGGGCACAACCTGCCGCAGGAGGCACCCGGCGCCTTCGCGCAGGCCGTGATCGATGTGGCACGGGCTTGAGTCGCTAACGATCTTTCCACGCACACCTCTGCATCAACCCCTCCAAGGAGTTCTTCCATGTCCCGCATCGACAAAGTTCTGTACACCGGTCGTACGCAAACGCGCGGCGGCCGTGACGGCAGCGCACGCAGCGACGACGGCCGCCTCGACATCAAGCTGACCCCGCCAGGCGGTCCCGGCGCCGGCACGAACCCCGAACAGTTGTTTGCCGCCGGCTGGTCTGCGTGTTTTATCGGCGCGATGGGTCACGCGGCACGCCGCATGAACGTCGCCATGCCTGCGGACGTCTCTGTGACCACCGAGGTCGACCTCGGCACCGGCGACGGCGGCTACTTTTTGCAGGCCCGGCTCGCGGTCAGCCTGCCGGGCATCGAGCGCACCGTGGCTGGAACGCTCGTCGAAGCAGCTCACGCAACCTGTCCGTACTCGAAAGCTACGCGCGGCAATATCGACGTGGCGATCTCGATCGCCTGACTGCCGATCGCCTGGGTGCCCCGGCGCTGCCCGCGCAGGCACCCGACCTTTGCCGGCAAGTGCCACGTACACGCGGACCACCATGACGCTTACTCGCTCAATCTGCTCTCGGCGCCTCACCGCACGTGTGGCCGCGCTCCTGTTCTCGGTCGTGCTCGCGTTCACCTGCACGCACTGGGCCGAGGCGAGCGAAGATTGGCTGGGCGCACCGCCGGCGTCGCAACCGCTGCCCTCACTCGGCGGCGCGACCGCCTGGATCAACTCGCCGCCGCTCGACGCGAAAGCACTGCGAGGCAAGGTCGTGCTGCTCGACTTCTGGACCTACTCTTGCATCAACTGTCTGCGCACACTGCCGTATGTCCGGGCGTGGTCGCAGAAATACAGGCCCCACGGCCTGATCGTGATCGGCGCACACACGCCCGAATTCGAATTCGAGCACTCGATCGCCAACGTGCAACGCGCAGTGAAGGATCTCGGGATCGACTATCCAGTAGCAGTGGACAGCCGCCAGACGCTTTGGAACGCGTTTGGCACGCGAGCGTGGCCCACGATCTACTTCGTCGACGCTGAGGGCCGGATTCGATACCGCCAGCTCGGCGAAGGCCGGCACGACGAGGCCGAGCGCATGATCCAACAGTTGCTGCGCGAAGCCGGACGCGACAAGGTTCCGGACGATCTGGTCGCGCCGAAATCCGCCGGCACGCAGGCGGCGACCGGGCCACAGGGTTCGGCTTCCGACGAGACCTATCTCGGCGCCGCCCGCGCAGAAGGCTTCGTCGCGGCAGGGGGCGCGCTGCGGGCCGGCAGTGCGGTGACCTATTCCCCCGCAGAGCGGCTCGGCTTAAACCAATGGACGCTGGCTGGCACCTGGAGAGTTGACGCACAGCAGATCGAACTCGCACAGGCGGGTGGGCACATCGCGTTCCGCTTCCGTGCACGCGATCTACACCTCGTGCTCGGTCCAACCCGCGACGATCACCCCGTGAGATTTAAGGTACGCATCGATGGCAAAGCACCCGGTGCTGATCGCGGCAGCGACATTGACGCCGACGGAACCGGCCGCATCGATGTCCATCGACTCTACCAACTCGTCAGACAAGCCGCGGACGGGCGGGAGCGCTTGTTCGAGATCCAGTTCCTCGACGCCGGGGCGCGGGCCTATGCGTTCACTTTTGGCTAACAGGGCCGATGTGATGCACACAAGAGGCAAGCAAGCACCTCAGGACACGAATGCTCGTCCGCAATGTCGAGAGCACCGCAACCACGCCAAGAAGAGCCAGAGCGCATTCTTCATCTTCGTGAACAGCCGCAACCTGAAGTACGCGAAGTAGCTCAGCAAGGTTTGACCGGCATCAGTCGGCGCCACTCCCTCAAGCGGCTTAGTTCTCGGTCGGCACCAACAGGGTCGGGCATCTACGACATTGTCCTGCGATGCGGAGATCCGATTCGGGCGCGCATTCATCCGCGGTGCCGCACCGGCCGCAGCAAAAGCATTCGACCTGGTGCCGGATCTCTAGACATCGTCTCGGTCAATGAATGGTTCGGGGGGCCTGTTTACCTCGCCGGCGGTCCGGGTTCCAGCAAGCTCTGCGTCGTAGTCAAGATCGGGGGGCCCTCTGGAACTGGCTTTGCACAAATTCGAGATGCGCGGTGGCCGCGGTGTAAGCCAGTTCCGGCTCCTTGTCGACGACACACCGGTGGATCCTTCGATGCTGCTCCAGTCGCATCGCCGTCAAGAGCTCGGCATCCGCCCTGCTATGACTTGCCTCGAACGTATTGAGACTGATGTGGTGTCGAATCGATTGATTGAGCCCCACATACAGTCGGGTCAGAAAGCTGTTGCGCGCGGCGGCCACGAGCGCGGCATGAAAATGGGAATCGGCCACCGCCTCTTCGTCGGTCTCATGCGTTTCGACTGCTCGCTCCAGATGCGCAAAGGCGTCTCCCAGCAGGCGCAGATCCTCACGCGAAGAGCGCCGAGCCGCAAGGCGCGCAGCCGACGACTCAATCGTCATCCGCACTTCGAACAATTCGGCTCTCTCGCCCGGAGTCTGCTGCCGACTCCATAGCGAGGCATCGCCGTAAGCCGCAGCGGGCGCAATGAACACCCCACTGCCTCGCCTTGTTTCGAGAAGTCCACGCGCCATCAGGCGCTGTAGCCCTTCCCTAACCGTAAAGCGGGACGCATCGAGTTTTTCGGCCAGAGCGCGCTCGGATGGCAAGCGCTCGCCCGGCCTACCGCTCGAGCGCAAAACATGCTCCTCAAGCCCCGCGAGAACGCGTTTGAGAGCAGATTGCTTTTCGTCTCTGGCCATCGTTGACCTCAAAGCGAAGAGCGCCGAGCCGCAAGGCGCGCAGCCGACGACTCAATCGTCATCCGCACTTCGAACAATTCGGCTCTCTCGCCCGGAGTCTGCTGCCGACTCCATAGCGAGGCATCGCCGTAAGCCGCAGCGGGCGCAATGAACACCCCACTGCCTCGCCTTGTTTCGAGAAGTCCACGCGCCATCAGGCGCTGTAGCCCTTCCCTAACCGTAAAGCGGGACGCATCGAGTTTTTCGGCCAGAGCGCGCTCGGATGGCAAGCGCTCGCCCGGCCTACCGCTCGAGCGCAAAACATGCTCCTCAAGCCCCGCGAGAACGCGTTTGAGAGCAGATTGCTTTTCGTCTCTGGCCATCGTTGACCTCAAAGAAGTGGTCGGACCAATTTGGGGAGAAAACTTCTTCTGGCGACCATCGCCATCTCCGGACCGACGAACTTTATCAGTTGCACTGCAACTGGAGACACCCAATGAGCAATAACACCTCCCTGGCTTTCAAGCTTCACCCCATTGACAACGTCGCGATCGCGCGAAACGCCATCGCAAGCGGAAGCTGCCTCGAAGAATTCGCCAACTTGACCGTCAGAGCGGACGTTCCCGCGGCGCACAAGGTTGCACTGGTGGATGTAGCTGCTGGGGAGCCGGTTCGGCGTTACGGCCAGATCATCGGCTTTGCCACCCACCCGATCGCAGCCGGTGAGCATGTTCACGTCCACAACTTGGCGATGGGCTCTTTCGAGCGCGACTATGCGTTCGGCGAAGGCGCCAAGCTTCCGTCGAAGCCGACCCGCCTTGCAACGTTTCAAGGCTTCGTTCGACCCGATGGGCGGGTTGCCACACGCAACTACATCGGTGTTGTCAGCACCGTGAACTGCTCCGCCACGGTGACGAAGATGGTGGTCGAGCACTTCTCACGACCCGAAGCGCTGAAGGACTATCCGTTCGTGGATGGTGTTGTCCCGATCACGCACAGCTTCGGCTGCTGCATCGAACATAACGGCAACGGCGTCCAGCAATTGCGCAGGACCTTGGGTGGATTCGTCAAACACGCCAACTTTGCCGGAGTGGTAGTGATCGGGCTGGGCTGTGAAGCGAACCAGATGGGCGCCATGTTCATGGCCGAAGGGATCGAACCCGGCAAGCTGATTGCGCCCTTGGTTATTCAAGACATCGGCGGCACGCGAAAGACCGCAGATGCCGCCATCGCGGCGGTCGAGAAGATGCTCCCGCTCGCCAATCAGTGCCGGCGCGAGACGGTGTCCGCATCCCACCTCACCGTGGCGCTGCAATGCGGCGGCTCTGACGGGTACTCGGGTATCACGGCCAACCCGGCGTTGGGCGTCGCGGTCGATCTGCTGGTCGAACAGGGGGGCACGGCCATCCTCAGTGAGACACCGGAGATTTACGGTGCCGAGCATCTGCTGACACGGCGTGCTGTCTCTCGAGAAGTGGGCCAAGGAATCGTTGATCTCATCAAGTGGTGGGAAGACTATGCTGACCGCGAAAAGGGCAGCATTGACAACAATCCGACACCGGGAAACAAGGCAGGCGGCCTCACGACCATCCTCGAGAAGTCGTTGGGCGCTGTCGCCAAGAGCGGTACCTCCGCGCTGATGGGCGTCTATCGCTATGCCGAGCCGATCAAAGTCCGGGGGTTGGTCTTCATGGACGCACCGGGTTACGACCCCATGGGCGCCACCGGCCAGATTGCCAGCGGGGCGAATCTTGTCGCCTTCACAACTGGCAGGGGTTCTTGCTTCGGAGCAAAGCCCGCCCCTTCGATCAAGCTTGCGACCAACTCCAAGATGTTCAGGCGCATGCAGGACGACATGGATGTGAACTGCGGTGACGTGATGGACGGCGACTCGACGCTCGACCAGAAAGGACTTGAGATCTTCGAAATGATGCTTCGGGTTGCGTCGGGCGAAATGTCCAAGAGCGAGCAGCTCGGCGTCGGAAACGAGGAAACCGTGCCTTGGATGATCGGTGCGCAGATGTGACTTGATAGTCGTCGCCGCGCAGTTCGCAAGCCAAGGCAGGGAAGGTCAAGTAGTGATCACGGAAAACGGATGAATTGCCGCATTGGACTCGGTGCGTGCACGACATCTTTCGACGGATGAACACGGTTTCTCGCCCGATCGCAGTTACCACACTAGAGCTCAAGCCCGCGCATATGCGCATGCCCATTGGAGGAGACTATGTCGACTGGATTTGTACTGAACGGCAAGACCATCAAGTCCGAATTGGAGCCGGACACCCCGTTGTTGTGGGTCATTCGCGATGAGATCGGACTCACTGGAACCAAGTTCGGCTGCGGCATCGCGGTTTGCGGGGCCTGCACCGTGCACCTGGACGGCGTGCCGGTGCGCGCATGCATCACCCCGATTTCCGCAGTGGGCGGCAAGAAGGTCGTCACCATCGAAGGGCTGTCAGCTGACCCGGTTGGTCGCCGCATACAGGATGCATGGGTGGAGAACAACGTGCCGCAATGCGGCTACTGCCAGGCCGGACAGTGCATGTCAGCCACGGCACTGTTGAAGTCCAATCGCAACCCGAGTGACAAGGACATCGACGAAGCGATGGGTGGCAACATTTGTCGCTGCGGGTGCTACACCCGCATCCGCGCCTCGATCAAGCAGGCTGCGACGAAGGGAGGCGTGGCATGAGCGCGCACCTCGATACCCTGATGGCCTCTTCGCCCGACAGCGCCGGCCGGCGCCGCTTCCTGCAGTCTCTGTCGGCGGCCGGAGGTCTCGTGTTGATCGCCGGCCACGGCGTGGGTGCGCTGGCGGCAGAGCCGAAGAAGTATGGAGCGGACGGCATGCCCAACGGTTGGGTCGACGATTCCTCGGTGTTCGTGGCGATCACGCCCGACGGCACGGTGAGCATCGTCTGTCACCGCTCAGAGATGGGCCAGGGCGTGCGCACCGGCATGCCGATGATCGTGGCCGACGAACTCGAAGCCGACTGGTCGCGAGTGAAGGTCGTGCAGGCGCCGGGGGACGAGAAGCGCTACGGCAACCAGGATACCGACGGTTCGCGCAGCACGCGCCACTTCTTCACGCCGATGCGAACCTGCGGCGCGTCTGCGCGGATGATGCTCGAGCGTGCCGCGGCCGAGCGCTGGCAGGTGCCGGTCAGTGAGGTCCACGCGAAGAACCACGAGGTCGTGCACGCGAAGAGCGGCCGCCGGCTCGGCTACGGTGCACTCGCCGCGGCCGCGGCGAAGCTGCCGGTGCCTTCGCGCGACCAGGTCGTGTTGAAGGATCCCTCGCAGTTCCGCTACATCGGAAAGGGCAAGATCCGGATCGTTGACGGGCGCGACATCGTTACCGGCAAGGCCGTCTATGGCCAAGACGTGCGTCTGCCCGGCATGCTGTTCGCAGTCGTCGCGCGGCCGGACGTCTATCTAGGCAAGGTCGTCAGCGTCGATGCAACGCAGGCGCTGAAGGTGCCGGGCGTCCTGAAGGTCGTGCCGATCGAGCCCAGCCCACCGCCGGCCAACTTCAACCCGCTCGGCGGCGTGGCGGTAGTCGCCACCAATACTTGGGCCGCGATCAAGGGGCGCGAGGCCTTGAAGATTGTTTGGGACGATGGGCCGAACGCCTCCTACGACTCCAAGGCTTACCGCGCCACGATGGAGGCTGCCGCGCGCGTGTCCGGCAAGTCAGTACGCAATGACGGCGACTTCGACGTGGCCTACGCCGGCGCGGCCCGCAAGGTCCAGGCCGAGTACTACCTGCCGCACCTGGCCCACGCGACCATGGAGCCGCCCGCCGCCACGGCCCGCATCGTCGACGGCAAGTGCGAGGTGTGGTCCTGTGTGCAGTCGCCGCAGGCGGCACGCAGCCTGGTCGCCGGGCGTCTGGGCATCGACCCCGCCAACGTGACGGTGAACGTCACGCTGCTGGGCGGTGGCTTCGGGCGCAAGTCGAAGCCGGACTTTTGCGTCGAGGCGGCAGTGGTGTCCAAGGCGATGGACGGCAAGCCGGTGAAGGTGGTCTGGACGCGCGAGGACGACCTGCGCCACGACTATTTCCATACCGTATCAGTCGAGCACCTCGAAGCCGGCTTGGACGACAAGGGGAAGTGCGTGGCCTGGCTGCACCGCTCCGTGGCCCCAACGATCCTGTCGACCTTCGTCGCCGACGCGAAGAACCAGTTCAATCTCGAACTCGGGATGACCCTGCGGCAGGTCGCACCGACGATTCCGAACGTGCGACTCGAAAACCCGGAGGCATCGGCGCACACCCGCATCGGCTGGTTCCGCTCAGTGTCGAACGTGCCGCATGCGTTCGCGACGCAGTCGTTCATCGCCGAGATGGCGGCCGCGGCTGGTCGGGATCACCGCGACTACCTGCTCGAACTGATCGGGCCACCGCAGCGGATCGACACGCGCACGCAGGGCGACGACTGGAACCACGGCGAGGATCCGGATCGTTATCTGTTCGACACCGGCCGGTTGCGCCAAGTGATCGAGAGTGCGACGCGCGAAGGCGGCTGGGGCAAGACCCTGCCCAATGGCAGCGGCCTGGGCCTGGCCGCAACCTACACCTTCGTGACATACGTCGCCGCGGTGGCGCAGGTAGTGGTGGATGCAAAGGGCGAGGTGGCGATCCCGCGGATCGATGTTGCGATCGACTGCGGCGCCACCGTGAACCCCGAGCGAATCCGCTCCCAGATCGAAGGCGCGGCGGTGATGGGTATGGGCGTGGCATTGTTCAACGAGATCTCGTTCAAGAACGGCCGCGTCGAGCAGGGCAACCTCAACGACTTCGAGCTCGCGCGCATCGGCTCGTCGCCGGTCGACATCCGGGTGCACATCATGCCGTCCGACTACTCGCGTCCTCTCGGCGGCGTGGGCGAACCAGCCGTGCCACCGATCGCGCCGGCGATCTGCAACGCGATCTTCGCGGCCACCGGCAAGCGCATTCGGCAGTTGCCGGTCCGGGATCAGCTCAAGGCGTAGAAGCATGGGTGGTCGATCACGTACACCTCGGTCAACTGCGGAGGCTGATAGCTACACATGAGGGCCGCTCCGTTTCGGCCACCCGCCCGAGCGTCCAAGGCATGCATCCTCCGGCAAAGCCGGGGGCATTTCGGATGCGACCCACTCGAAGCGGCTGGGAGGATCGCTGATACGGCCGCCCATTTCATGGGCCACCTATCGGTGGTAGATCATCTCCTCAGGCCGAGCTGGCCCCATCGTTCGCCTGACCTGATCGAGCGGCTGGCGTGCGAGGTGGTCGAGTACGAGGTTAGAGGGGAAATCGAGGTCTTCGATCTGTCGGTGATCCCGCGAGTCACCCAACACAACAAGAGGCAGTACAAGATGGCTCAGTCACCTCCCGACCTGTTGCCTCGAACGCGTCATGGCTCGACATGAGTCGACCACACAATGCGCTTGGTGCTGGTAGCGAGCTTGCACTTCTCGCAACTGCGAGATGAGGTTTGCGACGCTGATCCAAGAACCGGGTCTTCGCAGTCGGGTGAGCGAAGCTTTGATGTCGATGGGCATCGAGGTGTTGAATTTCGCGGCCGTGGACGCGCTGATCGCCAACCTCTACATACAGGCCTTTGCAGCGATTCTTGTCGAGGATGACGAGGCCCGTATCGGGCACTGGCTGGGCGCGCTGCAGCCCTACGCCGATGAACAGATTGCGCTGATTGCCATAGGACCAGGCGGCTCGGCCGGCATGTCGCGCGCTCTGCTCCACGGCGCTGACGACTACGTCGTCATCAGCGACGGAGTCGAGCAAGTCGTGCATCGCTCGATCGCGCGAATCAGCGCCAAGATCCAGCGCCAGCGTAGATGTACATGGCGGCTCGGGCCTTACACGCTCGACAGTTCTAGAAGCAGCCTGCAGTCGCCCGTCGCCGAGGTGCACATGTCGCCGAGAGAACTCACGCTGGCGCGTGTGCTGATTGAGAACCACAGCAGAGTCGTGGCGCTCGAGCACCTTTGCAAAGCGCTGTGCGCACGTACCGACGATGCCGCAAAACGCGCGGTGAAGCAGCACGCTCATGTGTTGCGCAAGAAGTGCGAGCTCGCCGCGGGCTCGACCATCCAGCGCTTGCGAGTTGAAGCCGTGTACGGCAAAGGCTATCGGCTCACGCTCTGAGCATGCCGGGCTCCGGCAGTTGGTCGCGCAAACCTGGTTCAAACACAGTCGCGCTCTAGGTCGCTGACTAGACGACACCGTAGCGTTTCCCCCACCTGATGACAGTTCGAAGACGATCGACATGGCGCGTCCCGCCATCGGTCTCGCGAATGAAATTCTGTCGCATTCGCAGAGGGCAGTGAGTCGCGTTATGTCGATGGAAGCGGTTTTGCAGCGCATTCAGCGATGGTCCGTTTCCTGCGGATCCTTGCGAACAATTTCGACACAGGGACAGTGATGAGCGACAAGATTCTCAACAGGGCACGACTGGTGGCACTGGCAGCCTGCGTGGCATTGGCGGCCTGCGGTGGTGCCAAGGACGGCGACGAGACTTCCTCGTCGTCTGCGCCGACGGGCAGCAATCCGCCCGCTCCTGCGCCTACATTGGCGCCGGCTCCCTCGCCAGTACCGACACCACCAGCACAGACACCGACACCGCCCTCCGCCGTGCTGAACCTGCCGATCGAAGTGCTCGGTACGGGCGCCCCGGATGCACCCACGATCGTCTCGACCGACCTGACCCTCGATGCCAATGCCGTTGCCCAGGCCACGCAGCTCGCGTTGCAATGCCATCGCTGCGGCTTCTACAACGCACCTGAGTACCAAACGCTCAGCAAGCCGGTGACCAAGGTCGCCGGCAGCGTGCGCATCGTCGGCGTGCAGAACGGCGCGGCGGCACCATGGATCGACATCAGCGATGCCACCATCGTGATGCCCGACGTCGAGCGCTCGCACGGCGGCGTCAACGGCGGCCTGCTGACCACCCGCTTCAGCGTGCCGATCGACGCTGCGACGCGTGCCCGGCTGCTCGCGTCGGCCGGCAACCGCATCGAGTTCCGCTTCAACGGCACCGACGGGAGCTCCAACGGCTACCGCATCCTCGACCTGCAGCTGCAGGACGCGAGCGGCAAGAATCTGCTGTCGATGCAGCGTCAATGGGCCGACATCGGCGCAGAAAAGACGGCCGGCCGCAATGCGTCGGCCGATACCACGGCTGGCCAGGCGCTGTGGAGCGGCCAGAACCTCCTGAAGAAGTCGCCGATCGTCAACACGACGATCCGCGCCGCCTGCTCGTCATGCCACACAAGCGATGGCCGCGACCTGCAGTACTTCAACTTCTCCAACAACTCGATCGTGCAGCGATCGCGCTTCCACGGCCTGAGCGAGGCGCAGGGCCGGCAGATCGCCGCCTACCTGCGCTTCGCGCTGGCCGACAAGGTGCCGCACGTGCCGGCTGCGACGCCGTGGAACCCGCCCTATCAGCCGGGACCGGGACTGGACGCGAAGCCGGTCGCCGAATGGGCGGCGGGCGCCGGACTGGATGCGGTGCTGCCGGATGCGAAGTCCTTCGTCAATGCGTTCGCCGGCAAGGCGACGAACAGCACAGCCGCGGTGACGCAGGCCGAACTCGACGCCGCGATGGATCCGAGCCCCGGCAAGGTGCTCAACACGCGCGAGATGCCGATCCCGCTGCAGCTGCCCGACTGGAGCGCGTGGCTGCCGATCGAGAGCCCGCTGGACATCTGGACGCCCGAGCCCGGGCAGACGCAAGGGCTGTTCGAGACCAAGGGTGATGACGGATCGAATCCGATCAAGGTGGTCAAGCGCATCAGCGACTGGCTAAAAGTAAACAAGAACCCGAACGGCCTGTACGGCGACTGGAGCCACCTGACGCCCGAGCAACGCGAGCGTGCGCAGGCCTGGCTGGGCGACATCGGTTCAAAGACCCTCGATTTTGCGGGCGGCGGACGCGGCTCGCGCGTGTCGTCCGACCCGGCCAATCCGTATGGCGGTGAAGTAGGCGGGCAGAAGCTGCAGGCGCTGTTGTCGGCGCAGACCGCAAGCGCGGCCAACCTGCCTGCCGCCTTCACGAAGGAGGCCTTCATCGAGCGCGCGCTGTTCGGCGCGTTCCGCTGGATGGCCGTCAGGCAATGGGAGCTGGCCCATACCTACGGCCTCGAAGGGCAGCAGGACTGGCTGCACGGCTCGCGCAACGCCGCAGGGCAGTGGGTCGGCGTCGGCGAGAAGCGCGGCTGGCCGTTCAGCTGGCCGAGCGTGTTCTACATGGCGCCGCACATGCTCTACGTGCCGGTCACCGGGCGCGAGTTCTACTTCTCGTGGGAGTCGCGGCTGGTATCGTACTACCGTACCAACCAGTGGTACCAGCTCCAGATGACGGTGAACCCGGGCTGGCCGGGCGCCTCGCAAGGGCCGATGGACTGGCCGTACCACATGGGCTTCACGATTGGGGTGGTCGACGACCTGATGGCGGCCAAGGCGCCAGGGCCGGTTTCGGCGATGCACCTCGCACGCTTCTTCCAGGTGCGGACAAAAGTGGCGCAACTGGCCAACACCAACCTGCCGTTCAATGTGCCGGATCCGAGCGACCCCAACAACCTGTTCAAGAACGCGGGCATCCAGAGCAAGGCGGCTCTCGCGAACCACAAGCTCGGCGTGGGCGCGGTGGTCGACACCGGGCCGGACGACCGGGAGAAGACACGCTTTCGGCAACTCGACACGGTGATCCCGGGGCTGCACCTGATGTTCATCAACAGCTCGCTCTCGCTGTACAACACGATGTACGCGAACACCACCTACGAGCAGTGGCGGCGCTGCGATCCGAACGGTCGCTTCGGCAACGAGATCGAGAGCAAAGCGGGTTTTCGCTTCTGCCTAGATCCGCAGCGCACGCCGCTGCCGCTGAACAGCCAGGGGCAGCAGCACCTGGTGGGCAGCTGGACCGACTGGACGACCGAGCAGTTCACGACCTGGAGCGTGATCTCGGCGCGCAATCATGGCGCGGAGGCCCAGCGCCTCAAAACCTTCTCGGATTGGACCAACAGGATGTGGCCAAACTAGGTGGAATGCCTCGCGTGTAAGCGCTCTCTGGGGGTCTGCGCCAGATCGCCGGCAAGCTGGTCGAGGTGAAGACCATCTCTCCCGAAAAGGGCAACGACCACGTGCTCGTCAAGCGTCAAGGCGATTTCGAGCAATTGCTCATCGTTCGAATCAACGAGGACTTACTGCAGTGATTGCGAGCGCGGGCCACAGAGAATGAACTCCGACGGGGATCGTGAGAGAGACTCCAATCGAGTAGCTCATGCGCTTCAGCTCATCTGGGTCTGCAGATCTGATCGAGTCTGACTGATCGCGAGCCAAGCGACCACTGTTACTGGGATGATCAACGAAGCGAAGTTCATGGCGACGGTACCGAATCCACCTGCGACTGCTCCAATCGCAAATGCGGCGATCGACCAGAAGAATTTGATCGCGCGACGCCGCACCTTGCTGTTGCCCACACCGAGTGCGAGGTCCACGCAGTCGATCACGAGCTGTGTGACATTCCCAGTCATTACCGTCGTTGGAGTGGCTGAGGAGAGAACCAACCGCGCTGCCGCGTTCTGGACGCCCATCGCTGCACCACCCAGAATTCCAGTCCAAAGCACGAGGGGTGCATTCGACTGAATGGCGGGCGACGCCGCCCACCCAAAACAACCGAATCCAATCAGTAGTACCAACTGCCCGAACAGCAACGGTCGCAACGCCGGTTGGCCACGCTGGTCCATCCAAACCACGACGAATCGTGTGATGCCGACTGCCAAGACGAACGCCGGGAAGACCAAGAGCTTGAGCAATACATTCCCCGTCGATCGGGCTAGGGCTGCGCCTATCAAGACAAAGTTCCCGGTCACATGAGCGGTGAACAAGCCGAACAGTGCAACGAAGCCCACGGTGTCCACGTAGCCCGCAACAAAGGCCAGCCCGATCGCGAGAGCCTCGATCTCCTTTTGTGAGCCGTCGAAAGCCTCCGGATTTCTCGTGGTCATGCTCGACCTTTCGTCGATCCGTCTGGTCCACCGCAACGGGACTTTTGTCGAGCTTCACGAGTTGCCCATCGGTCAGCGCCGATATAGCCAAGCGTCATCGAGACGACCAGTATGGATCCCGAGAGCACCGGCGGCGCCGGGGATGGAATGTCCAAGATTCGGCAGAAGAAGCCGATAGCGAGCCCCAAAATCAGCCCAAGACTAACCTTGATTCGATTCGTCCAGGCAGGAGTCATATCGCCCTCTGTGCAAGCCAATCCGCACCAAGAAATCCCAACGTGATGGCTACCACGAGCAAGGCGCCGATAAGCTTGGGTGGCGCAGGTAGGGGAAGGTCAAACCACCTGCAACTCACTCCGATGGCGAGTCCTAGCGCGATCGCAATCGGCCAGTCACGCATCACGATCTCCCGCGGTCCACTTACCCCAAGCCACGAATAGCAAGCCACCTACGATCGACAAATGCTCGAGGAACACGTTGAACTCTGCGGTTTGAAGTGCCGGTGGCATCCTCCAGAATGCATGCGCAGCGAACGTGACAAGAAGAGTGAAGCCCGCGAGGCTGAGTGCGCCTAGCACCGCAATCGGTCGCCGACCCCACATCGTCGCGACCGAGCCGCCTAACTGGACGATAACGGTGAGCCATGCGAGAAGCGTCGCGGCGGGTAACCCGAGGCCCGCGACCTCGGCTGCGGCCGCTGAGGGATGAGCCGCCTTTAAGACCCCGCTGACGAGGAACGGAATGCAGATCCCCACGATGCACAAACCTGGCCAGAGACCCGCAGTCGATCTTGAGACATACCGATACCGAGTACCGACGTAGGTGGGTGAAGACATGCGAGCTCCGGCAGAGAGTCAGATCAAAACGCGCAGGCGCAACCAAGGCCCGCCCAGAACGCTCCACGGTTAGCGACGGGCGGGTACGAGGCCGCAGCGAACAAATGGCGGTGGCCGTGCACTGCGCAGGGCACAGCACAGCAGTCACTGGCCGACCGCTGCGAGACTGAAGTCAATCGCCGATACCGGCCGACCGGGGACCAATCGGGACTCGCAGCGGGCATCTGAGGTGCAAGATCCGTGAATTCCGCCTCCCCATGAAC
>Ga0307508_10003228_pt1 | contig 16667 bp, 9 predicted proteins | sample 9_EM_MG_FD_203089 | JGI IMG/M metagenome (GOLD analysis project Ga0307508, IMG submission 203089) | Populus trichocarpa ectomycorrhiza microbial communities from riparian zone in the Pacific Northwest, United States - 9_EM | ecosystem: Host-associated > Plants > Roots > Unclassified | place...
ATATATATATATTTTTTATTAATACGGGTGTCCGGTTTAGTTTGTGTGCACCTCGACTAATTTCACGGATTCTGAAGTTAACGATCATATAAACCTTCAGTGGTCCAAAGATTTGTGAGACTCAAACTAGTGATCTCTAAAGAATAAACTCATGACCTGACCGATTGAACTACACCCTTCAAGATTATAAAACCAATACTATCTGATTTTAATTCACCTAATTCTATTTTCTCTGTGTGTGTGCGCAAATATAAAATTAAAATAATGGTAGAACTCTAACTATTTTTCGTATAAAAATGCCTTCAAGATTTAAAATTGACATCTAGAGCTTATAGAAATATTGTGGGAGTCCCTTGGGATTTGAATAAAAAAATTCAATTAAACAATTTTTAAATTTTTTTTTAACTGAATCAAATGAGAAAATCAAACCGATTAACTTGGTCCGGTTTCATTTTATATTTGCTAAAATCAAATGAGTTTAATTTGAATTAATAGACTTTTAATTAGACTAAGTTCTAGGTGAATTAATAAACTTTTGACATGTTTTGATTTAATGAGTTTTTACCTTACAATGATTTTTTTATTTGATTATGTTTGAATTTTTATGTTCGGTTCTATTCAGGTCAAGTGTCAAGTTTTTTTTTATAAAATCTAAAACTAAACTGATTTTTTTTAAAAAAATACTTTCTAATCAAAATTACTCAACAAATTCAAAAAACCATTTAATTCGATAAATCTAATTTCAAGTCTGTTTTTACAAGTAATTTACTCTCCTCTGGTACATGGCATGTATTTTCAAAGAGATTGTACTAGATTAGATTCGCAACCTAATTGAAATAAAAGATATGATCAGTCTGGATTAGGCGTTGGCTCACCTCATCACAAGAAAGACAAACAACACTTTTTCTGTCCAGAGGATTTGATGATCAAGCAAATGATGCTATGCTCTCTCTCTCTCTCTCTCTCTCTAATAATCTTGATATATAATGTAAAATAGGCAAAACGAGTTGTCGGCATCACTGTGAGGTGATAAGACGCTACTATTTTACTCGTGCTTGGATCCTAATTTATTCATCTGGACGGAATCTAGGGCTGGATTCTGTACTCTAGGCCCTGAGACAGCGACAGACAAATGCATGTTCATACCCAGATGCTTCAAAGTCTAGCACGATTGTATGAGATATGTTTTTATTATCCAGCATTTCTGAAAGAATTTACTACCAGTAATAAGAGTTCTCAGAGGGTTTTAAAAAAATTCAAAAAATAGTGTCTAACACAATCAAGTATTTGACTTTATAGCACAATGTTGATTGCATTCCGAGACGAGGGAGATTGAGAGTCGAGTCATAACAAAGCAACAGTAGCAGTTATGCCTAAAAGTATGATTAAGTAGTCATATCATACCGTGCTAATGATAATTTATTATTATTTTATTTCCGAAATGATTGACAAAGATATATATATAATAATAATAATAGCAATATTATAGCATACTAGACACCTTGAAGCCACTAACATTTATTTATTTAATGTTAGTTGGCATAATGGCATAATATCGAGTGAAAAGTACTTAACATCCAGCAGTCACCAACAAACAATGGCTACTGTTTATCTTGTTTACTTCTACGTTGGCCTTCTTCTACTGGCATCGAGGAATGCCCCCACCACTTTTTTGGAGGTGAACGGTTAAGATAACAGTGTTTTTTATTTAAAAATATATTAAAATAATATATTTTTTTAAATTTAAATTTTAATATTAATATATTAAAATAATTTAAAAACATACCATTTTTTTCAAAAACTTGCAGAACTATAATTCAATCCTAGCACTAAACACCCTTTTAATCCTTTAGCGTGTTTAAGCTATCAAGTTTGTTCATCGATGAAGGGAAAGAGCATTGTGATGGTTAACCTATTCTTAATCTTTTATATATATATATATATATAAAATACGTGATGGGTTTTCTAATACTTCTGGCTTGCAAGTTGCAACTCATCTTTTGAGGGATGTAAAGTGATATTTTCATAATTTTTGTTGGGTTTTTAAACCTCTTTTGGGCTTCGTTAATATATTGAATTAGATAGTTGAGTTTGGGTTCCGTACAAAATAGTAAACTTTACGATGAGTTACCTATTCATAATCTTTTGTATTTATGTAATAATTCAATATGATATGTGTTTTAACAAGGAGGGAGAAAGGGTAACATGCTCAGGAATATTCTAGGTATAACAGAGTATGGAAGGAAGAACTGTACTAGATAAGAAATCTAGGATGGGAGGTAAAGTATGGGCCTTGGGGGAGTGGGGATACACTATATACTCATTAATCACCAGTAAAAATATTCTATCTCTAGAACTGATAAGGCATGGGGAACACGCTCTAATTTGCTGCCAGAAAGGTCCCTCGTTATCTTCAATAATATAATGAACATTGGATGCATCCGATAAGGTTTACTATTGGACAGAAACTGAGTTTTCCAAGGATTATGGTATAAGATTCTGTAATTTGCAGGCTATCCCTTGCAATTGCTGTCTCTTTGCCTCCTTCAATGGTTGTCTAGCTATCAGTTAACATCACATGTTCCTTAAATCACCCTTTTCATCCTTGCCAATTGTAAGAATGGAGCCCATCGTACCGTTCAATTTGATCGGTATATGTCATGAAATCTCCATGCTTAACCTTACTACATGTGTACTGTATTGCTTGCGCTAGCTAGGACAGTACCTTTGGCTGAATTCGCTCAATTTTGTCTCTAATCTGGTGCATCATCTTAGTCCCTCATCAGACAATGGGATCCCAGACTGAGATCTAAAAATGGGACTCGCAATGTATTTTCGCTATCTGAGCTAACTTGACATACAAGTCATTCGGTCTTATTTCTGAAGAAGGTGCTCATGGAAGAGGCGAGGGGCCTTGCCTTGTACGATGTCCCCCATAGGTAGCAACATTAAGGCAGCAGAATCGTGAGGCGGCTAGGCTAATTACCTGTCGTGTAAAAGTGAGTATAATTAACCAGATGCTTTTGAAAGGTTAAAAACAGGATAAACAAATGACGCATTCAAAATCAAAATCCCCAAACTGGAAATCCCGAAACTGGGAAAAAAAACTAGCATCTATCGAACCTAATTTAAAGACCTCTCTCAACTATAGTGAGCTAATGCACTCTAGAACCATACCGATAGTGAGATAAATGTAAGGGTCAAATAAAAAATCATGCTTGTTTTTGGTAGACAACCATACCACTAATAAAACCAACATTTTTATCTTTAAATACAATTGTGTTTGGACAATAAATCCACATTGTAAGTCTGGTATGCTTTTTATTACACTACCAAGCTGGATTGGAGCGGAAAAGTCTGTCCTGATCATAGATCCACCCAGCCATTAATACAGAGGACCACGAATTCCATATGAAAAGCTGCAGTAAGATCTGTAATCACCTCTTTGTCGGAGCTCCGGGCATATTAGTCAAAACAGCTCACTATGAGAAGGGCCATGCCAGGCATGTGCAAATAATTGACTCTCCTGACACGGCAAATGTTCTACCAAATTCATGTAAAGCAAGAATAAAGGTATTTTCAGCACAGTGCTTCGTAGAGTAGCCACTAGCCAAGGTGCCAATGATCATTGACTGGGACAAAAGATTTATGTGAAGGTACTGTTGCCTGGGTAATTTCCTGGGGTGACCACAAAATTCCTGCATTTGTAGTCGCAACTATGCTAAGAGGATTGGCATGTACTTACATGAGCATCAGGAGAGTTAACTGTATCAGCTCCTTGACAGAGTAACCTAGTAATGCTCGGATAAAATCTTTACCTTCGTGGGCTAAAACTGTGGAAGACCCGAGGGTTAGGAATTGGTTTCAAAAGCTAGGAGAGCTTGAATCAACTCAGTCCTCTGTACAAGGCCCGAGCTACCACAGAGTGAAATGATCCGGTGAGCCGCCCTCTTAGAAAAATCAAACAATGGTAATCTCTAAAGTCTGGTTGGTACTACGGTCCCAGTATACTCTTGAAATTCATATTATATTTTTGATGTTTTTAATGTTTTGATATCCTATATAAAATTAAATTTTTAAAAATAAAAAAATATTATTCTGATGTATTTCTAAATAAAAAATAATTTTTATTATATTTTTAAAAAAACTCTAAAACGCATTAATGGAGACATCTCCTCGGACTTGCTATTTTTTTATATCAAATTAATGTGAATTAATATAAGCTAACTTAACTGATATAAATTTTCTATTTTTAATGATACAGATCTATTTTTCATTGTTGAAATTATCTTTTTAATTTTTTAATTTATTATTAGCTATTTCTTCTTTCATAACACTTGAATATTATATGCTGATAATCATAATACAATTACCATGTTAATAAACAGAAGTAAAAGAAAATTATAACATGTAATCTCAACAAATTAAGTCTCATAGAAAAGAAAAGTGAACATAAAAAATCAAGCAGATAGGTTTTTACGGATTGATCATATAATTAACTACATATGTTTGTTGGGTTTTGTAAATTCTTGAGACTGGATTGATTCTCATTAATATATATATGACAAAATAGCCGCATCACAGAATAGTTTAAAGAAGTGTATTTAAGAGTGGGTCTTAATTCAATGCCCATAACACAATGGTCACATGTAGAGCCTCGAGGTGTCAAGATTGCCTGCTATGTGTCTCATGCTAGCCCAGGCACAGGTGGTTTGCATAGATTGACGGCTGGTTAGCATTTATAGTGCCTAAAAAAGCAACTGCAGGCAAAAGGATCACTTCCTTTTCCACTTCCTTTTCCAGTTTTCCGCGGAAGGAAATTGATATCGGATGGTAATTGGAAGTTTACAGTGATGTTGGTTGAATGGGGTTTTTATTTGAAAAAATATTAATTTTTTTTAAATTTTGTTTAATATCAAAATATAAAAAGATATAAAAATTAAATTTTTAAAACACGATTTCCACCCGTAAAAATAAAAACATCACATCTTAGTTATTGTGTTTCGCTAGCCAAAACACAAAAAAAAGATGCTTTTGCTGTGGTGTAATTTGCTGATCATCTTGTTGTCAAACAGTGCTTAAAACCGACATAACTCCAAGCAAAAAAAATAAAAAAAATAACCATCTAGATGGTGGTCCAGTGGTAAAAACTTGGGACCAAAGTGTTGCTCCCTCTGTGATCTCAGATTTGAGCCCTGTGGTTGCTCATATGATGGCCATTGGAGACTTACATAGTCGTTAACTTCAGAGTCCGTGAAATTAGTCAAGGTGCGCGCAAGCTGACCCAAACACCCACATTAAACTAAAAAAAAAAAATCAACCAACCCAAGAAAGTTCCACAACAGCCGTGAAAATTATCTGCCCATTATCATGTGCTACACACATGGCAAAAAATAAAATAAAATATTGTAATAATTCAATCAAAATTGAAAAATCATATATTAGCACAACCAGTAAAGTGATGGGGGCACAATGAAATTATACTTGGTGAAATTCTAAGCATGCACCGAGTGTCGCTGTCATCACTCCCATGGTTTTGGCCCAGCAAATAGTACAGTCCACTACTGCTTGAGTCATCACCAACCCTGGAAGCTACAACCGGCTTTTTAACAACGTAAACCTTCACCAATGGAGTTCTAAAATCAGGCACAATCTTTCTCCTCTTCAAATATCTCTTTTCGTCGTCGTCCTCGTGACATACTCTTCGAATGAAGCTTTCTCCTCTTAAATTTCTCATAACAACGTTCAGCACCAAACTCCACGGTGTATCAAGTTTTGAGGGTCTGTGTATATTTGTGATAAATTCAGCATAGCAATTACGACACTTCCTCGCAAAAATTGAAAGGGGACTTCAGTAATCCAAGACGCCAAATTCGAAAGCGTACCTATAGATTAAAAATATAAGCTTTTGCAAAGATTTTGCCGAAGGAGAGAGAGTAGTAGAGCTGTGAGGGACAGGTGAGGCGCGCCCTTCTATGTCGTCGATCCAGCCGAGGGCCTCTATACGAGCGTGCGAGCTCTGGTTCAGCCATTTCCGGTGACATTTCCAGGACTCCTACTAGCCAGCCAGTGCTATTCCTTCTCCTTGTGAGCCAAGAGGGCTAGTGAGGGCTTTAGATATTTCCACGGTAGTAGGTCTAAAGGCTAAGGTGTAAGCAAGTGAGGAAAGCGCAATTCCGTATTTGAAAATGGAAGTACCTCTGTTTTTAGGAAAGCTAGCCTAGGTTCGTTCCTTACTTTAGCTCTGCAATTTGATGGGCGGAGGCGCTTAAATTTAAGGCGTTTTACATTATGGGCTTCGGGAGGCGGTAGTTTGTAAATGGGCTAATAAAAATGGAAAATTTAAAAGTATATTTGGGTCCGTTCCATGTCATGTTTGGTTATGAAACTGGCCCAAAACCTAATCCAGCCCCGGGGGCATTAAAATAAGGTTTAATGAGTCGTCCAGATCACTAATAATATAATTGAATCAACCAAATTTAATAGTGCTAATATCTTGCTCAATTCAATTAAAAACCCAATCCGGATCAAGCCCTGGGCCTCGGATTTTCCGAGCATTGACAACAGATACAGTTGGGTTTAATATGTTGAAACTAACAATGGTGAAAACTGCAACACGGGCACTGACTTACTGACCATATTATTGTATTGGCTTTGCACCAAGGCTGGATTAGATAGAGAACATCTAACTTGCCCTTTTTCACGCAAAATCTTTGCTTTCAAACCTTTGTTTTAGTTTTTTGAAAAACAAAAAATAGAGGCAAACTTCGAAGGAAAAGGGTAAATATCATACAAATCTGGTTAGTTTGGTGTTCTAGTCTTAGGAATAGCAGGCGAGAATCTCTTCTTACAGTCCATTCAGGACTTCTGATTCCCACCTTGACAAATGAAGAACGTACCAGGACACCTATATAAACAATTATCCACACAACCCACATTAGCAGAACCCGGTTTTAAATCCATGATAGGACCCGGAATCGGACCACACAAGTAGTTCCCATCTAAATAATAGCCTCTCCAACGAAAAAGTATTACCGAGTTGGTATCATTACTGTAAGCCTTTTATTCTGTGGAGACAAAACTGACAACCTCGGCATGGAACCCAAAAATCAAGGCAACAAACCTCTAGGATCGTTAAAATCAAGAGCTATTAGCTTGCCTGGAACCAAAACCTGTAAAACTCCAAATCTCCCACATTATCTGGCAGGTTTCCATGGAAGTTGTTTCGCATAGAAAGTTCAAGAAGTGACCTTGGCAATGTTGAAGGAACTTGGGTAGTTATCTGGTCTTTGAGAACACCCGAATCCGGAAACTCACCAGAGGTTTTTTTTCTTGGATTGCAAGTCTTTTTAGTCTTACAAGAGAGTTGAAGCTTGTTTCCATGGAGATGCCGTCAAGATATAGCTCTTCAAGGTGAGATACGGAACTGTCCAGAAAGCAAGTTCTTTGAGAGACAGCGACGACGGAGCAGAGTGAGGTTGGAAAGCGCGTATGGGATTGAGCCATTGGAGTTATCCAAAACGTCAAGAGTTTGTAGGTAAGGCAGGTTCTAGGTGATTGAAGAGATAAACCAGAGTAACCCATATGGGATTGAGCCATTGAAGGAGTTATCTGAAACGTCAAGAGCTTGAAGGTAAGGCAGGTTCTAGGTGATTGAAGAGATAAACCAGAGTAACCCACCAGGTCAACAGTAATCTCAGCGACTCAGAATAAACCAGAAGCAACCCAGTCACACCTGAACCCACAGGTGAATTTGTCGCTGAAGATATGGTCACAGGGATCCACTGAGAAGTCCCACGAGTTATAGCAAGATCCAGGACCTACGGACTTGGGGAGCATGTTTTAGATCCTTGAGCACTCGTATGTCTCCAGGGTGGCTTCTGGAATCTACTTTAAGCAACAGTAAAGACAATGTGATCCTAAAAAGGAGTTACTGTAGAGAGAAAGTGAGGCTGCGTTTGCTTCTTGACATTTTCCAGAGAAACTAGATAAAGGTAGACAGGAAAATGGGAGAGTGGATATTGGACTTGGATTTAGAAGGTTGTGCACTAAAGCAATGGCTATGGACAAGAGAGTAAGATAGTTCGATTGTTCCGTACGATTTGGGTTTCTGGACTAATTTGTAGATGCTAGAGAGTTGTGACTTATGACAGCGGACACCAGTCTCATTCAAACCGTTGGATTTGACAATAAGGAATGTGGCAGAATCCCATGTGAGATCTTCTGACTTGGGGTTCAAGCAAAATAAAAAGAAAATCCAATAGATACAGAAATTGATTAGCCGGTTATGGTGATTTTGCATGCGTCTGCTCAGATTCTGTAAGTACTGCCAAATGAAGACAGTTTTACTGAACATTGGATGCTTCAATCAGATGTGAAATGCATACTAGGGCACCAAATCATCAAGGAGAGCAACCTCACTAATGAACTTTCGGCTCTGGATTAGGGAACTATTGCCTTACAAAACAAAATCGATCAGATAAGAAGACAGAGCAGAGTTTAGATTTCGATGAGAGATGAAAGTCCCATTGAGATTTAATAAATGACTTTGATAAGAGATTCAAGTAATTTCGAGTCTCATCCTTCACAAAATAATTAACAAGCTTCACTGGCAGGTTCAAAGCTAACAGGAATCATCCCCCATTCCAGCAACAGATGGAATAATGTGGAGGAGGTCAAGGTCCAATCAACCACCAGAAGTGGAAAGTCATAGTTCGGATGTTTGCTTGAGCCCAAGCAATCATAAGCACACTCCAGGTCTATCTCGACAGCCTTGTTATCCTAATGCGACTCTGATCATACTGCCAGGAAGAGTCTGCGCAGAGTAATTTGATGGAAGGGGAAAGAAAAGGGAAAGCTAGAACTAAAACTCGTGGAGTTCCTTTGCTCAGTAACCTAGATTGGCGATTTTATTCCCAACAGAGAACATTATTTATTCCCAAACATCCCCGATATCTCAAGAGAACATTATTTATTCCCAACAGAGAAGTAATTGCTCAGTAACCTAGATTCGTGATTTTTCTTGTTGCATGCAAGTGAAAACATGCTCCCCATATAAATTTTTTTAGGTAATAATCCCTATATAAATTTCTAATGATTAAGACATCATGCGGAAAAATCCTTTCTAACATGAGAACATTACTCCTCTTTCAAAGGCAGCTGATCTACATACAACAGATTGAACATAGCTTATCGAAAGAACCCAGAAAGCACATGGTAAAAAAAAATAGCACCTTCTGATGACGCTCTGAATTTCTGGTGTGATTCAAACCAGGTTCTCCTGGGCTTTTCTAGCTAGATAATGCTTCACACAAGTTTGGTTTATCTCAAATATGAAAGGCATTCCCCTAATCTGCAAAATCAGAGACACCCACGAATTACTTAAGATTAGGTGTACTGTGCAAACATAAAACTTCGAGGAATAAAACATGAGGAATATAAAGTCATTCGTGGATTAAGACACATTTGTATTGTAGCAGCTGAAACATGTGGATGCTAGTTATAATATGCAATTGCAACAAAATAAATTGCCTTTGTTAATGTTAGCAGAAAACAGTATAAGGTTTCCCTAGGAATTTACAGATTCTGTATAATTGTGGTAATTATGTGTGCCACGAACAAAGTGATCTTAGAGCAGTTGGCACATCAAAAAATTAGAGTCCAAATTTGCAGTCATTGAGAAACCATTTGGGCTTTACACAGCGTGGAAAATCAAATAGCAAATATCTATGGGCAGCTGGGAAAAAGAAAGAGATAAAGGTTACAAGTGCGTATGCATAAACAGTGGGACTCTCACATTACCTCTTACCTAACAGCCGTCAACATATGAATGAATTGTGTACAAGAAACAAACTTCATTAAGATTTATGGCATATAATTCAAGACGATAAATACTCTCCCTAAAGATGGCAGTACCACAGAATGAAGAGTATTATCTTGTTCATTGTAAAGACCCTTAGTGAAAATGGCATTTGTTTCGTTCTATCCACACAAATTTCAAGTCATGATAAAGGCTTGTTTTTGTTATTGCTAAAAATTACTTGCATAAACACTGACAGGTAAAAGCAGGCACGGGAAAAGCCAACATAAGATTCAATATGTGATAAAATTGCAGAGAACACTTGAAAGAAAATTCTACACATAAAGAGCATCTTGTTAACCATGAATGCTGAAATAAAGACCTATTGCAACAAACCTCAATCAAACAACCAGAAGTAAGGCTTAGACTCTGTCCAGGGGCTATTTCCTTGTCATTCACCGAGAGGGAGCACTTGCCAAGGTTTTTCAGATAAAAAGATCCACTTTTGTCCAAATTTATAGTAGCCTAAACAAATAAGGAAAAGTTACATGCATCTCAATTTAAAGAAAAAAGTCGGCCTTAGTGGACTACAAGAGAAAGATAAAAATAAGAGATGTGAAATTTAACAGGAAGAGGAGGCATAGTATGTCTGATGGAGCCAAAAGAGGCTAGATTCAAAAGCATTATTTTATTCTTACCAGCCATTACAACTTAAGTAAACTTCACTTGAAATCTTTTGAGCTTTTGAAGCGAGAAATGGATTACAGCAATTCAAGATCCAGAACTCCCACATGTATTCTCAAATGGCATGCAAGGCAATTACAAGTTTGATTTCATCATTTTCATTGCTATGGTTACAAATTTTATAAAGAGATATGCATAAATACCATCTTCAATCTCAACCTAATTTAACCCATATATAATAAACAATTCTCACTTTCCATGACTTTTAACAAGCAAATCTTCTTAATTTATCAGTTAATTAATTTAGTACATGATGACAGTGTTTGAAAGAAAAGAAAAGAATCCTTGTAGTGACAAAAAAACAGTAAAAAAATATGAAAATAAAGGAGTGAAAGGAAAAGGGATTGAGTGCTGAATTCTACAAATTTTAGGCCAAAAAAAGAAAATGAGAATAAGCCACTAACAGTACAGTTAAAATATATTAATAAACTTGGGCAAATCTCACCTGCCGTCGAGATATTATATTACGACGGCCTTCCCTTCCCAAGTCAATGTCGACAATGGCATCTTCTGTTGCTCTACCAAGTAATACCTGCATGGTCACAAAGAAAAATCACATGCACTGTAATCCTACAAACCAACCCAAGGCATAGATTTTATCATGGATTTAAGATTTATGGGCTAGCTTCAGAAATTAAGCTCCATAGCAAAACAGCATCTTATTGAGGTTGAATAGTCTTTAGATTTAAAATGAATGAAAAGGAAACAAAATTTCCTACTCCTAACTAATATACCATGAATATTTATCACATGAAATTACCAAACTATCTAGATAATTTACTATTAGTGATTCAGATACACAATTTGGATGAGCATTGTATCTGTATATAAATTTATAGCTCCAATTGTGGTTTCGTAGATGAGGCAAATATTTGAAAAACAAACATGGACACAAGGGATTAAAAGAATAGGATTCTTTAAAGCCAGTACCCCAACAAATTAAGGAATTAAGGAATCTTTAATATACCTCAGATTTCTTAATATAATGTTTTGAATGGCGGCCATGTATAACTGCAAATGCTCCATGACGTGCAATAGCTCTTTGCATATAAGAATGAGCACCCTGTTCCAGCCTCATGATTGCCCTCTTCGTGTCCTCATGTCGATATCTTGAGACTGCAGAGAAAAATTGGAACTTAGATGCCATGCTTAGCTACAATGCATGTATACAGCACATCATTTTCTAAAGGTATGTCAACAAAAATAATATGAATATAAGCACAAAAACATGTACCCTTAAACATGCGTGCTCAAACCCACACACAAACACAGATAATTGTGTATACAATATCTTTCAGTGATTTCAATTACAAACCTTGAGATAGAATCAAATAACTACCAATACAAGCAGCACATGCTTGTATTTTCAATGTTATTACAACAACATTGGGATTGTCTTAGTTTCACTATTGTTTCATACTGATGTGATTCCCTAATAAACACTGTCTAAGTTACTGTATGCATTTTATTTTCAAGGAAACACGGACGGGGGGGGGCAGAATCAATCATCGGCAAAGCTTGTTAAATGTGAGAAAAGCAATTGCTAGTTACGAAGCAGAATGTATTTTACCTTCCTCGCTGAAATATAAATCCTGGTCTTCTGGATCCAAGTCCATATCAAGTATCTGATAAAAAGTGGAATTACAAAGTATATGTTCAGAAAAAAGGAGAAATTGTCAAAAGAAACAGGATAATCACCATCTGTTTGAATGCAGTATACAGTTACCATTGCTTCAATGTCTGAAAAATATGGTACATCATCATCACTCTGGATAGATGGCTCAGCTGGATCTGATACTGAATGGTTTACTACTAGTTCTGAAGAAGCAAAATCTGAAGAGCCCACTTTCACATGTGATACTTGATGATTTTGAACTCTGTCTGGTGCATCTTCTACCTGTTTAATAGCAGACACATTTGTCTGGGGATATGTAAAGAAATCAGAAACCAAAGACGGCTTCTCTAATAAAGAATCAGCTGATTCATTACTCATATGCTTGGCCATTGGGGTTCCTGTAGTTTCTTCCTTCAGTTTAGTAGGAACAAGAGTTTCCATCTTAGTGTCTGCTGAGTTAAATTGAGTTGAGCCACCAAAAGCAAAACCTGCACTCCTACGAGTGGAGTCACTGCTGGGCAACTCAAGTTTCAAACTATGATCACCTACAGGATGGACTGGACCAGGTTCTGGCATCGCCTGTAATCTTACCATCTGAGAAGATGCAAGCAATTGTCCAGGATTTTCTAGATCCCTGTGAGCGACTACTGAAACTACACTACCTTTTTTATTACTCGGTAATTCCTTAGCAGATAAAGAATTTGGTTTGCCAGCATGTTGGAAATTCCTTTGCACCAAGGAGGTAACTGATCTTGGGCGCCAATCAGTGGGGAGGTCTATATCATCATTGAATGGGATCTCTGTGTCCTCAGTGTTTAGCACACAGCAAATAATCCCATCTTTCACCTCAGGATGCGGATCTAGAAGTGATGTTGATGAAACAAACTGGAACTCAGAATTACAACCTGCATCCACACTACAGTGAGACCCCCTATTCTCCCATAAGTTTCCAGGACAAGCACCTGAGTGATTTTTAGAACAGTCTGCTGATATTGATGCTTCTGGTTCAGTTACATTGGGCCTGTGATTTTCGTTAGAATTATTTGGTGAATCCAACAAAATTGTATTGAGACAAGCAATGTAAGAATTGGTGCTGAAATCTTTTCCATCCATATCCACACTTGCCCCTTCCTCGTCATTAGACAAATAATTGGTAAGTTCAGCCAGAAAATCTTCTGTGCTATGAGATGAATTTTGTGGCACATCACTCAGTATTTCCATTTTTAACTCTGAGTCTTTTTGGAGATCATCGAAACTTGTCGAACATGCATTCTTAATATCACCATCATCAAGGAGTGAAAAAGCATCACCATGGTGCATATCTTTGTCATGTAATCCAAGATTGTTTGGAATATCTGGCACTGAAATCCCTTCATCCATTCTCCAAATAGGCATCTCAGGAAGTGGAGAAGAGAACTCCAAATTGTGAAATGACAAACTACACTCTGGAACTGGTGAACTAAGGACATCATTTCCATCGAAGTTAGAGCACCCATGTAACAAGTCATCATCAACTGGCAGTTGTTGACTGAGTTCCTCGACCACGGTTCTGTTTTCAGTGCTAGATGGATCCTCTCCAAGTATATGGGGAATGTGTATATTGTCTTGCTCCATTGAATAATCTTCTTGAATTGTATTATGGAATTCAGTATCAAAGGCATGGGCAGTACCACTACTCACAATTGGAGGAAACACATGATGAATCATGTCCAAATTTGATTCCTGAAGTGCGAAGTGAGTTGTAACTGGATCTCCAAGCATGCATTGTGTGGATAATTGCTCATATTCATTGCCAACATAATTGTTATTATTGGGGGAATCAAGAAAACTCAACTCCATGGAATTAAATGGTTTGCTGCAAATTCTTTTACGCGGAGCATAGTAACAATGGCGGACACTTTCAGTTTTCCTCTTCCCTGAAAAACATTTATTTTCTTTTGAATTTCCAGCTCTACTGAATTTTGATGGAAAAGTCGATGCAGAACACTCAAACTCAGTCATGTGAAAAGCAGCCTCTGAAGAAACAACCGGATCATAAAGGAGAGAATACCAGCGATCTCGTATTTCTCGAACAGTGAATTTTTGAGAAAATTGTACTGCTCCTTTTGCCAGTGATTCCAAGGAAGCACCAGCCTGCAAAACATAAAAAAGAAACAAAAATAAATAGGGATTCCCAAAACAATCACACTGAACAAAAGTCAGCATGCTTTAACAATTGATATTTAATTAGACAATGGTAGCAAACCAATGATCCAACCCCACAACAACAACAAAAAAAGATAAGATAAGAAGCTGCACCAAGCACCAATTGACAAGGTTTTTTTTATATGCTTCAGTCTTAAGAAGCATAAAAAAGAGGTACAACTACTAAAACCCATGTGCTGCTACTTTTAAACAGTCTATAAACACACATATATTCAAAAAGCTTAATAAAGAGAGCAATAAGAACAATGGTTCTAACAGATGAAGAAATAAAATTTTCACTGTCAATAACTATATCGTCAAAACTGCAAGCAAAAAGAGTTAACGGTAAAATTCCTATGGATGCAATGGGAGCAAAACTTCACTCACAAATGCACTGGTTGACACAGACATCCTAGCCAACAACCACAACTTAAATTTTTATGGTTTCAACTTAGTATTCAATGTTTTCCTCATGTATTACACCTTGCCATGTCCATGGCTGTCATCTCTCTTCTTCTTACTGCCATGCACTAGTAAAAGCATATAGACAACAGTCAGAATAAAAGAATGCAAGACCTCTCTTTCACAGACACCCGGAATTTCTCTTCTTGAAATACTTATGCAAGGTCATACCAGCGAATTAGAAAAATAATTGGTGTTGCTGATACATCTCACCACCAATGTTTTCTCCTGTCCGCAGTGCAACCACCAGCACCACTAAATCCCCCCTTTTGCACTGGCTCATGAAGAAATTTCCTATTTTAAATTCCTTGCGAAAATGAAGCATTACAAATATCCCTCCTGGCTTATACCTTACATATTCAATATCTCAATGCCTCTGATAACAGCTATCATATCATTACCGAAGCCACGTAGAATCTCACAATCACCAAAACCAGTATATCCGAAAAACAGAACCGGACCCTCATCATTTACCATTAACAAAATCGAAACTCACAAAACAACACTATCATAGCATAAAAAAATTAACCATTCTTTTTCACATGATAAGAACACTATTTATTTCTAAGTTCGAATTCAGATTTTCTTCGATATTGGCCATTTAACATGTTGAAAATCCTGCCCTAATTAAAACATCAAATACAGCAATAATTATGTCCTCAAAATCCATGCTACAAGAAAAGATAGAAACAGAATAATCTTTGTTTCAAGAAATTCATGCTTGAAAACAAGAAAAATCCACCATTACAGAATAACAATAAAAAATAAAAATAATTAGTATAAAAAGATGGGTTTTATTCACTTTTTTTTTAATTAACAAAGAATTGGTGGAATAATAATGATGATGAAAAAAAGATTTTTACCTCAATAGAGTTTTTTAACAAAACGTCATCTTCTGGAATCCAAGGAGAGACAGGGCCGAGAGCTCCCATGCCTAAAAAATAAACATGCAAGAGAAGCAGCTGGAGGCTTTTCTTTTATAGAAACGTGGGCAGTGAAGGGAGTCTGGTTCTTGCTGGTGCGTCGGCTCGCTCAGGTGACCGGAGATTTCATGAAAAAAGCTATGGAAGTAACGTCGGGGAAGGGCACGTGTGCCAACTACTGCTTTCTCAGGTGACGGGGAACTGGGAAACTTTGCTAATTGCCTGTCGCGGGCAGAAAGAGTGTTCCTGGGGGTTTGACCTTTTGACTAAAAAGAGGAACTCTTGAGAATTACATGAATTTGACGAAACTACCCTTGAAGAGAATTGAGAAGAGCCACCGCTTTGGTTCTCTCCACCGCTTACTATATCGGTGATGGTGACCTGTCGCCGCGAACGGCTGTTGTCCGTCTCGAGATGGAAAATTAGATAAAGTTAATTGGTTGGGGAGGCGGCGAGTCGGGTTTTTAAGCTTCCTTTTCAGAGCCGAAATTGAATTGCCTTTTTGTTGTTTCGCACTATATGGGGGTAGTTGTGTCTAAGCGAATTACGGGGTGTGGGGCAGAAAGATTTTGCTGCTAGGCTGTGAAAATAACGGCTTTTGATTTATTTTTTCTTGTTTTTTTTTTTCGTGCTTAGAAGGAAATTGAATTTCTCTTGTATTCCGAGATAATTAAGGAATATTTAATGGAAAATATAATATTATTCTCGAAAAAAAGAGAGGAAGGGTGACTGTCTAACTTTTTTCCAAAAAATCTCTCTCAGTCCAAAAATATTATCCTGTTGAAAATAGCATAGAATCTATCTCGATTTTATCTTTCTGGCTGAAAATCAATTGAACTTCTACATTAAAAATCACTTGAAAATCCTTGCATAAAACATCATTATTGTTTGATTTCGAGTGAATTTAAAACAATATTTGATAAAATCAATTAGTTCCAAT
>Ga0307508_10003229_pt1 | contig 16665 bp, 11 predicted proteins | sample 9_EM_MG_FD_203089 | JGI IMG/M metagenome (GOLD analysis project Ga0307508, IMG submission 203089) | Populus trichocarpa ectomycorrhiza microbial communities from riparian zone in the Pacific Northwest, United States - 9_EM | ecosystem: Host-associated > Plants > Roots > Unclassified | place...
CTAAGACGTCTGTGAAAGGCACAGTTTTTTTCCGTCAAGTAAAGAGTGGTTTTTGGTTGTGTGAAAACGGGCATTTTTGGTGTAAAACGGCCCCTGTACGGAAACTTTTGTCCCTGTACTTTAGAAACTCCATTATCACGTACTCTACCTGAGAACTGAACAATTCTTGAGCACGCAAACCTTTTGCAGAAATATCGCCAACCGTGGACTACATCTAGGCCCTCAAGCCTCTTTCAGTCGAACATACTTCCCTACTCTCCAACTCCTCTTTGTCAACCCAGTGTCAGTCGCAGCCGGAGTGTAAACGGATAGCACGCAACAATCAGCCCAATATGGGCACTACTCAGAGCACGGAGAACCGGCTGAGCTACTGGAATTCCACACATAACGAGTTGAGAGGAGTGTTTCCAGTGGTGCAATCAGCTTCGTCTCTGGTGGGTAAGTACACGAAATGCGACGAAGAGCGAATTGACAGGATCATGTGGTTGGCTAATGAGAATTCGCTGGCAGGCCCAAGAGTGAGCAGCACCTGTCGATTGGAAACACGCTAAGCCTCCCAATATTTTCCGGCACCGACTAACTCTAGTGCTTACACTGTTCTCCGTAGTCCGGTCCGGACGGCCGTCCATGCCGTCCGGACGGGATTTTTGCAGTCCCGTCCGAGCTCTGGACGGACCGTACTGTTACACCCAGTGCGCTGGTGACACCCCAAGACACGCAATTAGTATGACTAGCCGGACTCAATCTGAGGATTGAGGCCGAGTGAGATTTCATGAGTGAAAGTCACAGGCTGGGGCGAGCTCTGAAAGAGAGGAGTATTACCGACCCAACAGTAGCCAGGTGGTAACTCAAGGTTACCAAAGGGAAAGGGGATGAGTGGCAGCCTCAGTCGGGGGTCTGGTCACATCCCTGGGAGGTGTCAAGGTTATCCTCCGCGAAACCCATACTAAAAGCTACTAGTTGCCGTATACCAGCAAAAATGTCAACTTTTTCTGGGTACAATATAACTCACGAGCGGTCGTGCAGGACGCGCGAGGCGGAACGGGTCCGGTGGGTATATGAGGGGAGCCAGATCATCTGTCAGTTGTTTGAAGAAGATCGGACCTTAACTTGTTAAGTTACAGAGACGTATTCTTCAGTTAACTGCGATTGCTGCGGCACTTGTACCGACGTCACCAGTTATTCCTGGAAGCATCTAGACTCATAGATTGCGACCACGGATGCACCTGAGAAGCATTTAGCCAGTAAGGGCTGTGATCAGGAGCACAAGGGTGACGACGCCTACAAGGGGGTGCAAACGAAGATTGTTTGCAAGTGCTCAGATCGAAGATCTTCTGGGTCCATACCTATCAATCAGTGCCACGTCCCAATCAACCCTATCTCCCTCGGACAAGGAGAGACGCTGCTGCGTAATACCGAGGTATTGTGCTTTCCGAGTCAGCCTGAGGGCGGACGGCCAAAGAGTCGGTGCGACATTTAAAGAGTGCCAGTTTCCTACGTAGAGAGGCATCAGCAACGATCAGTCGGAAGTTGAGCCTTAACAATATTACATTGTTTCTGGGATCAACTCTCTAGTGATATTTTGAACGCGATTCTCTTAGTGAATTTTCCCATCCACTCCCGTGCGAATCCTTCGGAACTACACAGTCGCTCTGCTGCCATCATATAAGTGTTGCCTGCTCAAGGGTGACAGACTGTTGGTGACCACCTGGGCAATTGTGCCGTTGGTGAAACACCCGAGTGTTACACGTACTGAGATAGTCTGTCCCATCCGTGATGAGGGAGGATGGCGGCCGGTCCTGTCCTCAGTGTTGGGCGGACGGCGCTAGTAGCTTTATGTAATATGTCATATGTACTTACTAGATAAGTGGCAGGAGGGGCAGGAACGTTGAAGCGGCTGGGGTTGGCATATGTAATAGATATGTCATGTGCACGTACTCGATAAGTGCATGAAAATTTTTCGCAAATCTGGCTCTACTGAAGATTCACACATCTACTGCCACCAGTCCACCAAAACCATGCCGCGAGCCCGTACGAAGAAAAGCCACAAAGTGATGGTATAACTATATTCCAGTAGCTGAGAGGTCACCCAAACGATACGCCCATCCCCCCGAGATTCCCATACTGGTTCATATGAGCCTTTGGCGGAAACCTACACCAATAGTAGAATCCCCATCGATGATTCCATTTCAGTGGCAGAGATTCTTGATCTGGACTCAATCCCCGATGTCTTCAAGGCTAAGAAGAAAGTCCGCTCAAGTCACATCTGGCTTCCAGAGAACTGGATTGAATGTGTCGTTAACGGAGTTGATCGGTGGAAATGCCAATGTTGTGAGTAGTAGGATGTATTCCAATTTCTGACATCGTGCTGACCTGCCATCTTTAGACCTATATCCCTCGACAGCCGTAACATTTGCGGTTACCACGACTAAGAACGCAATTGAGCATCTATGAGTCAAGCACCGGATTGGCCCCGATGGCCCCATCTCAACTGGGTCTATGTCCTCGCAACAGACGATCGTAGCATGTTCAGAAATATGCCGCTGAGAATCATCTTCAATGAGGATGTGTTCAAACAATTGCTGTTGCAGTGGATCGTTGCCAATGACATCAGCTTCCACATGTGCAAAGATGCATTCTTTCAAAGGCTCTGCGTCTACCTCGCCGCATGCCAACCCGATTACTCCGGCGTCTATTGTGCGCTCCCACAAACGGGTAATGCCATCAAACGCTACATTCTGTTATGGTATCAGGCAATGAAGGAGGAAGTCAAGGCAAAGCTACATGGTATGCTGGCTAAGATCCACTTTTTGTTCGACATATGGAGTGGGCCGAATCAGTATGCATACCAAACTGTAGTAGCGCACTGGGTGGATCGTGATGGCCACTTGCATGCAGCGCTTCTCTCTCTTCATCGGTTTCTAGGTGCGTATTCTGGCTTAAACCAAGCTGATCATCTCTGGCGAACAATCATAGATTATGGGATTGCACCATTTGTCGACATGTTCAATGTTGATAATGCTACGAACAATGACACGGCACTGATGGTGTTGGCGGAGAGGCTCCGTTTGGCTGGATATCCATCCTTCGATCCGGTAGCAGACCGACTATGATGCTTTGGACATGTTATCAATCTAGTCGTGAAGAGAATCCTATGGGGTACAGATATCCATGCCTACGAGGGAGAACAGCCTCCGAACAGAGCAGATATCGAAGAGCTTCAGCGCTGACGCCATGTCGGTTCACTCAGAAAACAACACAACACCCTTACATAAATTCTCAAGACTCCTCAACAATGTGACACATTTGAGGAGATTGTTCAGTGTCTCTACATGGACGAAGCTGTTTTCATGGTGTTTGCTGGCAATATCACACGCTGGTCTAGTGATTACGAAAGCATTTTACGTGCCTTTCATCTCTGGGAGGCTATTGACGAGTTCACCAACATGTTCATCCGCCAGAATGTCAACGGGGAACGGGATTTCAATCTTCAAGAAGTACTGGTTCACGATGAACTATTACCACGAGATTGGGAGTTCCTTGCTTCGGTCAACGAAATTCTAGCACCCTTCAAGGAATGGACCTTGAAGTTGCAAGTTAGATACAGCAATGGATGTGTTGCCGATATCCTACCTGCAATGGATAAGCTATTGGACCATCTTGAGCTGTGCCGTGTGCAGTTCCGTAGTGAGGATCACCTACTGGCAATGGTCAACCAGGGTTGGGCCATTCTCGATAAGTAAGTACACATCTCGGATATGGCTGCTTCTTACTAATGCATGCTTCGCAGATATTATGCTAAGGTAGATCTGTACCCTATGTATGTCATCGCTGTTGCACTTCATCCCAACATAAAGCATGCATACTTTCGCGAGCAATGGAAGGACAAGCCTGACTGGATCGCTTTTGCGGAAAGCTCTATTGAGAAGACCTGGAAGGAGTCCTACTGCGGATACCGTGCAGCCCACCGAAACCGTACACCGCCACCCAGTCATGAAGATTCTGCGCACTTGAGTCAGTGGGACCGAAAGTGACAAGCTCTCAGCTGGGCAGATGTCCACATTGATATGATGGAGTGCTATCAGCAGGATCCACCCCTGGCGGGTAAATAAATCACAAAGGCATTGGAACCACAGTGGAAGGATCTTGCAAGGATGGCGCTTGACTATCTGATGATTCCAGTTATGAGTGCGGAGCCTGAAAGGGTCTTCAGCACTGCAAAGATCACCTTAACTGACTGGAGATGTCATATGGGTGACGATGCCATCGAGGCCCTTGAGTGTTTCAAGAGTTGGCAGAGGGATGGCTTGATTGCCGCTACAAAGCAGGATATAAAAGTTATTGAGGACATGTTGAATGCATTATGCAAGGAGGATTTGGCTTAGTGTAACGAGATTGAATTTATTGCCTTGCTTTTTTCTACAATTTAGGTTGCTTTTTTCTACAATTTGGCGGTCGACCGCCATCGACCGCCGTCCGTCACGTCCTAGGGATGCTACGGACGGGCTCCATCCAGTCCAGAGATTGGATGGATGGCATGTATTTTACGTAGTCCCGTCCGAGGCCCAGGACGGACAGACTGGACTATGGAGAACACTGGTTCTACATAGACCAGTCTGGTATAATTTTTGGCAAGGTCGGGACTGGTCGGAATATATCCCGACCAATAAATCATAGGTCGGGACGGGTCGGGTTATATCCCGACCAATAAATCTCAGGTTGGGATTGGTCGCGATATATTCAGACCGACCAACCGTAGGTCGGGACTGTCGGCAGATGTCGGAAGACCATATTATCTCATGTAAGAGGTACCCCTATAACCACCACTATTATAGGTAGGAGAGAATTCAGACACCGCCCAGCTGGCATCAGCCGCTTCAAAGAAGCAAGAAGCAACTTCCGGAGAGCTATCCAGCGGGCCAAGCGGGAGTGCTGGAACCAGTTCCTCCAAGAAGGCAAAGGAAATGATGTATGGACAGCGACATGGTACATGACGCCCAGAATCGACAAGGCCGGACAGGCTCTGGTTGATGAGGATGGCAACATTGCAGAAGGGCGTTACGAGCGAGAGTAAGCCCTGCTGGCTGCCCACTTCCCCAAGGCACCACTGAGCAACTACACGCCAAAGGAAGGGGGAACTCGGAGCCTTTGAACGGGTTAATGAAGAAGTGGTGGGGGAGCTACTTGGAAAGGCGGCCAATTCGTCAGCCCCGGGAGATGACCATATCTCGGTGGGCATCCTCAAAGTATTCTGGGAATGGGACCGACAGCGGATCGTACATCTAGTCAGAGCCTGCATCCGGCTGGGCCATCACCCCGAACTCTGGAAAACAGCCAAAGGAATCGTTATTCCAAAGCCCGGAAAGCCCGACTACTCGAAGGTACGGGCCTTTCGGGTGATCTGCCTCTTGGATGTCATCAGCAAGCTAGTGGAACGGATGGCGGGCCACCTCATCGCCGACCACCTGGAACGAAAGAAGGGGCTGCACGAAAGACAGTACGGCTGCCACAAGCGAAGGTCATGCATCGATGTAGCCGCGGTGCTCATGAACCAAACCCAGTAGGCGTGGGGAGAAAAGAAGATAGCGGGAGCGTTATTCATGGATGTCAAGTCGGCGTTTAACAATGTCAACAAGGTGCTCCTTGGCAAGTGCATGGAAGCACTGGAGCTGGAGCCGGACCTCATCCGATGGACGTACAACTTCATGACAGGCCGAAAGGTCAAACTCGTGCTGGATGGCGAGGCTGGGGACATCAGCCCGATCGACACCGGGATCCCGTAGGGGTCACCAGTGGCCCCTATTCTGTTTGTCACCTACCTGTCCGGCATCTTCAACGAGGTGGAGAGAGCAGTACCGGATGTCCAGGGCCTATCATTTGCAGACGACATTGGATGGTAGGTGAAAGCAGAGAATGAGGAGGAGGTGGCGGCAAAGCTGGCGGAAGCAGCAGCTGTGTCCCTAGACTGGGAAAAGGATAATGGAGTGGCGTTCGACCAGGGAAAAACAGAAGGTGTGCGCTTCCGGAAAAAGAAGGGCGCTCCGACTGCCACCATCCATGTGGGGACCAGCGACATCTCCTTTAACCCCAAAGCAACCCGTTGGCTAGGAGTCTGGCTAGACTCCCTGCTCACGCTTAAGGAACATCACGCAGTTAGGCTAAAAGAGGGAAAGAAGGCCATGGAACGGCTTCGCCGGTTTACGGGACAGATGGGTCTCTCGCCAGCCAACTGCCGCAAGGTCATGACAGTGTGCATTCAGTCAGTTGCCATGTTCGGGTCGGAACTATGGTGGAAGGGCGACAGGGTGAACGGCACCATAGGAAGAGCCGAAGAGCTACAGAAAGAGGTGAACAAGCAGGCCTGGGCAGTCACAGGATGCTTCCGAACAACCAACTGCAGAGCACTAGCGATGGAGTTAGGGCTTAGACCGGCAACAGCACAACTTGAGAATCGGCAACGACGTTTCGGCCTACGGCTACTCAGTGTGCCCGATGGCGATCAGGCCAGAGAGGTGGTGGGAGCAAGGTCGGGAATTGGGGGAAGGCTGAAGAATGCACTGGTGCATCGAGGCAGTACAGAGATGACAGTCCTACTCGAGGAACTGGAAGCGCTAAACACTGAGACAATCCAGGAGGACGAGAAGAGAGCCAAGGTAGAGGTGGAGCGGATCAGACCTGGACTCACCATGTTTACTGATGGGTTGCGACTTGACAGCGGAGCAACCGAATATGCTGTTGCATGGCAGAATGCGTAGCACTGGCAAGAGTCCTTGAGGAGGCGGCAAAGTGCCAGACGGTGCCGAAACGGGTCACAATTTTCACTGATGCCCTAGCTGCCACTAGGCAGATGGCATCAAAGGAGCCCGGCCCAGGCCAGAAGTACGCAATCCTGGCAAGACGACACATCGCAAAGCTGCGAAGAGCTAGGCCGGGTATCACCATCGAGATCCGGTGGTGCCCCGCCCATAAGGGCATTCCAGGCAGCGAAAAGGCTGACGAGTGGGTAAAGATCGCAGCAGAAAAACCAGAAGCACGAGGGGTGGAGTGGTTACAGGGAGGAGCGCGCCCGGTGCCACTCCCCAGGTCTCTTGCACACATCAAGCATGAGATCTCGACGAAGAAATGGGACGAGGCCCGCCAGTGGGCCGGGAAACGAATCTCCGCTAAGAAATACAGAATGCCACGCACGCAGCAGCCTGACAAGACAGTGGCCGGAAGCAACAAGAGGGTCGCGGCAAGGTTTTACCAGATCAAGACCGGGCACTGCCTTACCGGGCAGTACTTAGAATGGACGGAGAACCGAACTTCAGCGCAGTGCTGGTGGTGTAGGTGCAAGGAGCAGACAAGGGAGCACGTCTTCAAAAACTGCGGACAATGGAAGGAACAGCAGAAGGTGCTGTGGAAGGAGGTGTGGAAGGAGACGGGGAGAGGGAGGAGCTGGTTTCCGATCCGGGACCTCCTTGCCGACAACAGGTGCAGCAGAGCAGTGCTGGACTTCCTATCCACCACGGATGTAGGGAGGCTGGCTCCGGACCCAGTTGAGGAGGACGTGCAGAGTGAGGCATCAGAGTGGGAAGTTCGGAAGAGAAGAGAACAAGAGGAGGAGAGAGAAGCAGAAACTGAGAGGCTGGGCGCCGAGGTTGAGGAACCCCTGTTCCTCCCCACGCCCGCCTTCCTGGCATCCGCGGAAGAGGAGTGAGAATGCAGTGTGTTTCCTTCCTGTTTCTCTTTTGTCATTTCGTTGGGGCGCCTTCAATCTTCTTGGGACAGGCCTGGGCGGACGGCAAAGGAAAGCTTGCAACGTGCTGCCATCGCGCGGACAGCAGCGAGGAAACGGTCAAAAAATGTACGCCGCCATAGTCTAGATAGGCTTCATGCAAGTATAATAAAACAAAAAAACCACTATTATAGGTACTAGCGCGCACTAGCGCGCTAGTGCGCTTAAGGACTAGCGCGATATAAAAACGCACTTGCGTACAAAGTTTGAATTTTCAGGAACACAGCGCTCTGCATCAAATTGACTACATACAGATCTACAAATGTGACTAAAACTCTTCTGCATGCCAACAAAAGTCGTACTCAAGACCATCCTCATTGTTATCCTCATCACCCTCCGTGTCGGTAATCTGTGGGAAAGATATGACATGACTGCATTGAGGTTTCCCTACTAGCCTGGCACTTCACCGAGTTCCTACTGCTGGCGGAACTGTACGCTTTGATGTCGAGCACGCTGATATCGATGCCGAAAGGGAGTCACAAGCTTTATGTGCAGTCACCGAGAGGAACGTTGAGAACAAATTGATACCTACGTCTAGGGGTCCAACTGGCAAGTCAGCCAGTGCAGCTGCAGGTTCTACGGCTGGTACTGCATCGCGACGTGTAGCCGATACTATGGGGTGGCGTGTGGCCAGTGCAACACAGCATGGGGCTGGTGCAGTGGATTGAGGTGCAGATGGGTGACATGGGTCTCTGAGTGAGTCACCACCTATGGCCGGAGTGGTGGAAGCTGTTAGGTGAGCGGATACTTGGTTCTTGCCATAGCCACATCTCTGACCTCTGCCCGCTCTGCCTGCTCTGCCATGGCCGGACACACCACACACCCTGGGCTTACTGCGATTTGCATCAGACGCTTCGGGCTGGGTTTCATCATCTTGCTCGTCTTCCAATGGTGATGAGTCTTCCAAGGTGTCGTCACTGCTACTCGCTGCATCTTCCTGTGCAGTAGGTGCTCCTCGAGTCTTCCAGTCCTGAAGAGCAGTCAGCAAGTGGGGAGTTGGTAGCCCTTTGATGGATATCTCGCCGTCGGATGTCCCATCGATAGGTAGAGAGGCATCAATGCAACGAAAGCTTCAGATAATAACCTCCCACTTCTCCTGACAGAATCTTTCCCAAGTTGCACCAACACATTTAGTTATCATAACCCTCATCTCTCTCATTGCGCTACATCTGGTGATGTCATCTGGATCGATATTATTGTCTGCTTGTTCGAACCTCTTGTTGACCTCTTCCTTGAGCATATCCTTGAATGGCCTGTTGAATGAGATATCGACAGGCTGTACAATACCAGTACACCCAGCAGGAACCAATGACAAAGTAACATCATTCTTTTTCAGGAGTTTTTTTACTGGCTTGGTTTTATGTGAGCAGAGAAGATCCATGATAAGAAGAGAAGGCAGCCCTCCAAGCTCTGGTAGAAGCTGTTTCGACAGCCAATGGAGAATGGTTGCAGTAGTTGTGTAGGCTTTGCCGTTAAACACAACCTCGACTCGAGTATCATACCATGATGCTTCGCACCGTCTAACTGTCGTTTTACTTACCTCTATACCCAGGAAAATCAAGAGCCGCAAGACATGAGCTACTCCATCGGCAAAGATGGTAAACTGCATCGTTGCCTGCTGCTTTCCCCATCCAGATTTCTGGCTCTTAACCCATACAGTTTTGTTACCTTTCATCTTGTAGGTTTTTCCCTCCAAATACTTTCAGGGTAGTGGTGTTTGATCCATATTGATGATGTTGGAGGTGAGATACTGGCCGACCGCGTAAACTGCATCTTCACTACCATCTCGTAGTTGCGAATTCTGTCGATTGAAACATAGAAAGTTGATGATCATCTCACAATGCTGCGCCGGTGTGGCCTGAGCTTGGTTTGTGATGATGCAAAGTGTGATATCGTTGCGGTGAAGGAACCGAGAGAACCAGCCATTGGAGAAGCGAAATTCAACAGTGGAATGAGGATAGATCTTGGTGAACAACCACTTCGAGGTATGCTCGAACCACTTACGGCGTACAAATAGTCCCAGTTTTTGCTGCTCCTTAAATGCATCGTATAGTTGTTACTCAAGTTCCTTCCACTATGGGTTGCTGCGCCGTATACGTATGGTGTATTGACTCGCTTGAAGCAGCAATGCCTCATTCTGTGAAGACCACAATAATTAGTAATATCCAGTAACAGCCTTACCATCTCACAATGTACCTTCTTCCATTTGGTGACCTGATTCTTTTGCTTCAGTCCGAATCGTACTTGTACTTCTTCACGTGTAGGTTTCCGTTACCCACCATTCCCATCGTCTACCTGAGTATGTTCTGCCCAGGACAATACTCGAAGCTTAAACTCAACTGTTCTGCATTTCTTGGCTTGGGAAGGAGTGGCTGCTGCTGGAGGAACCCAGCGAGGAACCACGGCAATTGGCTGTTGGTGAGGTCCCGGCCGTTGTTTGAATTTAACCGGTGAACGCTTGCCGCTAGGGGTTTGAGGTGTATTGGCAGCCAGGTGTAAGGAAGCTTGCGAGAGGATCGTCATGAGGATTTCCACCGACTGCATAGAGCCTGATGCTTGGTCGTCAATGATTGGTAGCTGCATTTCTTCAAAGCTGTGGAGATATTGGGTAGTTGGTGATAGTGCCAGCACACTGTATCCCCTATTCCGCGTACTTGAGCTGATCACCTGACATCTCAAAAATGCTCGGCGCGCTAACCCTATGCGCTCTAGCGCGCGCCGAGCGCGCTAGTACCTATAATATTGGCGGTTATAGGGGTACCTCTTATGTGAGATAATACGGTAGGTCTGGCTAAATGGGTTGATTTTGCAGAAAATTCATTATATGCCCCTATACGGTGGTACTACTCCCTGCTGTACCTGCACCAGTGATTTGGAGCAACTCATCAATTCTTTGGCGTGTGCCATCACTACACTACACCAGATCCTCATCACAAAAGACATCCAGCATCTGCTCTGACTGCTCAATCGATTTAGCATCCTCCTTCGTAGCCGTGATCATCTCATCCCTCTACCAGCTTTTCAAACACTTGACAGCCTCAAGGACGTCGTCCCCTATTCAGCAACGGCGATCTGAGAGAGTGATCTTTGTATCTCTGAACACACATTCTGGCTCTGCACTCATTGCAGGGAGAGTGAGATATGTCAAAGCCATCCAGGCAAGATCACTTCAGTGCGGACCGTGCAGCCTATCATACCACCAACCACCTACGTCTCGTACAGGGTGGATCTGTGTCTCCTGTTGAAAGCAGTGTAGCATGTCGAGATTGGCTGGTAACTGCTTGTCACGCTTCAACCGGACCCCACCAGAGGCTAAGAAGAAAAAAAAGTGACTTTTAAAAGTGTTATCCCGACGTCTGCCAACGTTGGCAGACCTGGAAAGGCGAGGTCGGCATTGGTCTACTTATATCCTGACCGACCAACCATTAGTCTACATTGGCTTAATTTTATTTAGAACGACCAACCCTTAGTCTGAATCGGCTTAATTCTGTTGAGACCGGCCAACCATTGGTCAGGTCGGGGTCTTGGCAGACTGACTTAAACCGGTCTGCCAACGTGTCTGGTCTATGTAGAACACTGATGGGACCACCACTGTTCCTTCCCACGCCGGACTTCATGGCGTCGGCCGGAGAGGGCTAGACCGGTAAATTTGTCTTTCTCATTTGTTCTTTTCCTTTGTACTTTCCTTGGTGTGCTTCACATCTCCTTGGGAGGTCTGGGTGGAGGGCAAAGGGGTGCTAGCAATATGCTGCCACTGCATGGACAGCGGACAGGAACTGGACTGTACATAATCTCGCCATGATCTCTGTAGGTCGTATGCGAGTAATGAATAATAATAAAAAACAGGACCCGAAATGGACGTCGACTCAGTGGCTAAGTGAGTGGCGTGGTGGTTCCCCCCCATTCGCCTTGGTCACCTCACTTCAAACTCATCGTTCTCCACCAGTCCTCGTCCAAACTGGATGTGGATAGGACCAGGAGGGAAGCGAGAATATAGCTGGCTGCTGTGGCAGTGACAAATGCACTCTCACTAACATCTCACGCTACAAAGCTACTAATATACAGAGGGTTTTCGGGGTTTCTCTTGTACATATCATCAGTCCTGTGCCCACGGCAAGTATTGCCATACGCATTCACGAGATCTGCAGTACCCATCTTTCGACCCCATTCTAATCCTCATCCTCCAGCAGACTGCATCATATCTGCATATCAGTTACGCGCTGCTCCAAATCTCTGAGCATTTTTTCCCCCAGTCAAATATCACTGCCATTTCCATGAATGACTCCTTCTCGAGACCAAGACTTGAGATACCAAACCGCCAGGATTATATTATCGCCCAGAGAAGCCCGTTGGTCGCTAATAGCATAGCGACTACTGCATAGAACTATTGGCAATGGTACAGGAGGTTGTCATAGCCACCACTAACCCCTGTATACTCTTCTCCATTGTTGGCATTCCAGACATGACTGCGACGGGTATGGGACCGGGCTGCAGAGACCGTGGTGTAATCAGTTACTGGTGAACTGGGATGGCTGATTGAGTGCCATTGTGGCTAGTTGGCAGTAGCTGCTGCGAGAGATTCGCCTAGATGAAATTCGATCGAGTCTAGGATTTAAGGGTCAGAGAGGAAGTCCAGGTCGGTTGCTTGCCTATTGGCTATCTGGAGAGGTGTTGATCAGCAGGATTGAGTAACTCTAGGTTGGGTGAATACCCATACTCCTTTAGTTTACGTGCTGTGTGGAAAGAAATGGCTGTTATAACGGAGCAGGCGGCGTAGAGGAAGAAGAAAAGAGACGGGCACACACAAAGGGGAATAGACGGCAGTGTATTCAGTGAGGTCGAGGATGTCTAAGAGCGCATCCAGCTAAGCTACAGAGAAACAGAAAATATAGGCTGCTGCCAGCACACTAGTGTGTGGGCAAAACACGCTCGAACCCTAGGTTCTCCAACTCTCATTCCAACAATGGCCTGTTCGTCGTCTAAACTTGACTTCGACGTAGAGGTCGCTCAATCGCGGCAGGTAGAGTAGATGTGATCTCTAGGATGAGGCTGGACAAGGTGGAGCTAGGCAGCGCACGGCGGACGGGGGCGCACGGCAGAGCAGGACACAACAGTGATCGCGAGGTCAGAAGAGGTAACGGCGAGAAGGCTAAACAAGTTGTGGCATACAGAACCAGCTACTGGTCGGGGTGAGCCCCAAAAACTCCCATTCTGATTATCCCTTGCCTGTACATTCTGACATACCTTTCCAACCCTGCCTCGTTCTGCTCTGTATTGTACTCATTTCTGGTTCCAACATGTCCGCCATGGCAACAATAGATTAGTGCAGCACGCTAATGTTATCAGGTACCTATAGGCTATCTGTGTTACCCTGGAATATTATCATGGGTCGGCACGGACCCTTGGGGAGGAATGTACTGAGATGAGGATGCGGTAGTTGGCTATTCCGGAAAGATCGGCTCTGAGAGTCTAGGAGGGAGATAAGGAACGGAGTTAGAACTTACGGCCGAGATCGGACGTAAGGGAACTAACTCCAGGAGTCGAGAGGGTTGCGGGGAAGCAAACGAGTGGAAACCGGCGGACTTGGGCAGGTTCCCCGAGAGGGAGCTGCCACATCACCCGAAAGGTGTACGAGAAAAAGTCTGACGCAGGTACCCCGCTCGGCCGCAGGAAGACCCTGCGGTGCAAAACCGACAAAGCTCATCTCTCCTTATCTACACCCTGCCAGGACCAATGAGTTGCCCATGGGGTCGAAAACCTCGGAGGAATAGTTAGCCCGAGTCACCAAATCTCACGACACCCCAAAGTAATATATAACCAGGCTCTCTCCTCCCGAAAAGAAGGAAGAGACAGATGGAACACTACTACCGAAACCCACACACAAGATCTAAGATTATTCCGTTGTGAATTATCGAAAGTAGCCTGATTACCGTTGATTCTACTTCGACCCCGGTTACGACCCAACCCCGGTGTCACACTATAATCTTGATCTCAAATCACCTTACTTTCATGACGAGCTTCGACGACACCTACTTCGAAGACCACCTTTATCTCCTTGAGCTATCTACCTTCTTGGAGCCTAAGACTTAATATTCTTTCGACATTACCTTCCAGTCCATCGACGCCGAAATAGCCGATTTCGAATCGTGGAATGAGTTCTTCGACGGTCCAGAACCGACAGCCGAAATTGACTGTACGCCATACAACTGGTATACACAACGGTGGTGGAACTGCGCAAAATTACACCAACCGGCCGACTTCGACGAAGACGAACTCTTCGATTTTTTCGATTGCCCCTTCGACTACGACGAAACCATCTACACCGGAGATTTCCTCGACCAGTATTAAGCAATGACGACCGCCTCGGACTTCAATATGCTCCGACTCGAAGCCCCCCGCGACCTGCTCCAAATTACCGACGCGGCCCCAAGACCGGAACAAGCAGTGGAAATAGCCAATCCCGCAGTCTGGATTAGAACCCTGGTGCACCAGCAACAGCAGGCCGAAAGCGACTTGCAACGGCTTACGGAGCTTTGCGGTGACGCCTACGATAGGACGGACCGACGGACAAGGGAGATCGAGCAGGCCTACCAGACCCTGGCAGACGGAACTAGGTACGTATATGACCGAGTCAACGCTAACGAAAAGATAGCAGAAGAATGGATACGCAGCGAGCTGGCGAGCGCAGCAAATGCGTACCAATCCCTGGCCACGAACGTTTGGCAAGCCATCATCGAGCGCACCAACGAGGCCAACGAACGACAAATATGTCAGGCCACTCAGCTGGCTCGGGTGAACGACGCCCTGTCATTCCTGGCAGAGGCCAACGCAGCCCGAAATCAACACCTGGCCAACTTTCAGGGGAACATGGAATTATGGGCGGTGGCACACCAGAACCGGGTATCCACCCTGGAGAACCAACTCCGGGAGGCAAGAGCAGAAATCCAACGCATTGCGACCCGGATACCGCTACCCGCAACACCACCAGTGGCGGCAGCACCACCTGCGTGGAGGAGCCCCGTAAGGCAGACCAGCACCAGCGCCCCATCAGCCCACTCGGAACCAGCGCTAGGGAGCCCGCTAGTCCTAAACCCAAGACCAACGCTCCGACGACAGAGACCCCCGGCAGTACCCACAACGCCGGAAATGAGGCAGCGGCTGGAGCAGCTCAGACGCCACATGTCCCCAAGGCCACCAGCCTTCGGGCCCGCAGCAGAGCAAGGAGGAAACCCCCCCTCTACACCACCCGGATCGTCAGCAGGATATCCTTCAGGCCCTCCGTCCGAACCACCCCGACTGCCTTCCTGGCGCCTCCGCTCTCCATTGCCACCTAAGAACCCGGTGCCTACAATCACCACGCACGACCTGGTACAACTAGTGGCAGAAGGAGTAGCCAGGGCTACACAGGGCGCCACGCCCGAGGCAAATCGAATCCGAACCTCCCACCTGAAAATGGAAAACACCGAGACGTTCGACAGCAAACCAACGACCCCTTTCAACAACTGGTGGAAAACGGTAACGAAATACCTGAGTTTCTACCCCGAAACCTCCGACCAACAAAACATCGTCTGGGTAGGAACGCTCCTCACCGATACCGCCAAAGCATGGGATCTACACCGATACGATACAATGGGCGAAAGCCATACATGGGCCAATTATTCCTCAGCCATCCAAACCGAATACTTTGATTCCCGGGAGGCAGCTGGCGCCCAACTCAAGCTGAGCCAGCTTAGGTACACTGGGGACATTCGGGCCTATATGACCGAGTTCCGAGCGCTCAACAACCTCGTCTGAGCCACGGAAGAAAGTCTGCAGGAGAAAATTGACTTGGCAATGCCCGAGGCAGTGATCGACATGCGGTTCGCTCACTACCTGGGGGAGTTCGCGGACGATGAGGGGTTCCTGCACGCCACCTATCAGGCGGCACTCCAAGTCGAGAGAAAGAAGGCCTTGAAGCAGGCCAAGGAGCAAATGAGAGGGCAGACAGGAAACCCCAGAAGTGGCAGGACAGAGAAAAAGGAGGACAAACGGCAGGAAAACCGAACGAGCTCCAAGCAAAAGGAAAGCCTCCTTCGCGAGGGCCCCAGCAACGTGGCAACCAAACCCACCTGGTTCGGGAAAAAGAACACCTGGCCGACCATGGACGAAGCCATGAAGGGCTTGCCCAACAACGAAAAAGAAGAATACCGCCAGAGCCGAGAGGACTGCTGGCGATGTGGACAGACAGGACTCAAAACCTACGAATGTCTGTCCTTCAAAACCCGGAATGGAACGGTGCTCCCGCCCGCCCCGTGGAAGGTAGGGGCAGTCTCGGAAGGAAAGAGAAAACGGAACGACGAGGGAAACGCGACCCCTGCAGCCAAACAACAAAAGGTGGCAGCAGTCGAAACGATGGACGTCAACCCAATGCCCCTGTGGGAAAGCGAGGAAGAGGATTTTTAGGAGGCCCGGTACTGCCGCAACCGAAGGCCACCCCAAGGATATGTGGAATTTCCAGGAAACGAGGGAACGAGGAACCAAGCGCTGGAACCTCGCCTAAGAAACCACGAATTACCACCCGCGGCACCCGACCAATAATAGAAATGCTGCTACACCAGGGTAACCACAAACACCGAGTGCGAGCCCTGCTTGTGACACTGGGACGTCCGGTCAATATCGGAGTGACGGTAATATCGAACTAGTCAGGTTTCTCGATAGTCACGAAGGAGATGGGGCGCGCGCGGTCTTCGCCGGCATTCAATTATTATACAAGAATAACTTTCCCAATGACCCTCCTTCCAAGTTCGCCCACCGTTAGGGGATTCACAGCGAATAATCTAAGGGGTTCGGTTCGGTATCGGCGGCGCCCGCCGGCTGCGGCTTGAGCGCCGGATCGTACGCGGCTCCGC
>Ga0307508_10003230_pt1 | contig 16661 bp, 15 predicted proteins | sample 9_EM_MG_FD_203089 | JGI IMG/M metagenome (GOLD analysis project Ga0307508, IMG submission 203089) | Populus trichocarpa ectomycorrhiza microbial communities from riparian zone in the Pacific Northwest, United States - 9_EM | ecosystem: Host-associated > Plants > Roots > Unclassified | place...
AGGCGGAGTCCGGGCAGATCCGCGAGGCGGTCGGCGAGCAGGCGACCGAGCAGTTCCTCGCGCCCGAGTCCCGTGAGATCGTCGACCGCAACCGCCGCCTGATGCGGATGCGCAACGACCTCCCGCTACCCGAGCTGACCTCGGCCCGTCTGCCGTTGAGCTACCTGGTGATGAGGCGGGCCCTGCTCGAGCGCGGGATCAATCTCGGCCCGTCGCTGTGGGCCCTGGTGGGCGGCGCGGCGCCGGCCACCGAGGACCCCGCCCCCGAGGTACGCCCGTGGGTGTTCCGCAGCGGACTCTCCGCCCGCCGCGACCCGACCCCGGGCCAGCTCTCCCTCTTTTAGGCTGCTGCCTTCCAGCCCCCAGATGTTTTGCAGCCCGCTGCCCGCAACCCTTTTCGGCTCGCAGGCGTGTAGTGGCCGTGACAGCGAGCGCCCGACCGAGACCGGAGACGCGGACCGACGTGCGGACCCACGAAACAACGTTCGACGAGTTGTACGCCGCGCACTACGGGCCCCTGACCGTGCAGCTCTACGCCTACTTCGGCGATCTGCAGGAGGCACAGGACGTCGTCCAGGAGGCCTTCTGCCGTGCCCTGGCCCGCTGGCGGGTCGTGGCCCGCTACGACGATCCGGTCGCGTGGGTGCGCCGCGTCGCCTGGAACCTGGCCGTCAGCAAGTGGCGGGCGACCCGCACCGCGCTGAGGTTCCTCGGCCGGCAGCGCCGCGGCGAAAGCCGGGTCGACGGGCCCGGCCCGGAGCGGATGGCCCTGGTCACCGCGCTCGCGACCCTCCCGGCGCAGCACCGCCGCGCGGTGGTCCTGCACTACCTGGCCGACCTGACCGTGTCCGAGATCGCCACGCGTGAAGGCGTACCGATCAACACCGTCAAGTCCTGGCTGTACCGGGCCCGCGGCGCCCTCGCCACGCAACTCGATCCCACCGACGCCGACGGAGGCGCACCGTGACCGATCACCTGGAGAAGCTCTTCGCGGAGCTGCGGACGGAGTCGCTGGCCACGATCGTGCCGCCCGGCGCCGACCAAGCCCGCCGTACCGTACGACGGCGCCGGACGATCGCCACCTCGGCCGCGACGGCCGTAGCGGTCACCGCGATCCTGTCGGTGGCCGCCGTTCTCGGCGCCCGGCCGCACGGCGGTTCGGCGTCGGCGTCGGCGACCGCGCCCTCGTCGTGGCCGTCGTCGTGGCCGTCGTCGTGGCCGTCGTCGGCGCAGTTCCCGTCGCAGCCGTACCCCTCGGGTGGCGTCCTCACCACCAGGCCCGATGCCGGGCAGACGCCGTACGTCATGATGACCGCCGGCGACGTCACCGCGAACTACGAGAACGACGTCAACGACATCCCCGCCGACGACTACGACCTGTACGTCACCTGCACCGGACCGGGCACCGTGGACGTGGTGGTGAAGGCCGGCCAGAACGGCGACACGAAGCTGGCCGCCGGTACGGTGATCTGCTCGGAGGACCCGACGCCCGGGCAGCTTTCCGTGAAGCAGCCGGTCGACGGCTACCTGCGGGTGTTCCTCAGCGGAGACGCCCAGGCCGCCGGACACGCCGCGTTCTCGTTCAAGTTCGTGCGCGTCGCCGACCTCCAGGTGCCGGCCAACCCAGCCTCCACCGCGAACGCCGCCGCCGCGGCGCAGTTGCTGGCCCGGTCGGGTGTTCCGGGCGCGAAGGCGGTGACCACCGAGAAGGACCGGTCCATCGACCAGCGCCTGCCCGCCGGCAACTACCTCGCGAGCTTCGCCTGCGCCGGCCCCGGCAAGATCAGCTTCATCATCCGGTCCGGACAACTCCTGCGCGACGGCACCGTGGCGACCGGCGGTCCGACGGAGACGGCGGTCAGCTACCCCTGCACCGCTAGCGGAAAGCTCACCAAGAACGTCGCAATGCCCCTGCCGGCCGGCTCCGCGTTCACCATCACCGCGCAGACCGACTCCGCCGCCCGCAACCAGGCCGGCTGGGCGTACGCCTTCCGCCCCGCGTAGGCCGCACGCACGATTCCCGCGACCCGGGCGGCGTCGGCCGCCGGCGGCACAACCGCCGGCGGTCAACGCCGCCCTCGGCCGCGCGCTGGACTACCGCCGGTACGGTGTCGATTGACGCACCTCAACACGACGCCTTGCACGGGGGTGGACCGTGGCGATCGACGACCTGCCGCTGCCGGTGGTGAACTTCCTCAACGTCATCGGCGTGCCCTGGCCCTACCTCGACGAGGACACGGTGCTCCGGTTCGCCGCGTTGACCCGCGACTTCGCCCAGGCGGTCGAGACCACCCACGCCGACGCGACGAGGGCGATCGCCGGAATCGCCGACGCTCACCAGGGCGCCTCCACGGAGGCGATGACCTCCGGCTGGGCCGCGATGTCGTCCAAACATGTCTACGAGGTCGTCGACGCCTGCCACGTCCTGGCCGGCGCGCTCGACGTCGCGGCCGGCTACATCGTGGCGCAGAAGGCCGAGGCGGCCGCGATCCTGGTCGGCTTGGCCGTGGCGTTCGTCGCCGACCAGGCCGCCGCGGTAGCCACCGCAGGCCTCGCCGAGGCCGCCGTGCCCGTGCTCGTCGCGGGCGCGGAACGGCTGGTCAAGTCGCTGATCATGGACCTGGAGCAACACCTGGTCGGCCAGGTGGTCGAGGCGGCGGCAAAGCCCCTGTTCGCCAAGGTCGAGGCGGCGATGGCCGGGCTCGACTGGTCCGGCTCCGGGAGTTCGGCCGGCGGCCACGGCCAGGGCTTCAAAGTGGACCCGCCTGCGGTCCGCGCACAGACCGCCGTGCTACGCGACCACGCGGCGACGATGCGCGCCCACGGCGACAGCTACCAGGCGGCCGTGGGCGGCCTGGGCTTCTGATGGGCGAGGGCGAGATCGCCGCGATCTTCAGGGCCCTGGCGAGGGATGCCGCCGAGACGGCGCGGAACATCTCGGAGTCGGTCGCCAAGCTCACCGAGAAGACCGCCGAGAACGAGGAGTCGAACCTCGCTGCCCTCCTCGAGACCGATGCCCGGGCGGCTGACAAGATCACCGCCGCCGGCAAGAACGAGATGCCGTCCGGCCAAAGCCTTGAGGGCGCGGGTCTTCCAGCCGGTCCGCCATGGCCCGTCTCCGACGGCGTCGCCGGCCCGGCCCGAGGCAAAAGTCTTGCGCCGCCGCACCCGCGTCACACCATCGCCGGAGCCCGCAACGGCCAGGTCAAGCGAGAGAACACGGTGTTGCTGCGCGGCCACGAGGGTGCCTTCACCGAGGACGTCCGGCAGATCGCCACCGGGCGGGCACGATTTGTGAAGGAGCTCCAAGCCTACGAGATCAACGGTCGCACCTACCGGGTCGAGCCGACTGGAACGGTATTCCCCGTCTCGGGGATCGGACTTGTCAATCTCGATCGGAACGAGTACTCGGCCTTGCGGGAAATCGCCCGGGCGAACGGGGATCCGGCGAGCGTGGCAGCGTTCACTCGGGACCCGCGATTCGTCAATAATCCAGGGGCGATCGCGAAAGCCAAGGCGATATATGACGGGATATTTCCGGGATGACATATGATTTCTTGCTCGTTGACGATCTCGACCTGCAGCGGCTCGCCACGGCGCTGGCCGGACTGGCCTCCGTTCCCCTCGATCAGGTCGATCTGGCGCCGTACGGGGTCGAGGAGCGGAACTGGAAGGCGCCCGTGCTGTGCACCTACGAGCCGGCGGCCGGTGACGTCTCCTGGTCGCTTGATATCTACCTAAGCGAGGCGATCGAGCCTCAGCCGGCCCAGAAGCAGGCTGCGATGTTCCTGGCGGACCGTCTCGGTACGCCGGTGATCTACCCGGACGAGGGCATCCGGCCCAGCGCGTACTGGGTGGCCGCGCCTGGTGGCGTGGTCGCCCGAGCGCGACTTTACGACCAGGATGTCGAGGAGGACGACGATCGTCCGGCGCTCACGATCGACGCGGTGAACAGGTCGGTGCCCGGGCTCCCGGACGTTCGCGTCGCGGACATGCCCGAGGTGATCAAGGACGTCCGGATGCCGACGCCGATCTCCGACGAATGGGATGCCTCGGTCTCCGCCGAGGGCGTGCACGTCGAGCCCGGGAGCCCGGCATGGCTCGCCGGCGACCGGCTCGGCGCGTGGGAGAGCCTCACGGCCCGCATGGCCGCCTGCTGGCCGCCCGACGGTTGGTATCCGGCGGAGTACTACTGCGACGACCTCGAGACGCGCGACGAACTGGCCGTCGCCGCCTCGGCGATGCCACCGGCGCTCGCGGACCGTTTCGGCGCGGCGCTTGCCCGGATCGACGAGGGATTCCGCGCCGGGACGCGCCAGGTGGACGACTCGCGAAAACTTGCCTCGGCGCTCGGCGAGGACGCCTTGTCCGACTCGCGCGGCTGGTGGTGGCGCCACCTGCCCGACCCGGAGCCGTGGCCGGACCGGACCCCTTAAGGAGATGCGGTAGCCGACGCCCGGGCATATGGCGGCGGGTTCGCTCTGTGGGTGACGCGGCGGAGTTGATCACAACGACAGAGGACGTAGCCGCCGAGAAGGTGTCTCGGCGGCTACGTCTCGGGACGTGTGGCCACGTCCGGCGGGATGTACCAAGAAATCGAACATGCCTTTCCGGCGGAGGATGACGCTGCGTGACGACTACTGGGCGTCCCGGCGAGCGAGCACGAGCAGGCCCAGGGCAAGGGCAGCGGTCGCCCAGCCGGCGGTGACGGCCAGCGACTGCCACGGGGTGAGGGGGAGGGCGGCGCCGCCGACCGTCGTCTGCAGCGACCGCTCCGCCGAGGACGGGGTCAGCCGGTAGATCCACCGCTGCCAGTCCGGGTTGGGGAACAGCCGCAGGACAGCCGGCAGCACGTAGAGCAGGCTGAGGACGACGCCCGCGGCGGCGACGGTGTTGCGGACGGCCGCGGCCGTGCCCAGGCCCAGCAGGGCGATCAGGATCAGGTACAGGATCGAGCCGGTCACGGCGCGCAGCAGGGGGCCGCCGAGCGGGAGCGACGGGAGCAGGAGCCAGCCGGTCAGGGTCGAGCCGAGCAGCGCGGCGACGGCGGCCACGGCCACGCCGGCGGTGAGTAGGGCGGCCTTCGCGCCGAGGAGCCGCGTGCGGCGGGGCACGGCCAGCAGGGTCGCGTGGATCAGGCCGGAGCCGTACTCGCCGGCCAGGATCTGCACGCCGGCGACCGCGGCCAGGGCCTGGCCCAGCTGCACGCCGAGCAGGGCGGCGTGCACCGGGTCGGGGAGGGGGCCGCCGGCGCCGGCCGCCGCGGCCGAGACGGCCACGGTCAGCACGACGGTCAGCGCCAGCAGCACCGCGAAGTCCGGCAGGGTGCGCAGCTTGGTCCACTCCGCGTGCAGCGCCGCCCTCACGCGTCCGCCCGCCGGAACCGCGCGACGGCCACCGCCAGGGCCGCGGCCACGTAGAGCAGCAGCACGCCGAGCCCGGCCCACGGCGCGAGCGGGTAGTACCCGTCGGCCGGGCTGTACGGGAAGAGCACCTGCGGATAGGCCGGGATGCTCTGCAGCACCGCGAACCCGGCCGCCGGCGTCACCCGGGTCAGCCACTGCGCGGCCCCGTCCGGCAGCACCGACGAGGTGGCCAGCACCTGCGGCACGACCAGCAGAACCACCGCGGCGGCCAGGGCGAGCACGCCGCGCTTCACGACCACACCCACGGCGTACGCGAAGACGGCCGCCAGCGACAGCAACGCGGCCGTCCCGGTCACCACGCGAAGGGCGGTCCACCACGGCACCGGCAGGACGTGGACGTCGTGGGCGGCGAGCAGGTGGACGGCCAGCGGGATCGTCACGCCCGCGGCCACCAGACCGGCCGCGAAGGTCACCCCGCCGATCACCACGGCCTTGGCCGCGAGCACCCGGTCGCGGCCCGGCGCGGCGATCAGCGTGGTGCGGATCAGTCCGCGCCGGAACTCGGCCGTCACGAACAGCACGGCCACGACGATGACCAGCAGCAGCGCCGGGAACAGCCCGACCAGCAGGTTCTCCATCGCCATGCCGCCGCCGGGCTGGCCGAGCGGTGCGATGTCGCCCGACCCGGTCACCGTCAGAACGCCGGCCGACTCCGTGAACCCCGGCGGATGCGTCTTCTCCCAGTCGGTCCTGCCCCCGTCGTCGCCGACGTCCTCGTAGGTCCAGCCGGCGGCCGGGCTGACCTGCGAGAACTCCGCGACGGCCTGGGTGAACCGGGCCTGCACGATCGTACCGCTGAGCGAGTTCGCCTCCTGGGAGATGTCGCTAGGCGAGGTTGCGAACAGCCCGATCTGCACCGTGCGCGGCAGACCGGCCAGCTTGACGGCGCCGATCCGCTGCCAGGCGGTTCCGTCGTTGGACGCGTACCCAGTGACCTCGTCGCCGGTCCGCCTCAGCCGCAACCAGACTGGACCCGAAAAACCCGGTGCGGCCACGTCGTGGGTGAAATCGGACTGCATGCGTACGCCGTGGTGGCCGGTGAGCAGCATCGAGGCGTACGCCGCGCCGGGTTTCGTCCCGGCCTTGACCATGATCCCGGCCTTCGCCCAGGGCACCAGGCCTGCGACGATCTGATCGTGGTTCGGCGGCGGGTAGGTGATGGTCCCGGTCATGTCCGAGAGCCGGGCGGTGATCTCGCCGTCGCCGTCGAGCGGCTGGTGCACGAAGGTGAAGTTGTCCCTGACCGCCTCGCCGCCGGGCCCCGTCGGCGTAGGCGGGCAGGCCACCTCGACGGTGCCGGCCATGCAGGACTGGCGGGTGGCCAGCGCGGCGAGCGCGCCGAGCAGCACGACGATCAGCACCGCGGCGCCGATGCCCGCGACCCAGCCGCGTACGGTCCGGAACTTGGTCCACTCGGCGCGGATCACCGGATGCCCCCCTCGCCGCGGGTGAGCTCCAGGTAGGCCGCCTCCAGCGTGCGGTACGCGTCGACCAGCTCGCCGACCTGGGCGGCCGCGATGACCCGGCCATGGCCGACCACCACGACGTGGCCGGCGATGTCCTGCAGCTCGCTCATCAGGTGGCTGGAGACGAGCACCGCGCGACCCTCGGCGGACAGCGACTTCAGCAGGCCTCGCATCCAGACGATGCCCTCCGGGTCCAGCCCGTTGAACGGCTCGTCCAGCAGCAGCACAGGCGGGTCGCCGAGCAGCGCCGCCGCCAGCCCGAGCCGCTGCCGCATGCCCAGCGAGTAGCCGCCGGCCTTGCGCCGCGCCACCGCCCGCAGGCCGACCAGGTCGAGCACCTCGTCGACCCGGTCGCCGCCAAGGCCCTGCGAGCGGGCGATCCAGAGCAGGTGGTTGCGGCCGGAGCGGCTCGGCTGCAACGCGTGCGGGTCGAGTAGCGCGCCGGCGTGCGTCATCGGGCGCTCCCGCTCCCGGTAGGGCAGCCCGCCGACCAGCGTGGTCCCCTCGTCCGGGTGATCCAGTCCGAGGATCACCCGCATGGTGGTCGATTTGCCGGCGCCGTTCGGCCCGACGAACCCGGTGACGTGCCCGGGCCGTACGCGAAGGTCATCCCGTCGAGGGCGACCGCCGGCCCGAACCGCTTGCGCAATCCGTTGACTTCGATGGTGGCTTCCATGGCGCTGTTTCTACGGATCCGGTCCTAACTCGAGCGCGACGGTGATCGTCATACCGCTGTTAGGCCGGGCGGGGCATGCTGGGCGCATGCGGGTGCGGTGGCGCTACACGATCCTCTACGGGGTGCTGTTCCTGGTCTCCGGCGTCGGCCTGCTCGGGCTGACCGCGGCGTTCGGCATCAGACAGAGCTCGCCCGTTTCGCCCGGCGGCCAGACGACGGCCGATCAGTTCGCCCGGCTGCACGAGGAAATGGCCGCCGCCGCGCAGGAGCAGACCCGCCGGCTCTACTTCGCCGCGGTCGCCGCGCTGGCGATCATGTTGATGGTCTCCCTGGTGCTGGGCCGCGCCGCCGCCGGCCGGGTGCTGCGCCCGCTGCGCACGCTCACCGCCGCCACCCGCCGGATCACCGCCGACAACCTGCACGAACGCCTCGCCGTCCGGGGACCGTCCGACGAGGTCAAGGCCCTCGCCGACACCATCGACGACCTGCTGGAACGTCTCGAGGAGTCGTTCGCGGCGCAGCGCCGCTTCGTCGCGAACGCCTCGCACGAACTGCGCACCCCGCTCGCCACGATCCGCGCGTCGCTCGACGTGGCGATGGCCAAGCCCGGCCCGGTGCCGGAACCGACGGTCGTGCTCGCCGATCGCGTCCGCGCCGAACTCGACCAGGTCGACCGCCTCCTGGAGGGCTTCCTGCTGCTCACCCGCGCGCAGCACGGCGTACCGGCGCCGGCGACGGCCTGGGCCTGGGCCTGTCGATCGTCGCCGCCGTGGCCGCTGCCCACGGCGGCTGCCTGACGCTGGCCGCCCGCGACGGCGGCGGCCTGCGCGTCGAGATCGCCCTGCCCGCGGCGGCGCCGAAATGAGAGTCCTGGTCGTCGAGGACGCCGCCACGCTCGCCGACGTGGTCGCCGAGGGACTGCGCGACCAGGGCATGGCGGTCGACGTGGCGCTCGACGGCCTGGCCGCCGCCGCGAAACTCGACGTGAACGCCTACGACGTCGTCGTCCTCGACCGCGACCTGCCGGGCCTGCACGGCGACACCCTCTGCCAGATGATCACCGCCCGCGATGCCCGCGCCATGGTCCTGATGCTCACCGCCGCAGGCTCCGCCGACGACCGCGTACGCGGCCTGACCCTCGGCGCCGACGACTACCTGGCGAAGCCGTTCCACTTCCCGGAGCTGGTGCTGCGCATCCGCTCCCTGGCCCGCCGCCGCCCGTCCGCCCACGGCCGCACGCTGCACGTGGCCGGCCTGGAACTGGACCCGATCCGCCGCACCGCCACCCGGGCCGGCGTGCAACTGAACCTGTCGGTGAAGGAGTTCGCGGTGCTGGAGGCGCTGATGAGCGCGGCGCCGGCGTTCCTGAGCAGCGAAGACCTCCTGGAACAGGTCTGGGACGAAAACGCCGACCCGTTCACCAACACGGTAACGGTGACCATAGGCCGCCTACGCCGCAAGCTAGGCGACCCACCCGTAATCGCCACCACCCCGGGCGTCGGCTACCGCATCTCCTGACCCGCCCTCCCCTCCCCCTGGCTGTCACCGCCGGATGGGCAACCGCGATCCTTGCCCTATGCCTGCTCCCGCTCGCTCGCCGGGACGCCCCGATAGTCGTCACGCAGCGTCAATCGCCGCCAGAAAGGCATGCTCGATTTCCTCGTACATCCCGCGGGATGTGACCACACCGCCCGAGACGTAGCCGCCGAGACACCTTCTCGGCGGTTACGTCCTCTGGCTGCGTGATCAATTCCGCCGCAGCCAACCAGTGGACTCCACGGCGCCGTGTCGGGCGCCCCGAGTCAAGGAACCCACGAGAGCACCAGCTCGCGCTGATACCAGGTACCTGGCTTACCCCCGAGGTGGGCCGGGTCGGCCGGGCCCACGGGGACGAACCCGGCTTTGGTCAGCACCTTCCGGGACGCGGCGTTCTGGAGGGCCGTGGCCGCTCGCAGCGTGTGCACCCCGTGGTGGGCCGCCGCCATCCGGCACAACTCGTGGACGGTCGCGGTCGCCACGCCACGGCCGGCGACATGCTGCGCGACACGGTAGCCGAGTTCCGCACGGTGGTCTTCGATGTTGTACAGATTGAACCTGCCGAGTACCGAGCCGTCCTCGGCGACGAGCACGTAGAAGGCGCAGGCACCGGCCTCCTGCTCAGCCAGCGAGGCGTTGTACCGGTCGGTGAACTGGTCGAAGAAGTCGTCGCCGCGGTCGGAAACCGAGGCAGCGAAGTAGGCGCGGTTCGCCAACTCGAAGGCCAGGACCGCCGGGGCATGACCGGCATGCAGCCGCTTCAACTCGGGCATCGCCCGAGCCTACCCACGCAACACGCCGAGACCACCTGGCCTTTCGCCCCCTCGCGCCCTGCTGGAACTCAGCCAGTGACGAGCACGGCAACCACGCCGGACCGAAATGAACCTCGGCCCAGAACGTCGACACCAGCTTCATCGAGAGGCATAGGCCAGCGGAACCCCGACGTACTGACTCTTCGGTGTCGGAGTCTGCGGCTTTTGCAGATTTTGTAGCTTATAGACGGTTATCGGATCGGTCCGGCTCCGGCACCCGCCACGCGAACCGATTCCCCGGGGTCACATCGTGGGACTGACTCTCGGATCGTGGGCGCCCGTCCCGGATCGTGGCCTGCGGCTCAGATGCTGGGCGGTCCTTCCACGATCCGGACCCAATCCGAACGCAGAACGGTATATTCCGGTCACGTGTGCAGGCCGAAGCCTCGATCTTGTAGCGCACATCCCGCCGAGCGACCCCAACTCCACAACCTTCGCCGCGACCGTGACAGCTGCAGCCGATCTCGTCGGCAAAGGCGGAGGGAGCGGTCGCGGGAGCCCGGCGCGCCGACCAGCCCAACGGCGATCAACCCAGCCGCGGAAACGGCCAATGGGGCACATTCACCAAACCGTTCGCCGGGAATGTCCAGGTCCCGCAAGAGGGACCTCGATCAGGAGGGGTCGGTAAGCCCGCACGACCAGGCGATCCTTGGAAGTCAGCGCACTCATGTGAAGCGCCAGCCCAGGGCGCGGAGCGACCATTTCCTGTGACCACCGAGGCCCGGGTGAGCTAGTAGCCGACAAGAACTCCAAACGTCTCGAACGGGTGCAGGTCGGTAATTTCGGATTTCGCCGCTGACACCCGTGGGACGGTGTCAGCGATCTGTCAGTCGGTCTCGGACGTCTGCGGGAGGCCGGGCTCGGAGGTCTGCGGGAGGCCGGGCTCGGAGGTCTGCGGGAGGCCGGGCTCGGAGGTCTGCGAGAGGCCGGGCTCGGAGGTCTGCGGGAGGCCGGTGAGCCGGCACAGGGCGGCGAACCCGGCGTCGCTGCCGGGCCAGTGGGCGCGGATCGCGTCGATGCCGGCCCGGCGCACGGTGCCGCGCAGCACGAGGGTGACGACGATGGCGTCGTCGGCGTATCCGAGGACCGGGATGAAATCGGGCACGATGTCGAAGGGCATGGCCAGGTAGGCGATCAGCAGCGCCAGCCGGACGCGTACGCCGCGGGGCAGGTCCCGGTCGGCGGCGAGCCGTCGCAGCAGCCTGAGCAGGTCCGGCAGCAGCCGCATCGCCTCGCCGAGCAGCGCCCCCTTCGGGCGTGCGACCAGCAGCGCCGCCACCAGCACGGCCCACGCCAGCAGGACCGCGACCGCCAGCCCGAGCAATGCCTGCCACCACCAGGACACGGCCACATCCTCTCGACCACGCGGTCCGCCGGCTCCGACCGTACCGTGGCTGTCAGCCCCGGGCAGCGCCAGGCGGAACCCGGGAACTCACGACCGAGTTCAGCAGGGCGCGCAAGGCCGGGGCGCCGGGGATGAGGCCGCCCGCGGTGACCGCGTCGACGAGTTCGCTCGCCGGCCGGTCGAGGTGACGCTCGAGCCGGTCGGCCAGTTCGGCCTCGCCGGCGGCGACGCCCGCCTCGCGCGCCGCCGCGACCACCCGGTCCCAGCCGGGTTCGTGGTCGATCAGCTGCCGGATGCTCGGCTCCGCCGGCAGAGGGCTTCGCCGGGCGTACGGGTCGCCGACCGTCCACTCGTGCGTCCCGTGGCCGACCTCGACCGGCTCGCCGCCGCCCGGGACGCGGACCGTCCCGCGCCGGTCGCTGGACTCGGCCCGACGGCTGGCCGCTCTGATCGGGGTGCCGCTCGTCGAGATCGCCACCGCCGAGGGCGACCTGCCGCAGTACCGCGACAACGGCCTGGACCGCTGCTTCCACTGCAAGGACACCCTGTTCCGGACCATCGACGAGACGGTCCTGCGGGCGTACGGCCTGGACGCCGTGGCCTACGGGGAGACCGCCGACGACATGGCGCGCGACGATCGGCCCGGACGGGCGGCGGCGGTCCGGCACGGCGTACTGCGCCCGCTCGCCGACGCCGGCCTGCACAAGCCGGAAATCCGCGCCCTCGCCGAGGCGCTCGGCCTGCCCAACGCCGGCGAGCCGGCGGCGCCGTGCCTCGCCTCGCGGATCCCGCACGGCTCCGAGGTCACCCGCGAGAAGCTGGCGCAGGTCGAGCGGGCCGAGTCGGCCCTGCACGACCTCGGGCTCGCGGAGCTCCGGGTACGCCACCACGGCCCGATCGCCCGCCTCGAGGTGCCCGCCGACCGGATCGCCGAGGTCGCCACGCCCCCGCTGCGCGACCAGGTCCTGGCCGCCGTGCGCGGGGCGGGTTTCGCCATGGTCACCCTCGACCTGGGCGGGCTGCGCTCCGGTGAACTGTTCCAGATCGCCCGCGGCACGCCGCGTGCCTAAACGGCTACTAGCGGGATTTCGGCGGCGGCCAGTAGTCTCGGTGTCCAGGTCAGTTGCGCCTTGATCACGGGTGGCGCCGTGGCGGGCGCAGTTTCGCCACTCGACCGAGAGCGCGATTGAGGTCGCTACGTGAGTTCCGACGACGTCCACCCGATCCGCTTCGAGAGCACGGCCGCACGGCTGCGCGCGGCCCTCGACGGCCCCTGGGATCTCAACGGTCGCGCGGACGACGGCGGCCTTCCGCTCGCCGGGCTTCCCGCCGGGGCGGACGCGGACCTGCTCGGCTACCTGCGCGACAAGGCCCGGGCCGGGCGGCTCGAGCGCGGGGCGACCGTGCCCGCCCCGGCCTGCGTGCTCGCCGCCGCGGTCGAGGAGGCGCTGCGGTGACCGACCCGCTCGCCGACCTGATCGCCCAGGTCGAGGAGGTGGTTCTGGCCGCCGGCTCCCAGCCCGCTGCCGAGCGCCAGAGGTCCCTTCGGATGCTGATCTCGATGCAGCTCGAGGCCGGCGCCCTGGCCGGCGCCGAGGTCGACGATCAGGAGGCGGCGCGGCTGTGCCACCTGGCGACGCTCCTGGCCCACCTGCGCGAGCACGAGTTGGGTCTTCGGGTGCTGCGCGACGGCGCGGCCCGGTCGCCCGACCCGGCCCGGCGAGCCCGCCTGGCCGGCCTGCAGGGCGTGCTGCTGGCCGAGGCGGGCCGGCTCACCGAGGCCCGCACCGCCCTTCGGGAGGCGCTGGTCGACGCGACCGGAGCCCCCGCGGCCGCCGCCCGGATCCAGTCGAACCTCGCCACGCTCAGCGTCCGGCTCGGCGATCCGGAACAAGCCAGGATCTGCCTCGGCAACGCCGAGACGCTCGGCGCGCGTGACCCGGGAACGGCCGTCGACCACGCGTACGCCCGGCTTCAGATCGCCCTGCTGCGCGAGGACGCCGTCGCGGCGGCGACATGGGTCGGCGCGCTGGCAGCCGCGTCCGACGAGATCATCGGACGGCTGCCCGGCCGGCATCCCGCCGCGCTGGCCGCCGTCGCCGACCTGGCATACGCGAAGTTCCGCCTCGCCGTCCTGACCGACGCCACCGAGCAGGCGCCGCGGTCGGCCTCGGTGCTGGGCGAGGCCGCCCGGCTGATCGGCGCCGTTCTCGGCGAGGACCATCCCCGTACGCTCACCACCCGCATCCACCTCGCGGAGTGCGTCCTGCACGTCGCGCTCGCCCGGAGGGACCGCGCCGAGGCCGTCCGAGTGCAGGCCGACGCCCGGCACACGGCCGGCCACGCCGCGCGTCTGCTCGGCGCCGACCACCCGCAGACGATCGCCGCCGAGGCGAACGCCGCGCTGGCCGGCCTCGCCGTTGCCGCCCTGGCCCGATCCGACCTGGCGTTGGCCCGGTCCACCGGCCACAGCACACCGGCCGGACCGCCCGAAGGAGCCGGTTCCGCGGATAATGTCCGGCCTGCCGGCGATGCCGGATCCGCCGGTGAGGCCAGGTTTACCGGTAATACCGGGCTCGCCGGTAACACTGAGCTTGCCGGTAATACCGGGCTCGCCGGTAACGCCGGATCCGTCGCGCCCGTCCGCAACGCCGCGCCCGCGGGTAGCAGCGCTTTCGGCGGTAGCGCCCGATCTGCCGGTAACGCCGGGTCCGTGATGGCGGAGTTGGCCACCGTCGCGGGCAACGCCGGCCGGATCCTCGGCCGCGGGCATCCGCTCGCCGTCCTGGCGGAAGCCGGCAGCGCGCTCGCGGAACTGGCGGCGGCCAGGGCGGGCGACCAGCCCCGGCCGAGCGAGGGACGTCGGGTGGAGGACCGTCTGGCCGAGGCCTCGGCACACACTGGCCTCGTATTCGGTGTCGGCCACTCCACCGCCCGGCTGCTGGAGCGGGGCCTGACCGCATGCCGCCCGCCTGCGCCCGCCGCCCGGCCGCTTCCGGAGGAGATCATCTCCGATCGGCTCGCGGACGCGACCCTGCTGCCACCGGCCACCAGCGAAACGCCGGCCGAAACCGGCGCCACCCCAGCGACCGCCGACCTCGCCCCTGACCTGCCCGGCACGGACGACGGCCGAGCACTGATCGACGCGGATGCCGGCGAAACGCCACCGCAGACCGGCGAAGACGAGACGCCGGCCGAGCTGAGCACCGTCGAACCCCAACCGAAAGAGGACGCCAGCGCACCCCAACCGAACGCCGGCACGACCGAACTACAACCGGACGCCAGCACGAGCGCACCCCAACCCGACGCCAGCACGAGCACATCCCAACCCGACGCCAGCACGAGCGCACCCCAACCGAACGCCAGCACAAGCACACCCCAACCCGACGCCAGCACGAGCACACCACAATCCGACGATGGCGCCGGCGACCCCGGATCCGATGCCGGCGCCGGCGCGCCACGACCGGATTCGGGCGATCGTAGGCCGCCGCCCGAGGCGGAGCGGGCACCGGCGGGCGCCGGGGCCGGGGAAGTCGGTCGGCTGGCGAAGGTGCGGGAGCGGGACGAGCGGGAGCGCACCTGGGACGCCCTGGAGAAGATCAGGGACGAGGGCGGCATGGTGCGGGGCATGGTGGTCGAGGCGGTCAAGGGCGGGCTCGTCCTCGACGTCGGCGTGCGCGCGTTCCTGCCGGCCTCGCTGGTCGAGATGCGACGCGTACGCGATCTGCAGCCCTTTGTCGGCCGCGAGCTGGAGGCGAAGGTCCTGGAGCTCGACCGCGCCCGCGGCAACGTGGTGCTGTCCCGCCGCGCCTGGCTGGAGCAGAACCGGTCCGCCACCCGCGGCGGCCTGCTCACCCAGTTGCAGGCGGGCCAGATCCGCAAGGGCATCGTGTCGTCCGTGGTCAACTTCGGGGCCTTCGTCGACCTCGGCGGCGTCGACGGGCTGATCTCGGTGGCCGAGCTCGCCTGGACCCACCACAACCATCCGTCCGAGGTCGTCGAGATCGGCCAGGAGGTGGAGGTCGAGGTGCTCGACGTCGACCAGGGCCGGGAACGGATCTCGCTGTCGCTGAAGGCGACCCAGCAGGATCCGTGGCCGCAGTTCGCCCGGGCACACCCGATCGGCCAGATCGTCGCGGGCCGGGTGACCAAGCTGCTGCCGTTCGGGGCCTTCCTACGGGTCGACGGCCTGGAAGGGCTGGTGCACGTCTCCGAGCTGGCCGACCGGCACGTGGCGGCGCCCGACGAGGTCGTCCGGGCCGGCATGGAGTTGCTGGTCAAGGTCACCGACATCGACCTGCAGCGGCGCCGCATCTCGCTGTCGCTCAAGCAGGCCAACGCCGAGTTCGTCGACGGCGAGGAGAATTTCGACCCGGTGACGTACGGGATGGCCAACACCTACGACGTCGAGGGCAACTACATCTACCCGGACGGCTTCGACCCGGAGACGGCCGATTGGATGCCGGGCTTCGAGGCGCAGCGGGAGGCCTGGGAGCGGCAGTACGCGGAGGCGCACAGCCGCTGGGAAGCACACGGCCGCCAGGTGCGTCTCGCCCGCGAGGGCGGCGCCGCCCCGGAGTTCGACGGCCGGCTCGCCGCCCTGCGCGAGAGGCTCTCCGACAGTGGCCGCCGCGACCCGGGCTGAGCCCACCCGCATCGAAAGTCCGTGCAGCTGCAGGTCGGCTCCGACCGCCTGGCAGTCACTACGGTCAGTGGCCTGGCGAAGCAGCCCGACAGCGTGGTCATGGCTGCAGTGGTCGCGGCCGCCGCCAAGGTGTCGAGTTCGGGTCGGCCGGACGGATTTGCTCTACACGATCGAAGCCTTGACCCGCGTGCGTGGGCGAAATATGGGGCTTTGGAGCCGGGTCGGGTCCGGATGGTGTGAAACGCCCTCTGGGGCCGCAGGTCAGCGGAGTGTTTCGGCGTCACCGGCGGAGTTGATCAGAGCTGTGGACAGGAGGCTGCCCCGCGGGACCTGCTCTACAAGATCGGGCGGTGGGGGGCTCAGGGCGACAGCAGGCCCGTCAGGGCGTCGCGCGCCGCCGCGGAGCTCTGCGCGAGCCGGGTGAGGACGCCGGCCAGCGCGATCAGCCACTCGTCGAGGGCGACCGCGCGGCGCTTGATCGTGACGCCGCGGACGATCTGGCGGACCTCGCCGGTCACCCCGTGCGCCTCGCGGCGCAGCACGAGTTGCTCGTCGGGCGTGGTCACGGTCAGCGAGACCGGCACGCCCTCGCGGCCGTTCATCCGATCGGCCAGCGACCGCTTGCGCTCGACCTCGACCATGCCCGGCGGCAGGGCGTCGCCGAGCACGGAGGTCAGCACCCGCACGTACGACTCGACGTCGGCCCGGTCGGCGCGCAGCGCGGCCGCGATCAGGTGCAGGTCGCCCATCGGGCC
>Ga0307508_10003231_pt1 | contig 16661 bp, 13 predicted proteins | sample 9_EM_MG_FD_203089 | JGI IMG/M metagenome (GOLD analysis project Ga0307508, IMG submission 203089) | Populus trichocarpa ectomycorrhiza microbial communities from riparian zone in the Pacific Northwest, United States - 9_EM | ecosystem: Host-associated > Plants > Roots > Unclassified | place...
GGTTGTGGTGCGGGGGGCGGGCCCCCCCCCCCCCCCCCCCCCAACGCGTCCGCTTGCGGGATGTAGATGCGGCCGAGAACCGCCGACGTCAGGGGCTGGCCCCAGCCTGCGCGCGCGTCAGTTGTGTGGCGTCGAGAGCGGGTGGGCGCAAGCGGGCTGCGGACTGCGCTGCTTTCATGCGACGGATGTTGCTCTGCTGGCTGGATGGGCTGAAGGGACGGATGGATGGATGGATGGGCTGAAGGGACGGACGGACAGATGGATGGATGGACGGCCGCCGGAGTGGCAGAGTAAAGTCGGAACAGCAAGACACTGGCTCGTTCATTCAATACAAGAGCGTCAGTCTACGCATGACGGTATGTCCACGGCCATATCTCACTCGCGCACCGTAACCGAGCAGCTCGAACCCCAAATTTTGATATTGCCCAGCCCGAAACCCGACCAAACCGCCCCCCGTTTGCTGTGAGCCCCGGACTGCTCCCTCCCCCCTTCCGTCAACTCGCAACGTGCTTGACAGCACACATCATCCCCTGGACAGCAACATCATCCCGTAGCCAGCCAGAAATGAGAATCGAAATCAGGAAAAGAAGCAAACCCAAACCCCGAGATAACAGGTGCGGAAAACGGAAAAGAAAAAAAAAACAGAATCGACAGAGCAAGATTGAAACCCTTCTGCGTGAGCGGTTGTACCGTAGAGGTTAAGGGATGGCGCAAAAAGTGAAGAATACAGAGAGAAAACATCAAAGCCGTGTAAGTACGCCATAGTAACCAGTGTCAAGAGGAAACGAAACGAAAGAGAAAGGAAAGAAATGCGTCCCCAGTCGCCTCCGACCATGTATCTATTTACTCCCCGTCGAGCCCATTAACATTCCGGACACACCAGCCGTCATGTCTATATCGAGGAGTCCGACGAGTGCTTGTCGTGTTTCCTGGAGTGGCTCGGCGACGTCGGCGGCTGGTAGATTTCCGGCTGGAAGTTCTCGCTCTGAAAGTGGCTGGGGTTGAACGGCGAGTTCCTGAACGTGGTGGTCTGGAACGGCAGCGGCTGGAACGGCGACGGCTGGAATTCGGGGATCGACAGCACCGACTGGCGGAAGTTGCCCGGGTCCGGACTCGGCAACGGCTGCGTCGTGTGCTCGAAGGCCGGCGGTCCGCCGAGATCCAGCGCGAACGGCGGCGAGAAGAAGCTCGGAAAGCCTCCGGCTGCGGGCGTGGCCTGGAAGATCTGGTCCGGCAGGGCGTGCAGGAAGGAAACCTGGACCGGCTCGACCGGTGCGGCGGAGAACGTCGGCGCCGGTGCTGGCAGATCGTCGGCCTTGTACACGATGTCGTAGTGGCCACTGGACGCGGTGAGCTCGGAACGTTCAAACGGGGGGGATCAGACACGTTGTGGAGCGAGACATACGGTCGGTATAGCAGTCGCAACACCGGCGCATCGGCGGCGGTCAGGATCCCCTCGCCCTCGAGCTTCTCGAAGCGGTGCACGTTCACCTCGTCGCCGGCGCTGCGATCGAGATAGATGATCTCGACCGCCATGCCTGCAGGCAGTATCAAGCAGTCGATCAGGGCCATCAGACCGACATGGTCGATCTCCACGCCGTACGGCTCGATCTGGGTCTCGCAGTGTTCCCTGACAGGCACGCTGAGGAACGGCTGATAGGGTTCGGGGCCGCTCTTCATCCAAGCACTCGTCAGGAACTGCCCCGGCACGCCTCGGTCAGTTCGGCGAGCCCCTTTACCAGAGGGACGGATTCCCGGGCAGAAATATCAAACCTTGAAGTGCGTCACGATCGAGTCCGAGATGCCGGGGTCATTGAAGGTGTTGACCAGCGGCGAGTCATCCGACGGGCTGATGTTGGAGGAGCTCAGGGTGGTGAACAGATTGAACGTGGCTTCGGCGAAATCCTCGTAGATGTATGCCTGGAAGCCAACCGACTCCATCAGGCCGTTCAGCGACGCGATGCGGGCGTGCTCCATTCCGAGGGCGTTCTGATCGCCGCTCCTCAACAGCAGCTCGAAGAAGCCGAAAGCGACAGCTAAGCAAGCAAGCAGTCAGCACCGGGCCAGCCACCTCCAGTGGGCGGAGAAAAAGAAAGAAAGAATGACAGAAAGAAAGAAAAGAAAGAAAAAGAAAAAAGAAAAAAAAGAAAAAAAAAGTCGTCCGACTGGCAGCGGCGTACCTCTCCATCCACAGTTACCGTCGCCGCGCACGGTACGGTAAGAGTCGTATTTCAGGGCAAGGCTCTGCAATGCGTCGGCATCAGCAAGGCTCTCCGCACACACACACACACACACACCACCCACGCCCCGACGGAGAGCGAACGACGAGGACCGGAAGACCGGATGGGCCAGAGACAGAGAACAGCCACCGAGAGCAACCCGGGGGGTGGGAGGGGGGGGGGGGGGACACAGCCGTACCGAAGTCTTCCTGATGTAGGTGGAATCCGCATTCGCGTACTCGATCGCGAGGGCTTTGCTCGACTTGAGCTCTCCGACCAGCGGGCCCTGTGCACGCGGTTCTCCGTTAGCTTGTCCGTCGTTTGCCGTGCTTGCGCCGTGTCCGCAGCGGGAAAAGAGAGGAACGGTGGAGCGACATCGGCCGACGTACCGTGACGTCGGGCCGGTACTCCTGCGACAGACGCTGCATCTCCGTCAGATCGGCCTGGGGCGCGGGGGCGAGCAGGTCCGGCTTGATGTCCAGGTCGGGGGGGGCGGCGGTGACGGCGACGTAGGAGTCGTAGGCGGGCTCGCCCGACAATTGCTCAGCCTTGACGGCGACGGGCTGCGAGCGGTACGGGGGCTGTTCCTGGAGCAGCAGCTGCTGGTGGTGGTGGTGGTGCTGGTGGTGGTGGTGGTTGTTGTTGATGTTGTTGTTGTTGTTGTCGTTCCAGCCACCCACGCCCGCGCTGCCGTTGTCGACCACATAGCCAGCGGCCAGGGGCCGGGAGCCGCCGCCGAGCGCAGAAGAGCCGTCCATTGCGACGAGAAGCGGCGGCGGAGGGGAGCGCAAGCGGAACGAGCGAATTGGGGCGACGCAAGATCGGACGACGCGAGACGAGAGAGCGTGGCGATGGCGGAGAGGGGGAGGATTCAGGAACGAGAGGCGGGATGGGATGGGATGGGATGATGGAGCGAGGGAGGGTTGGGGTTGGGGTTGGGGCTGGGGCTGGGCGGGGAGGGGGTCGTTCGGAAGTGGAGAGAGAGTGTGGCGAGCAGGGAGGGGACGGAAACGGAGAGAATCGCAGCGACGGGGAGGGACGGATGGACGGATGGACGGAGTGGGACGGTGGTTGCGAGCTGCGAGCGTGGAGGAGGAGGAGGAGGAGGTGGTGGAGGAGGCGAGGCTCTGGTGCTGGTGCTGGTGCTGGCTGCCGGGCGCGGACAGTGCCGTCGTGGTGCGTTGTTGTAAGGAAGATGCCGGTAACGTTGGTGATTGGGCGGTGTGGATGCACGCCGGGGGGGGTGGGTGGGTGGGTGGATCGGATTGGTACAGCCGGGGCGGGATCGCGGGCGAGCAGCGATGGCCGCAGCGACGCCGGAGATTGGCGGCGGTGGGGGGGGGGGTGGCGGCCGAGAGGCGGTATGGCGCATACGCGCCGCGGGCGAGCAGGTCGGCACGCGCGGGCACGGCGGCGGCGATGGTGGCGGCGGCGGCGACGACGCTCGGCTCCCCGCCGCTGCCGCTGCGAGGCGGCCCACTCCGCCGGCGCCAGACACGGAAGGGCGACGCTTGTCGCCGAGCCATCGTGTCCCCCCCCCTCGCTTCCGGGGATGGAAGCGAACACCCGTCCCTTCCTTCCTCGCTCCCCCCCCCCATCGGTCGCGTCGTGCTAGTACTTGCCGGTAGTGTCTAGCGTCCCGCTATCGCTGCCAACCCAGCAGCAGCAGCAGCAGCACGACAGCGAAGAGGAAGAAGAAAAGAAAAAAACAAAAAAGAAAAAACAAAAAAAAAAAAACCGGAGCCCATCATGCGCCCCAAATGTTTTGGCTTCCCGGGGCCATCTGACGGCGGCGTCTAGATAGATAGATAGATGTGTGGCCTGGCCGCCCAAGTCCCCCCCCGCCCCTCGCGATGCCGATGCCTACGTCCCATCCTCTTTTTTTTTTCTTTCTGTTTGTCTACCTAAGTATATATCCGTTGATCGCAATGCGACCCATCTAGATCGTGGCGATGCGCACGCTTGTCCACTGCCTGGCTGGCCCCGTCCGCATCTCCGTCCGTCCGTCCGTATCCGTCCGTCCGTATCCATCTACAGTATGTAAGAATCCTCCCTGCGCAAACTCGTGTTTTTCTCTTCTTTTTTTTTTCTTTTTTTTTTCTTTCCCGCGCCTTGGGCTGGCTGGCAGACGAGGGTGAGACCCGCTCACCGGAGCGGGGGGGATATATGTATCGCAGATAGATGGAGAGATATGTATGTAGATAGATTGACAGCCCCCATGCGCGGACTGGCGCCGCGCACGTGGTTGGATCGGAAAGTGCAAGAGACGTCGATTCGCGAGCGGGCGCGAGTGACGACGGGTGTCGCAGTCCTCCAGCAGCGGGTTCGGCCCGAGCGGGCCCGGCTCGCAAACGCACGCCGTGGGCGTCTCCGGCGCGTGCCGGACACAGCAGGCGGGCAGAGCGGAGCCAGCGGAATGCCGGATGCCCGCCGCCCGCCTGGGCGCATCTGCCGTATCTACATAAGCACCGTACGTCCCTCCTACTCTACATACTCTACATACATGTGTATGTGCGAACCGAATAGCAAAAGCAAAAGCAAAAGCAAAAGCAAAAAACGCACCCCCCCCCCCCCTTTTTTTTTTCTTCCGCCGCGGCTGGGAAAAGGGCAAAGCAAGGACAAAAAAAAAAAAAAGCAAAAGAAAAAGAAAAAAGAAAAGAAAAAAGAAAAAAAGGAAAGCAGCACAGCAGCACAGCACATTGCCCGCATCGGATCGGCCGATAACTACATACATATGTACGCTCGCACGTCGAGCTGAGTCGAGCGTGCCAGCCATCTCGTCCATCGCACGGCGGCTCCGTTCGCAGCGAGGAGACGGAGCCTGTCCATCTGCGAAAAGATAGATAGATTTATAGATGGGTGGATGGATGGCTGGATGGATGGATGGATGGATGGACGGTAGATGGACGGACGGACGGACAGACGGATGGATGGATGGATGCGCACACTGGCTGGCTCATGGCTCCCGGCTGATCGTGGCTCCCCGGCTGATCGTGGCTCCCCGGCTGATCGTGGCAGCAGCCGCACTTGTCTCTGTCTGTCTGTCTGTCTGTCTGTCGACGGGAGCCATCCGAGTGACACCGCATGGCTCGTCCTGCCCCCCGCCTTGCGAAGCCGTGGACAGCGGATGGGGAGCACATACTACATACGGTCTGCCGCTCGTTCCGCTGGCCCACCGGACCCGTATCGTGGACCCACTGGCCCCCCGCCGACGGCTGCCGGAACTTTGCGCGTGGAACGGACGATGGGGGCTGCTGGGCGCGGACCCGCACCATCGTCGTCACGCCAGCATCTCGACAGCTCCATCTGCTCGGAGCTCGAATCCGGGCTGTCACCGGCACATCCGAGGCGAGCTCAGTGCCTGCTCCACGGCGCTGCTATACGGGTGCAATCGTCTATTCCCATCCACCGAGTAGGTAACCAACTCTCAGAGCGAATCCAAAAACAAAAAAACAAAAAAAAACCAGAATATCCGATTAATCCGAGCAGAGGAAGGGCAAAAATGGATACGAAAGAGCGGCAAACCGATCCAGGTCAAAGGCAAAAAAAAAAAAAAAACTCCTTTCCACGCAACGAGAGAAAAGAAAAGAAAAAAGAAAACCGGGGAAAAGAACCAGAGAAAATTTACTATACAACAACAGCAACAACAACAACCACTCCCACAGTCTACGTCTCCTCCTCGCTGACACCCCACTTGCTCCGGCTCCGGCTCCGCCCCGCCGCTTCGGCGAGATTCCACACCTCGCGCTCCTCACTCGCCCGCCACGGCTCGCTCTCCTGCTCGCGCGAGCTGTCCGAGCTCCCAAAGAGCTCGTCGAACTGGCGCTCGTGCTCGTGCTCGTCCGTCTTCGGCGTCGTCGGCTCCGACCCGCCCGGCGCGGCGACCACCAGGAGCTCGTCCGCGCTGTCAATGCGCGGCGGCAGCGGCGGCGCCGAGACTTTGCGCCTGCTGGGCAGCAGCGGCGGCGGCAGGTTACGCCGCTTAGTCGGGACCGCGATCGGGGGCGTGGGTTTCTTTGCCGGCGGCGGCGGGACTATGGGTGGCGGGAGGGAGCGCGACGACGAGGATGTCGTGCTTGTCGAGATGGGCGCTGGCTCCTCGGCCGACGACGACGTGGGCGTGGTGGCGGCGCTGGGGTTCTTGCGCGTGGAGTACCACTTCTTTATCGTTGCGGTGGCGGTGCCGAGTGCGGCGATGGTGTCGAGCGGGCCTTTGTTGGACGAGTTGGTGGACGTGCGCGAGCCCGGCGTCGGGAAATTGTTCGCGGCGCTGTAGTTGTTGCCGAACCCCTCCATGGAGCTGCCACCGACGCCGACGCCGCCACCGCTCTCCTGCGAGACCGCGTCGTCGTCGCCGTACGATTCTGCCCGCGGCTGGATGTGCTTCAGCCGGCCGGGGTGGCCGAGTGATATCGGTGACGGCGACTGCGGACTGGCCGAAGCACGCGAGAGCGCCGAGCTCGCCGTCTTCGCTTCCGCGGCGGGGTCGCTTCTGTCCCGGACCGCCGTCACGTTGATCGCGTCTGTGCCTATCGACGGCGCTGGAGGGGTGGGGGTCATTGAGCTGAAGGAAAGGGCGCGGCCATTCTTTTTTCGCTCACTTGAAGAATTCTTGGATTTGACCGACGGCGTTCGTGAGGGGCGGGGCGAGTCGTCGCTGTCGACCGCCGGGGCTGCCCTCGCCTCGTCCGAGGAGGCCGACGTGGATGCAGCTATGTGTGCTGTCGTCAGCAGCAGCGGCTCGCTGGCCGATTCCAGGTGGATGAGTGGTGGCTGCTGGTCGTCCGCTTCCACCTCCAGCTCGGTGCCATCGTCGATGCCGGCCAGCTCCTTCTCGGCTTCCGCCGAAGCCGGGGGCGGCGATTTCTTGTGCGTGTGCCATATTCCTCCTCGGAACCTCTGGTCGATGGTGTCGGTGAACGGGATGTCGTCGTAGTACGGGAGAACCACCGACTCCTCGATGACCTCCCTGATCCGACTCTCGATGATGCGCAGGATGGGCCCCCAGGCCACCTGTCGCGATCCGACGATGGGCTCGATCGCCAGCTCCATCTTGGGCATCCGCTCGAACGAGAACCACAGCCTGTTGCTCGGTGGCGGTTTGATCCGGATCACGCCGTGGCCTTCCAGCCGCTTTAGCAGCACCGCGAGGAGCAGATTGACTTCGCGGGGCTTGAACCGAGCCCCGAGATTCATCGTCGCCTTCGTTGCGATTTCCTGCACAAGAGCGTCAGCACTCCGCGCCGCCAGCGCCGGAACGAACATACCAGTCTAAAATTCCCCGTGTAGGTCACGTCGAACTCGCAGCAAAAGTCGCCGTCCGCGGTCATCTCCTTGAGCCGCGGGTTGGTGATGTAGGGGATGGAGTCGCCGACGTATATGTGTTGCACCTTGATGTCGGAGAGGAAGTTTGGCTTGGCCACCCGGGAGATCTTCTTGACGATCTTGGAGCGGAAGAACTGCTCCACGTCCGGCGTCCTGTAGATGGACAGGAAGACGCGTCCGAGCAGGCCGTTGACCCAATTCATCTGCAGCTGGTCTTCGGAGGAATGCAGCCGCTGGACGAGCGAGATGACGTCCTTCTGGCGGTAGCGGAGGGGTCTGGGCGGTATCGCCGGGTCGTCGGGCGATTTCTCCTGGTGCTTGACCAGGGCCAGGTAGAAGTCCTCCTTGTTGGAGCAGTTCTCCGAGAACATGTAGAAGGGCAGGGCGGCGCTCTCGTCGAGCGTCGCCTTCACGGAGTCGGGCCGCCGCGTCAGACAGAGCGCGTTCCGCCGGATGTAGAGCTCGCCCTCGGGGATCACCTCGCCGCCGCCGTAGATGCTGACGGTGTAGAGACTGAGCGACACGACGTGGCGAACCTCGAGCTGCTGTTCGTCATCGTAGAGCATGAGATAGCCGTGTCTGGTGCACCGTTCCCCGCTCCCGCGTCAGCACCTAAGTAGAGTTCGAGCTGGGGGGGAGGGGGGGGGGCGGCATTACCGGAGCACCACAAAGAACTCGTTCGGCGGGCGCTTGCCGCGGGGCTTGGGGTTGCTGGCGACGTCAGGGACGCCGATGCTCGATTTCCGATCGAACAGGCTGCGATACATGGACTGGTATACGGAGGGGGTATTGTTCTGGGACGACAGCGGGGGCGTTGCGGAGCCGCCGGCCGGGGAAGCGCGCTCCGGCGGTTTGCCGTTGATGCCGGACGGCACCCATTCGCGGGTGACGAGGAAGTAGCCAGCAGCCACGTCGACCGAGTTCGCCAGGCGGCGCACGAGCTTCTCGTCGTCGGTCTTGAAGACGTCGTCCTCGCGTTCGCGGCGCAGCGACGGCTCCGGCGGCTCGCGCAGAGCTTCGGGGAAGGCGTAGTAGGCGGCGGCCAGGAGGAGCAGCGCGACCAGCGGCAGGAAGGTGAGGCCGCCCAGCACGTAGACGGCCAGGAGGGTGGCGAGCGAGAAGCTCATGGCGAGATCGAAGGGGCTGCTTGTGGTGGTGGCGGTGGCGGTGGTGGTGGTGGTGGTGGTGATGGTGACGAGCGTAGGGGATGCTGGCGCATCGTCCGTCACTCCGCCGAGAGGATGTAGTGGTTCGAGGGGTGGGGGGGGGGGGCGGGGGATTTGTGAGTGGGTTGTTGAGATGTGGTTGCAAGCCACAAGCAGAGCCGCACGAGTCACGTTCCCGCGAGCGAGGAGTCTCTCACCAACGCTGGGCACAGTCGCGCACAAGGTACACAACTGACTAAGTATGTAGTTAGATAGATACGGCCGATGACATTTTGCGTCAGCTGCGCGCCGAGACTTGGCGAATGGCGGCGAGGCAGCGTGAGTCAGCGGACGACCGCTGCGCTTCGCGCGCGCGACCACGAGCGACCATCGGGATGCTGTGTTCTGTTTGTCTCCCCGTCCTCCACGTGCGGATACATCATACATGATATGTACATACCTATATACGTCCGATCGGTGATTGACGACGGGACAACGTTGGTCCACAACTACTTATGTACAGCTCGAGCACTTGCTTGGCCGCTACAGTATGGCTAGCGCGGGCGTCGGTGCAGAGTGCGGGGAGTGCGAAGGGCATCCACATATATAGCTAATATGTATGTGTGTGCGGGTCTTGATCGTGGACAGCGAACAGGTACGAGCGTTCGGTGCAGGAGACGGACTCGTGGCTGGACGGATGGACGTCGCGAACGATTCGCTGCAGAGCCATCGACATCGAGACCTGTTGCTGTTCTCGGCGAGTTCTTTCGCCTGGCGGTATCTAACTAGCCAGTTAGTTGACTAAGCAGCTACATAAGCAACTACGTGCCTCTGGCTGTGCCTGGAGCGCCTATGGGAGCAGCGGCGGCGGTGGCAGCCAATCATCGCCGCGAGGAAGTCGGCGAAACATCGTCGTCGTCGTCGTCGTCGTCGGACTCCTCTCCTCGGCTCCGATGTCAGCTCGCGCTGTGCCCGTCGAGTGGCTGAAGATCTGCACGCGGGGGCGGGCGCAAGGGCTTGCCAGATAGTTATGTCGATAGTTAGTTGGTATGTACAGGTAGAGTGTGTATCTACATATCTAGTCGACCGGCGGATCTGCAGAGCATATACTCTACCTACCGATGTCGCGACAAAACGAAACCTCTTTTCGGGATCTTCGGTCGGAAAATGGGATCGCTGATTCGGAAAATGGGAGCTGTTTTTATATTATTATTTCGCGTTATGATGTGTCGCGAGGCGCCGTGTGATGAATTTGCACCGACTGTTAAAGGCGCCATACCCTGATCCCATTTTCTGACTCGCAGGCACACTCTTCAGTCGAGATCCCATTTTCCGAATCAACCTCCCGAGTCTTCACTCAGAGGCCCCGCACCTCCAACGTCACCCTGACCCAGCTCTGACATCGCGAAGCCATCGCCTATCGGCAGACAGGTTTGCAATCACCATGGAGGCAGAGTTCGACTGGGAGGCTGCTTGGAAAGATGCGGAGGATAACAATACACATGTCACGCTCCTTTCTGAGAACTCCATGAGATTGGTTAACTCTATCCGGAGCTTGTGGGAAAGGTATGTAGCAACATTTGTTGTGGAGGATAAAGTTCCATTTGCTGATTTAGTTGCAGGTTCTACCGGGAGGTGTTGAGGAAGCGTCAGTGCGCATCAAGTGCACAGGAAGCCTTCAAACACGCGGGAACCACCGAAATGAAGCTGTTTTTGGAGTATCGCATCATAAATTCACCAACACACAAAGCAGGCAAATATCTCCATCTTTCAACAGTCCAAGGGACCTACAAGACGGTACAAATGACCTACTACGAGGATACAAAACGTCAAATGCCGAGAGAAACGAATGATGCCATCAATCTGGTTCATTTCCAGCGCTTGCTCAGAGAGATTCTTTTCTAACGTATATACAGCATATCTTGAAATACCTGACGCCAAAGTACAAACTGATCGTCAAGTCTAAAGACAAACCCACTAGCTCAGTCGTTGATCTCTACAACTTGCTCAACTTTCATTAGTGTGAAGATGACACGACAAAGTGCCATGGTCGTTTTTGGGTTCAAACTGCGTTCTTGATGCAACTTATTGCATATACTTCCTCTCGACCGGGAGCTATAATTGAACAGCCCTGCATCAAGGCCATGGGGCGGGTTTTGAAATACAAGGTAAGTCCTCTGGCTCCCAAGCCGTCCGGTCACTGACGCTGATATCCCCCTATCGCTTCTACGCGACCATAATGAGGGCAGGAATATCCTTGTTCTGGAAGTGACCACCACTTTCTTGAAGGGCCATAGTAACAAATCTTGTCCGTAAGTGACCCTTCGAGGATAGCTAGGTGACGGCAAACTAACATTGGTGACAGAGTGACCTATGTTCTGTACGAGCGGTGGGATAATCTCATATTTTGTCCTATCCTAAATATGCTGGCGTTGGCGTTCGCCGACGGAGCGTTCAAGGAAAAAGGAATCCAGAAGCCAGAAGATATTTACAGCTGGAGATCCCAGATTTCAAAAGACGACTTCTTCTTGACTGGAGGCCGGGGGTTATGGAGACCCCTATATTCCGTCGACAGATGAACGGGGAAATATCCGCTACCAAGGCCTGGACCTACGCGGATTTCAACTACTACCTGAAACGGATGGGGTTTTTGGCCGGATATTCACAGACCCTCACGTCGTTTGCATTGCGCAGAGGTGCAGCAAATGCAGTGGACAGTGAGTACACCCATTGCCGGGCTTCCCGAATTTCGGTTGCTAATTCCCTCTTGACGAAGGGGTTACAGATGTGCAGCAGAATCAGATCATGGGGCATGTGAATGCCGATGTATTCCGCCGCCATTATCTATCGCAAAATGTTAAAATCGACACGCAAAGCCTCTTCCTCGGCACCGCGAATAGGGAAGATGTCATTAAGACTGTCAGACTCATGAGCGCCAAGAGAGACCCCCGCGCACCCACCGAACTGAAACAAGGGATCGTGAACAATCAACATCCCGAACTCCTTGGTGATACACCCTAAATACTACAGGGTCGGAATACGGATACGGACCAGGCAGGAAGGTATCAGAAACTCGTCACACGGTCCTTGGATGGCATACCGAGACCGGTCGACCTACAGCGTCGGGTCTCGGCTCGGGTCAACTGACTCTGCGGCACCAGGAGGTACCTGGGCCAAGTACCAGCGCAGAGCGGGAAAGCGCAAGTGCTGCCGTAGAGGAAGACAACCTTGGTGGTCATCATAAGAAGGACAAGCAATCGGAAGGAAACGGGAATGCAAGGAGTTGCAAGTCTAGTTCGCGGAATAGGAGCGGGGTTGTTTCCAGAGGCACAGTCCAGAGGAACAACACCATGAGTCGGGAATCGCTGTATCGTCGCAGACGGCTTGGAGGCTCGAGGCAATACAGCTGCACCCTGTGGTCGGGAGACACGAGGGGTCATGCTACCACTCGCATCCTTGTCACTGACACCTGATTATGGCGATGAACTCTGGGCTCTGCCAGCGCTCGACCATCAGGAAAAAAAAAAACTGCGTCCTGAGTGTCCGGACGCACTAGATGCTCTGGACGCTTCAGACGCAACCTGCTTAACTCAGACGCAGTTCGCCATGGCACCGTGCATCCGGACGCAGCTTGCCACGGCACTGTGCATCCGGACGCAGCTCGCCATGGCATCTGCCTACCGGACGGAGCGTGTCAGGGCATTTTCCTTCTGGACGCAGCTGTGTCAGGGCATTTTCCTTCTGGACGTAGCCGTGTCAGGGCAAATGGCGTCCGGATGACGCGTGTTATGGCACTGCGGTCACGCTGGCTGTCAAGGCACAGAACATCGCAGCAAATACTCTCGTCGCATTTGCAAACAGGCAGCAGGTTCCAGGCATAGTGACTCAGTTCAGTTCTATTCTTTATATCGAATGTACATCTATATATGCTACTACCACACTTCGCGTGGAAACAAAGGAACGTTGGCAAATACGACACGACGCATTGAGCACGATACGATGAGCACGACACGAAGAGTACGACGCGTTGAGCACGATGCAATGAGTACGACGCAATGAGCACAAGACAATGAGCACGACGCGATGAGCACAATGACTATGAGGAGGATGGCGATGAGGATGCTGGCAGTGAGGACAATAGCAAGTAGGATGTGGCGAGTATGATAGCGAGCTTTGAAATAGTTAGCACAGCTCTCAGAGTGACAGAGACACCGGGAAGTTGTACAATACACAGTGATGAGTACGATGTCAATGAGGGTACCAGCGGCGAGGACGATAGTGAGTAGGACGCAGCAAGTATAATGATGAGTAAGACGCGACAAGTATGATGGCGAGCTTTGTGACATGGTTAGCGCAGCTCTCAGAGTGACAGGAACAGCAGCGGGAAGTGGTACAATACGAGGTGATGAGTACAATGTTGATGAGGTGGATGGCAGCGAGTAACGTAGTGAGGAAGGCGCGACGAGTAAGATGTCGATGAGGAAAATGTCGACAAGTAGGATGAGGTGAAATGAGAAGAAAAAGGGGTCTATGAGTGATGAGCGAGCCGAACCTTACGAAAGCGCAAGCGTTAGTAATGGCTTGGCGCTTTCCATTGCCATCATACTCATCGCGTCTTTCACGCCATCATACTCGCTGCATCTTACTTGCTCTCATACTCACCACGTCTTACTCGCTCTCATACTCGCCACATCCTACTCGCTATCGTTCTTGCCACCGGCACCCTCATTGACATTGTACTCGTCGCGTTGTATTGTACAACTTCCAGCTGTCTGTCACTCTGATAGCTGTGCTAACCATTTCAAAGCTCGCCATCATACTCGCCACCTCCTACTTGCTATCGTCCTCACCACCGGCATCCTCATCGCCATCCTCCTCATAGTCATCATGCTCATCGCATCGTGCTCATCGCGTCATACTCATTGCATCGTGCTCAACGCGTCGTGCTCAACGCGTTGTGTCGTATTTGACAACGTTTCTTTGTTTCCACACAAAGTATGGTAGTAGCATATATAGATGTATATTAGATATAAAGAATAGAACTGGACTGAGTCACTATGTCTGGAACCCACTGCATGTTTGTGAATGCGATGAGAGTATTTGCTGCGATATTCCATGTCTTAACAGCCAGCGTGACCATGGTGCCATGACACGCGTTGTCCGGATGCCATTTGCCCTGACACGGCTGCGTCCAGAAGGAAAATGCCCTGACACAGCTGCGTCCAGAAGGAAAATGCCCTGACGCGCTCCATCCGGTAAGCAGATGCCGTGCCAACTGTGTCCAGACGCACAGTGCTGTGGCGAGCTGTGTCCGGATGCACGGCGCCCTGGCATACGGTGTCCGAATGCACTGTGCCATGGCGTGCTGCCACCGAATTCACATTGCCTGTGCGTTTCGTGTTGGGAGCAGTATGTGCCCTGCCAGGGTGTGTCCAGAGCATCCTGAGCGCCTGGTGTGCCCAGACGCAGCCTGTGCATCCGGACGCAGATTTTTTTTCCTGATGGATTTGATTGTTGAAGTTTGATGGATAGGCTCAGATAGGTGCGTTTAGTCCTTTTCTATTGCAATGTCAAAGTATGTAAGAGTATAGAAGGAAGAATGCGAAAGACGCTGCTATGGAAGAGTGCTAAGCTGTCTTTACCAGGATCCCCTTGCCATTGCTGTTGCCATGGCATTACTCCCCAGAGCGTTGCTGCCGCCGCCGTTGCTGCAGTGTCGCTTCCGTTGGCGCGCCACGCCGGAGCGGCGAGAAGCAATTCCAACAGTACCCAGCCCTGGTGGGGCCCATCAGTTGAATTGAAGGAACACTCGTCATGTGTCACAGGGACTTGTGGTGGGCACCCTGAAGGCAAGGCGGAGGGAGGTCTTGAAATGACATACTCTGGAGTCGAAGCTGTTGCAGGAACCAACTGGAATTGGATAAACAAGGGCTCGAGCTCTGCGAGTTTGGGAAGGAAGACCTTCTGATGGTAGGTGATAACATCAGGATGCTCGTGACCGTCCTTATAAACACCTTTCCGTAGGTCCTTCCAACTGTAGCCCATGGCGCAAAACCATCTGACTGCTGTATGGTTGGCAAGTCCCTGATTTCTATACTCTGGTAGGCCGGATTCGACCCAAAACTTGATTACCGCGCTTGCCAGGTCTGGGGCATTTGCGTTTTTTCCAGCTGAATGTATATATAGCTGCATGGCTTCACAAGTAGGACCATCTTCAACCATACAGAATGTCTTCCTATACCTTTTCTTGCCTGCTCTATGGAATTGAATCTGTGCAGTGATCCACAGATTTTCATGCATCAACAGTCTGCAGGCTGCCTTTCGGTTTCATCTGTAACCTTCCACAATACTCAATGCGAGTAGGATTTGGTTTCGCTTTGGTTGAAAGAGTTGCTTATGGATCAATTGTAGGACCTGTCGGTGCCACTCTTGGTCTATTCCACCCATGGGCTTCTGTCGTGGGAATCGAAGTTTCCTTTTAAGCCGTATTCCGGCTTCCTTGAGTTTCAATACTCGTAACTCATACCTATCCTCAGCATGGGATGGACACTGCGGTTTCTTCCACCTCCACGCTCTCCACGTTGTCTATCTGAAGGCTTCACCACGAGGGCCAATCACTGGCTGTGACACTGGGGTGGTATCGTCACCGGAGTGTGGAGAGAACCGAGAGTAATCAGGCTAGTACTTTCGATAATTCACAGCGGAATAATCTTAGATCTTGTATGTGGGTTCGGGGGTTTGGTTCGGTAGTGTTGAAGGATGTTTTCGTGCTGATTTCCTTTCGTCGAGGCCAGAAATCGGCTCTTCTTATTCTCTTTGTTCCGTCGTGAGACCTGATGACTTGGCGTGAGAAGTGGTGACTCGGGAAAGGATTCCTCCAAGGTGCATGGACCCCGTGGGGAGATCATTGGTCCTGGCCGGGGTGGTGATAAGGGAGATGAGTTGTCTTATGCGCCTGAGCGGAGAACTGGCGTCCAGACCTCATACGTGGCTCCCCCCGCGGGGATCTAAGCCTGTTCCCGCAAGGACCCAGATTCTCTGCGTACGTGTCCTCTCCCCGCAAGGAGACTAGTTCGGCCATATTCCCTCAGCTCGTTTGCACCCACCTCGGGGAACTCTGGTCCGACCCCCGCAAGGTTCGATCTCCCCCCGCAAGGTTCGATCTCCCGGCCATGAGCTTCTAACCCCCGCTTCCTTATCTCCGGCCTAGACTCTCTGACCTCTCCTCCTTTTCCGCTGGCTTTCTATCTCTCGTGCTTAAGTAATCTAGATACTCTACGTACTTTGTGGAATATTCAGGTGTAACACTACCTCCCCTCTCCCTTAGCCTCGTTCTCGAGCGCTACCACAATTTCTAAGTAGCCCGCCTCTTCCTTTTGATCGTGAGATTCTTTCAACACCGAGTTTCGGTCAGCGTCACGGACTGCAGTCCTCCTCCCCTGCAGCCCTCCCAGCCACCAGATCAGGGCATCATTCTCTGTAATCCATCGGAATGGCTGGACCCTCCGAGTAAGCCGGTGCGTACTCGTACTGTCGTGTCATGTTGAATCGTACTCGCCACCGCGCTGCGTCAAGGCTTTGGCCGGCTCGGTGAGGTTCCGGGGTCGCAGTGGGACCAGGGAATTGGGAGAGGTATGGTGTCCTTCGTGCTAGTGACCCGTATGCTCGGCAGTGACCGCGCCCACGTCCTTCCGGGGGGAGACTAGTATGCTGGAGCAGTGACAGTGCTGTCGGGGACTCACTTCACCGATTATGGGCCTGCCGCGCCGGTTGCGCCGGTCCGACATCAGCAAAAAATTTAGTTCTTACCGGAGCTACGGGAGCTAGCGAAGCTTACCGGAGCACTGGGAGTAAAATATAACTTTGTCCTTCGCTAAGCTAGCGAAGCTACGGACGCAACCACCATCTTACCGACGCTACCACCACCTTAATAAAGCTAGGGAAGCTAGAAAAGCTAGAAAAGCTAGCAAAG
>Ga0307508_10003233_pt1 | contig 16657 bp, 19 predicted proteins | sample 9_EM_MG_FD_203089 | JGI IMG/M metagenome (GOLD analysis project Ga0307508, IMG submission 203089) | Populus trichocarpa ectomycorrhiza microbial communities from riparian zone in the Pacific Northwest, United States - 9_EM | ecosystem: Host-associated > Plants > Roots > Unclassified | place...
CGTTTACGCAAGAGCGGGGAAGTAAGAAGGGATATCTGCTGTTCTTCTTGTACTTCTCTTCCTGTTCAATATACTAGTTAAGATACTTGATCTTGATCTTCACCACCGAATCGATATTCTTTCAACACACGCGCAATGCCTCTCCCAAGATCTCTTGCTAATCAAGCGGGAGGTCTCCGAGAAGAAGCGGGTGGAGTCGCACCAATGGGCCGGGGGCAGGACCTGCAAGACGAAATACCGGATGCCGAAGAGCCAGAGACCGGACGGCACGGTTTCTGGGAGCACCAGGGATCCATAGAGATGAAGTTATTTGATTCGATTAAAGATACATGATCGTGTGTAGATCGTTCTGACTAAATGCAAAGAGCACAGCCTAAGCGGAGGACAAAGGCGAGCTTGGGCCTTATCTTCTCGGGGCTTTTGCGGTCTTTTTAGATTTTCTGTCTGTTGTTATGGTGGTGGCCGAAAGCTCCCAGTACCAGGGTAGGTGTAGCCCCAAAAACCAGAAACCGACCCGCAACCCAAGAAATGCTGACCAGATTTCACTTTCAGTTCCATCATCTCTTCTCCAATTAGCAGAATTTTAGATAATCTTGTTCGCCTTATCTCTCCGGTGCTTGTCCGTGCGTGTAAAATTTCTGTCTGTTGTTGCGGTGGTGGCCGGCACTCCCAACAATCGCTTGTAGTCCAACACCTGAAAACCTACTCCCCGCCCAAGATAGATAAGAGGTTAGAGAATCATGAGATCTCCCTCGCTTGCCCGGCCTGCCCGACCCACTCCAGACCAGGCCGGCTAAAAAATAGCCCGCGGGCCGTGGATTAGCGTGGACTGCTTCTCGCAGACCAGACCAGGCCGAGGCCAGGACTGGCCCGGTCGGACTGTTGAGACCCCTGCGATGAATTTTCTGTCCACGACGATGTATCTTCATCCAAATTCATAATCTTCATCTCTATCGATCCAACAGCTTCCCGCCAATTGGCCTCGGTGATCGCTTCAAATGAGTAGGGAGGCGCCTTATCTCAGGATAGTCACTACCCATATTGGCTAGACCAGAGGTGTTCTACCCCATGAGGGTCAAGTTCATCTACCGCCAACTTTGCCCACTCGTCCCTTTCTCGTTCCGTCGGAGGTGGCAATGTGTCTTCTGACCCCCAGAGCGCAGACCTGATCAGCGCCGCGCTCGTCTGATATCCTCTGGATTGCCGCCTGCTTGCCCGTATAGGTCGTGGTGCGCGTGGGCAAGACGCCTGAAGAGTGTTCGGCCAATGGCTGAGCATTCGGCGTCAAAGCCTTCTTGTCGAAAGTCCATATGCACCCTGTGGTCCCTCCACCGCGTCCCTTCATGCCGAGAAACAGCGTAACCGACTGCCCCTGAGACTATTTGTGTGGGTCCGTTCGTGAACCGTCTGCAAAGGTTGGGATCTCACAGGACTGCGGTCTCTCGGCTGTCCGTTTGGTAGTTTCTTCATCGTCGATGATAATGGTCGCCCGAAGCGGGGTCGCCTCTGGTGGGAGGACCGTTGTTTTCACTCGGCCCAAGTAGCCTATAGCTGATACCGAACGCGCACTCCAGCTCTCTAGCCTGAACACCGTCCGTGGGGCTGCGAAGGCGGAGCCCAAAGCGTCTGCTTCGTTTGCCAAGCCGCGCCGTGGCCGCCCTCATCACTGATTCCAGTGAGGGGAATCCTTGATTAAGGTTATCCAGAAAGCCCACGATGTACGGTGCTGTACCCGCTGCACGTGTGATACCTATTTCGTGTTCGTCTTTAAGAACATGACAAAAGCTTACACACCCCGGGTGGAGTGAATCGGGCACACTGGGGATTAAAAGAGCCGCAGAACACAGCTCGGCGATCCTGTAAGACGTACCTACTTATCCACCTTTGCCACCTGTGATGGGTAGCGTAGACTACGTACTGCGAGATCATTGGTCACCGCTGCCTAGCTACACATCGCTATGCAGGACGACATGCGACTGCGTACCTACTCGTATCTCGTGTCAACGCTAGCCAACCAGCCAGCCAGAAAAGAAAAAGAAAGAGAAAAGTAGATACATAATAAAAGAGTTCAAGTTTAAACCCCCCTCCCTCGCCTCCCCCTCCGGCCCCCGCAAAAAGGAATGGAGAAAAGAAAAGAGGAATAAACTTTTCCCCGCTCTCAGCTGAAAAGCGATGTTTCCAGTGCAGCAACGGCAGCGCCGACTTTACAGTTTGAGCCGCTTAATCTCCAAGCATATGTACTATGCAAAGGCGGCGATCGCAGATTCTGTGCAGGGCGCTAATCAGTTAGTTGATAGGCAGTGAAGTTGAATGGGGCTGACGTCGTGGCCTGCTTTATTCGTTCAGTTTCGTTTTAGCACATGTCGGCCTTCGTCACGGTGATCACAATCGCACTAGAAACACCGACTTTGCACAACGAAATCCTCCCTGGGGTTCCTTTCGAATATCCGTCTGCCGCCAACTAGTTAACTACTCAAGATGCGTACGCAGGGCGTTAGTTTGTACATGAATGCTTGGCCTTCATATCCATCCCATTGCCCAAGACATCGCACCCAGACCCTTACATGCTGCCGAAGGTGATGTCCCGCTGCTCGCCCTTGTTCCCGCTGTTGTCGTTGTGCTGCTTCTTGCTGTTGTCGTGGGTGGCATTGTTCGAGTCCGTCTTGTTGTAGCTGCCGGTGGTGTTCTGGTTGTTGGAATCGCGGGTGTTGATCACGTCGCGGCCGGCTGCCTGCTGCTTGAGGCTACCACCAGAGGGGACGGATCCTTGGGCCCGAGGCATTCTGTTTTTTTCTTGGGAGGATTTTGGGTTCTGGGCAACCGGAAGTCAGCGAAGGGCAAGGAAGGGGAGGAGGGGGGAGGAAAGTACGGTTGCTTGGGGGCGCGGTGTTTGGGAGTGTGGAGTGGTGGTTACTTGAGGGCTTGCGGGCTTCTGTCTGGCGATTCGCAGAGGGAGTTCTACAGTGGTTTTTATAGCAGATCTGGGAGTCCTTTCCCTTTCCACTCGTTCCTGTACTCAATCCCTTCCCCCGCAATTCCTTTCACGATACTCTAAGTGTCCGCCTCGCGTCTCCCCACTCCTCGCGTTTTCTCCCTAAAGAGCTCCACCCAATACCAGCGAGCCCGTCAGTAATCCATCTACGTTCCGGTCCGTCTAGAAATCGCGCCTCGAGCGCCCGCGAGCGCGAATATCGGGGATGCATAGTGCACACCGCGTCCACGTTCGTTCGTTCGTTCGATGCAGGGCGGCAGGGTAGCCGGGAGTGTGAGGGCCGGCTTATGGAGATGGTGGGGTGGAGGTAAGGGAGGGGAGGGGAGGGGGAGGGGGAGGGGGAGAGGAGTGGTGGTGGTGGTCCTCGTGGTGGCGATGGTGATGATGGTTGCGGCGACAGTGTACAAGCACATTGATACGTGCCCCTCCGAGACGGGCTGGGGTACGTACGTGCATACGTAAGTCGACACTTCCAACCCACCCCTTCGATATCACATCCTCAATCGCGATCCTTTGCATTTCCCGGACGGTCCGGTCCCCCCACATGGCCGACGCAATGAAGGTTATCTTCTCCATGCACTCGACCTCGCCGGTCCAACATTGACAGTATTCCGTTCAAGCCCACTGCCGCCGGTTTTTTTCTCTTTCGTTTGCTGCCTGCGTGAATGCGGCTCCAGATCTATCGGCGGTGCGCGTTTCCTACTCGCATCTAGCCATTGATCGTTGTGTGGTTACTCTTTGTTGTGGTGCGAACGGACGATCGGTCGTGCCTGACGATCCGAGTGGGACGGTAGGTGCTTATGTACGTACCTGCCCCAAGTACGTGCAAACGCGCAGACTGCGAGCCTAACCACCTGCTGCTTGTCTAAGTTCTGTATCTTCGACTGCACAGCCCCGTAGACAGACATACCATCACGGATGTGCTTCTGAAGTTTGAACGGGGACTCACTGGGCTGACCAACAACATGAAGCACTCCACCTGTGTCTCGGACCAGACCAGCTCCGAGTAGGGATGGAGGAATAGTGGCCAGGACTTGGGCGAGGTGATTCAGTCGAGGGGTTATCTCGAGATACGAGCTCCACGCCGGTGGGGCAGGTTGTCAGTCAAACCATCCACGGAAGGACGTGAGCCCTGCACCGCTCTCGAAGTCCATCCGCTTTTTTACGCAAAAAACATCCACCAGCCGATCGATTCTGCTGCCACTTCGCTGCTCCGCTCGGACGGAGACTTTTCCTCGTCCGCCGTCTGCACACGGTACGTGCGCGTCCAGCGAGACAGGACGGCCAGACAGATGGATATCTCTTTGTGCTGTTGATCACCGCCATCAGTTTCAGCAATCCAGTTAGTTCTGTGCTTCTAGAAGTTCGTAATAAATCGCGCCAGCAGCCTGTAGATAACTAAGTAACTCCTGCCTTGATCGATAAAACTCTTCACCGCCCCCACCCTGCACCCTGGCGCTGAGGCAGTTATGTAGAGGGCCGGACACTTGGATGGGCAAGCGAAGGACTCAAAACACACTCACCCGCCGAGCTTTACTCCACACCACCACACTAAAAGAATATATTTTGAATCCGTAGAACGACAGATCAGTGTCTGTAGAAAGGTTCTACGGATTCAAATTAAAAATATATGTGGTTGGTGGAGTGCATTAAGTGGTTAAAAGTTGAGTAGTTTGTAGGCAGTGCGTAGGGATTGTATTGCCGCTAACCCAACTAAGACTCCCACTTACTTAAACAGGAAGAGCGAGTGATACTGCATGATAATAAGCGCATACCGACAACCTAAAGGGTGGTACACGAGTACGGAGGGGAATAGACGAACACAAAGAAAACAACAATCAAGTCAATCGGGCAAGAACTGGTCGAGTTGGTGCTGGTTCCGCTGGTTTTGCGGGAATCAGTGTTTTTTTTTTGTTTATTCATTACTCGCATGCGACCTAGGTAGATCATGGCGAGGAGTATGTACAGTCCGTTCCGCGTCCACCGTCCGCGCAAGGCGGCTCGTTGTGAACTTCCCCTTGCTCTTCCCCAAGAAAGTGTGAGAGCGCACCAAAGGAATTTACAAAAGAAAGGAACAAAAGAAAAGCGCAATCGTCCCCTATTCCCCGTCTGCCAATGCCATGAAGGGCGGGGTGGGTAAGAACAGTGGTGTTCCCTCCCCAGCACCCAGCACCTCCGCCCTCCGTTCCTCTTCCCGCTCCTGCCGCTCCCGGAGCTCCCATTCCGACACCTCACTCCCCGCGTCGGCTTCCACTTCCACAGCCGGCACTATCCTTCCCACGTCTGTCGTTGTGAGAAAGTCCAGTACCGCCTGACTGCACCTCCTATCGGCGAAGACCTCCCGGATCCTTCACCGGCTCTTCCACCGCCCTATCTCCTTCCTCACTTCCGCCCAGAGGATCTTCTACTCCCCCTTCCACTTCGGACACACCTTGAAGAGGTGCTCCCTTATCTGCGAGGGGCACTGGAACCACCAACATTGGGGGTCGGGTCGATTCTTGGCCCAATGCAGGTACTTTCCCGTGCGGCAGTGCCCCGCCTTCAGCTGGTAGAACCGCGAGGCGAGCCTCTTGGTACTTCCAGCAACCGTGCTGTCCGGTTTGTGGGTTTCCGCTAACCTGTATTTCTGCTTGGAGACTCGACCTCCAGCCCACCGTCGCGCTTCTGTCCATTCCTTCTCGGAGATCTCCCGCCTGATGTTGGCGAGCGATCTGGGGAGGGGCATTGGGCGCACCTCCATCCGGTCTGAGTAGGACAACCATTCCACCCCTCGAGTGTCCAGCTCCTCCGCCGGGAGCTTGGCCCACTCGTTCGGTTTCTCATTGCCTTCCACCCCCTTGTGCGCTGGCCACCACCTGCGGGAATCAGTGTGAAAGCGGGGTTCCGGCTGGGAGCTTCTTGGCGGGGTCACACTTTTGCACTCGGTTTCTTGGCAGGACCTTTCAAATTGTATTTGCCAAGACGCTAGCCCGTCTAAGTGTCTAGCACTATTCTCCTTAGATAGTTGCATTAACTGCTTAGCTATATATGGTTACCCCGAAATTCGAACTGATGCGGCTATCGTTTGCACCATCCATTCGCATCGCTTGGCCCTGATATCCAGTAGACGACGGACGCGTTGCTGATGGGACGAACTATTATCGCCCACGGCGCGATAGTCAATTCCCAGCCAGCCGGCTGCTGCTGGGTGACGGGGCAAGGGGCTGTGTACAGGAGAGGGGAAGATAGAGAAAGAGAGGGGGCTGCTGGATTAGGCTTCAAAGAGCTACAAAAACCGCTGATCTGCCCCGAGCACAGCGAATCTCCACGCAGCAGTGTCCTCTGTCCTCTTACCCCAACACAACCGTCTTCAACTCGTTCTCTTCCCATTCCCTCCTTACCTTACCTCCCAGCTGAACCGACCCCCAGTACCAACCCAAATTAAAAACAATGACTCATACCACCGACATCGTCCCGACCGACGACACCCGCGAGCAGCAGGCCGTCGACCGCGACGTCACCAAATCGACGAACCCGGGCAACACAACCAACTCCCACAACACCAACGACTCGCACAACACCCACAATGACAACAGCAAGACCCAGCACAACGACAACAGCGGCAACACGGGCACTCAGTCCGGTGTCACGTTCGGCAGTATGAACTAGATACTCCAGCCGGTTCTCTTTTTTGACTTGGACGGCGCGTGGTGGGGGTGGGGAGAGTTTTACGTCTTTGCCGTTCTCCGTTTCACAACGTGCGTCGGTCGGTTGCGGGTAACGTGTTATGTACAAGTCTAGGGAAACGAGGCCATGTGAATGTAGTGGGAGCGATACATCGTGAAACGCGAAAGATTCTTTTCCCACTGGCTCTGCTGTGCAATGTCGAAATTATCGTTATCCCAGCGACCGTGAATCGCAAGTACATTCGGATGCCGATCTCACCTCGTTCGGTCTCCACCACCCCCTCTGGTGCATCAAATTAGCATAAATAGTTATGCGGACGGGAATAAAGCTTTCGCATATCACAACTGAATAGCTTCATTATATTTACAATGGGGACATATAAATTCGCATGTATTTCATATTCAGTTGAGTGTGGTAACAAACCTAGAAGATATGCACTGGAGTCATATAAAAAAAACACCCGAAATTAGGGGTACAATATTAAGAAAAAAACCCGTATGTAGGAAAGTAGCCATAAAATCCGGTTTCATAGACCGAAGACGTAGGTAAATGAGGAAAAAATGCTGTAGGTGACGCCAAAATCGGACTAAAAAATACGAAAAATAGGAATCCGTAGGAAGGAAAACACATATCCTATCTCATAGGAGTGTCATACTTTACATTAAACGGAATACCGCCCGCCAATACCCTACGCGTCACCAAATACAATTACCGCTCAACTCAGACGCCCTCCTCTGCTGAATATCTTGGGAACGACTTTAATACACATGAATTCACTTACGTAAGGACGGCTACATGTTTTTCCGTGCTGTCGACTAATTCTCGCTTATGTGAACAATCTGTTTGAAGCCTGTACCATTTCAGCGCAAGTACCGTATTAACTCACGTAAGTAGCACTGTTTTATTTTGAGCTAGAAGCGCAGTCTTGGCGCCGAATAAGCGACTAGTGCGCTTATGGCTAGCGCTCTGGACACTTTTCAACGTCACGGGACTCAACTTTTGGCGGAGAGAACATGTCTCTCGACCAATGGAACCCACCACGCATTAAGATAACCACCGATAGGAGTAAGATCACGAAATCCAATAGAGGGCATGTTATGTATGGACGATATGAGCATACAGATGCTGATAGAAAAGCTGATGATACCAGGTCAGTATCCATAATCATACTCCCCGCCGACGACACTACCACGGCCCCACTCGCCACTGACGACCCACATGTGGCTTCGCGCATCATCGGCGACCCAACCCTGGTGAAGGCTCAGCGCGCATGTCCTCGTCGGGCGTGGTCTCAGCAGGGCCCTCGGTCTCGGCACCGGACCCGAAAGCTAAGAAAGGAAGAGAGAGTGGACAAGTTGCTACTACTAGCAGTGCGTCAAATTCGTCTTGTACTGGTACAAGAAGTGCGAGGTTAACCGCGAAACCTAATGAGACACATCATATACCCAGGTATGTTAGAGTTACCACAAATCACTGATGCAGAGGAATCTGACGAGGATGACGGTGTTGAGTATGACTTCCGAAACCAGAATAGGGATCTTTAGTAGAACATTCCTTCCGCTGAGGGGCGGCCTCGTTGGTGCGATAGATAAGAAGATAGAATGTCTACAAATTTGAAAAATCGAACCAGGAACGATTTTGATATCGCGCTAGTCCACACGCGCTCTAGCGCGTGTTAGTGCGCGTTTACTCAGCGCAAGACGGCGCTTCTCGATAAAACAGTGCCTTGTGCTGAGCGACAAGAGCAGTGACCGCAAGGAGCCTTGCTGGGCTGAGGAATGGGGTAGTCGGACATCATAGCTGTGAATCGTGATGACGTTGGTATAGTGGTGAAGCCTCGTGGAGTATACTCGCTGATTAGGTTTTTTTTTTCTTTTCATGTGGCTCAGTCAAAATATTCAAATATTATGCGGTTTAGAAAAATATTCGAACCGACAATTCACAGGGGCGTGCCGAACGCTCACGTTAACTCCAAACTGATGGTTTCTCGGCTTTGTGTGGTAGCTTCTCAAAATACGGTCGAACCAAAACTTACTAATGCTCTAGTGAAAGGGGGGTAAAATGAATCGTAGTAATATCGTCCTCTGACGATAGCCTATGCGGTAGCGATACTATATAAGTATGTTGGTGTGATATGGACTCGCCTCAACGTTGAATCGAAATGAATGTAAACGCATACTTTGACACATTGACAGCGTAGTTACTATTTCTCGGGGATAACATGCGTTCCCTTACAGGACTCCGTCGCTATCATTTATTCTACCCCTCACCTCACCATACAGTAACTACGACATTTGTGTGGGACCATCGTGAGAGGGGTCCACGGGAAATATAAGCCGATTTTTTTTGTCAAGCGACTCCGCGGAGAACCGCCATTTAACCGCCCGCGCGGCGGCCCGGCCTGCGACTGACAGAAGCGCCCGCAAACAAACCTAACCATCGGCTCCCCGGTGAATCGCAAGTCAACCGCCCACACAGTAGCCAAGTACCGGGCTCGCCCATCCACTACAAGCACTCAACTACGTATCCCAGATGCCAGCCAGCGATACCAGCTATAATGCCTTTCGCACCACCCGAGCTCGCTGACGACATAAACCCTCGTCTGGGGGTTTGGCGGCTAATGCTTCAAGCCGCAAGAGGGGGAGTTTTGTGTGGCATCCGATTAATTAATGGGGAAGAAGTGTACACAGAGGATGGAAGAATGAGGTGGCAATGTAAGAGATTTAAGCATTTTGCATCTGGTACTGAGAAGAAGGTAGCTAACTGTGACTCAGGTCCGAATATCCGTATAGCAATAATCTTCGGAAAATGCCCACAGGCTTTCGCTTACAGTTCCACCATCTCTTCTCCGATCAGTAGAATTTAGGTGATCTTGCTCTCCTCTGTGTAATTTCCTGGATGCTGTAACAGTGGTAGCCGAAAGCTCCCGGTAATGGCCTTGTTCCCATAACCAGGAAACCAAGAAATACCCACTGGATTTCGCTCACAGCTCCACCATATCTTCTCCAATAAACAGAATTTCAGAAAATCTTATCCCCCTTCCACGTCCACCGGTACTCGCCCCATGGTCTCATACACCTCAAATCCACGCTCATCGAAAAGAGACACATAAGTCTGCCATCTCTCTGGTGTAAGGACATCGGTAACTCCATCGATGTGAAATAATATGACGGCAAGGAAAATATATCAGAGGAGCTACATATATACCGCTCTCCCTCCGCACGCCCTGCTTTACAACCGGGCGTTGAAGACGGGGGCTTCGACCGGCCGCGAACAGTAGATCCCACTCGTGCAGTCAGACCAGGCACGAGCACATCCTCGGAGCTGAGACTGATTGCGTCGGCGGATCGTCCAGCCGGTGGACTAGCCCCCCAACCCTCGACATTGAAAACCCGTCGCTAAAATTGCCAAGCTATGCCGCATGCGGCCCACGGAGATCATGGCGAAATACTCACTGTCCATTTCCTGTCCGTTGTGCGAGCGATGGCGGCTCGCTGCAAGCTCCCCTTTGCGTCCGCCCAGATCTGTTCCAAAAGCGGTAGAGGTGAAATAACAAAAGGAAAAAACAAAGAGAAAGACAAAGGAAATTAGCCCGCCAAGAACATGACACTCCCAGGTGGAGTGAGTTGGACACACCAGGGATTGGGGGTATTGCCGCAGAACACAGCTCGCCGATACAATAAGACAACCTACCTTAATGTACCCGCTTACCAACCTATGGTGATATCTAGCGCAGACTAGATACGTACTGCGGGATCATTGGTCACCACTACCTAGCTATCTGTTGTTATGCAGGACGATAGGTGGCTGCGTACCAGTATGTGTGTCTATCAAGATGGGCCGAGGTGCTTGACCAGTATCTCGCATCGCCGCCAGCCAGCTAACCAGCTAGTTAGGGGCGGGCCTTGATTTCCTTTGTTCCTTCCTTTACATCTTTCCTTTGTGATTTCTTCGGTGCCCATTCTAGTTATCTTGGGACAGGCCTGGGTGAAGGGCGAAGGGGAGCTTGCAACCTGCCGCCATCGTGCGGACGGGACCTGGGCAAAAACGTACGCTGAATGCGAGTATGATTAAACCAAAAAAAAAGCTAACCAGGCTGAAAGAAGAGAAGGCGAAAAAGCAAATAATGAAGGTTCAAGTTTATACCCTGCCTTTCACTTTGAGCCGCTTATAATTGCCAAGCGCACTAGGCACGCAAAGGCGACGATCGCAGATTCTGTGCAGGGCGCTGATCAGTTAATTGGGGCAGTTGAAGTTGAACGTGGCTGACGTCGTGGCCTGCTTTATTCGTTCAGTTTCGTTTTAGCACACGTCGGCCTTCGCCACGGTGGTCACAATCGCGCTGGAAACATCTGCTCTGCACAACGAAATCCTCCCTGGGGTTCCTTTCGAATATCCGTCCGCCGCCAACTAGTTAACTACCCAAGATGCGTACGTAGAACATTGGTTTGTACATGAATTCTTGGCCTTCATATCCATCCCATTGCCCAAGACATCGCAGCCAGACCTTACATGCTGCCGAAGGTGATGTCCCGCTGCTCGCCCTTGTTCCCGCTGTTGTCGTTGTGCTGCTTCTTGCTGTTGTCGTGGGTGACATTGTTCGAGTCCGTCTTGTTGTGGCTGCCGGTGGTGTTCTGGTTGTTGGAGTCGCGGGTGTCGATCACGTCGCGGCCGGCCGCCTGCTGCTTGAGGCTACCACCAGAGGGGACGGATCCTTGGGCCCGAGGCATTCTGGTTTTTGTTTTGGGGGGTTGTGGGATCTGAGGAACTGGATGTCAGCAAGGGGCGGGGCAAGGGGGGAGGGGGGGAAGAACGGTTGCTTGGGGGCGCGATGTTTGGGGTGTGGAGTGGTGCTTGCTTGAGGGCTTGCGGACAGCAGTCTGGAGATCCAATGAGGTAGCTTCAGCGGTGGTTTTATAGCAGATCTGGGAGCCCTTTCCCCCTCCATTCGTTCCCGTACTCAATACCTTTCTCCACAGTTCCCTTCGCGATGCTCTACCCGTCAGTCTCTCGTCTCCCCCGCTCCCTTCTTTTCCTCCGTGAGGGACTCTACGCAGTCAATTATCTAATACCGCTAGGGAAGCCATCCAAATATGTTCCCGTCCGTTTGTACATCGCGGCGGAGCGGCCGCGAGCACGAATATCGGGAATGGGTGGGGCACACCGTGTCCACGTTCGTTCGTTCACCCGGTGCAGGGTGTGGGGTAAGTGTGGGCCGGCTGGAAGGAGTTGGTGTTGGAGGTAAGTGCGGTAGTACTCGTGGTCGCGGTGGTGATGATGGTTGGGCGATAGCGTAGAAGCACATCGATACGTACCCCTCCATGACGGGGGCGGGGTACGTACGTGCATGCGTACGTCAACATTTACAATTCGCCCCTTCGATATCACATCACCAAGCGCGATCCCTTGACGTCCGATCTCCCTGCATGGCCGACACAATGGGGGTTGTCTTCCCTCGCTGCTCGACGTCGCCTGCCCAACATTGACAGAGTCGATCCCCAAACGCACCGCCGCCGGTTTTTTCTTTTTCGCTTGCTCCCCGCGTGAATACGGCTCCAGATTTACCGGCTGGTCACGTTTCCTACATACGCGTATCTAGCTGTTGAACGCTGTGGTATTCTTTATTGTGGTGCGTAAGTTCAGCCGTCCGTCCGTGCCTGACGATCCGAGTGGACGGTAGGTATAATGTATATATTTATCTGCCCCGATTACGTACATGGACAGCACAGCCCCGTAATCAGACCTGTAACATCCCGGATGTGTTTCTGGACGGGGACTGACAAGGCTGACCGACTGCACGAAGCACTCCTATTCCTCGAACTAGGCCAGCTCCGAAGGGGGATGGTCAGGGTCAGGGCGAGATAATCCCACCGTGTGGGTTGTCTCAAGATACTAGCTCCACACCGATGAGGCACAAGGTCGAGTCCGCGCCCAGTCCATCCGCACACAAGAGACATCAACCAGCCGATCGATTCTGCTGCCATTTTACTGCTCCGCATTGTCTCGTCGCCCCGCTTCGAACCCCACCCCTGGTACGTACCCGCCCAGCGAGACAGGACGGCCGGATGGCCGGACGGATATCCCCATCGTTGATCTCCACCGAGACCTTGCGTCGGTCTGGCCATCCAGTTAGGTTGTGCTTGTAGAGGTTCGTAATGAATCGCGCCTGGCGCCTGTAGATAACTCTTTCCCATCCCTGCACCCCGACGCTGATGCAGTTGATGATGATACGTCGTTAATCGCATGCAACCCTATCGGACCATGACGATATTATGTGCAGTCCGTTCTCGTTCACCGTCCGCACTGACCTGGGCAGTCCGCAGGCGGCACGCGGTAACTCCCCCTGCCCCCCTGGTCAAGACGCTGGGGCAGTTAGTCTCCTAGCTATATGTGTAGCTACCCCGCAAGTCGAACAAACAAGTGGATGAGCCGGTGGAAGATCCGGACCTCCTGGCCGATGGTAGGTGCAGTCAGGCGGTCTGGACTTCCCCTCCTTTACGGATGTGGGAAGGCGGGTGTCGGCTGAGGAGGACACGGTGAGCGAGGTGTCGGGGGCGGAGCTGCGGGAGTGGGTACAGGAGGCAGAGGCCGAGGAGCTGGGCGCCGGGGGAACCACCACTGTTTCCGCCCACGCCTGACTTCATGGCGTCTGTAGGAGAGGAGTAGGGGGGCTGGACATGACTTTCCTTTGTCTTTCGTTTTTGTAACTTTCCTTGGTGCGCACTCTTTTCTTTCTCGGGACAGGCCTGGGCGGAGGGCAAAGGGGAGCTTGCGGCGTGCCGCCACCACGCGGACAGCGGACGGGAAAAAGGGATAATAATGTATGCCGCCATAGTCTAGATAGGCTGAATGCGAGTATGATTAAACAAAAAAAAGCAAGTCGAACAAATGCGGCCATCGTTTGCACAACCCATTCGAGATGCCTCGCATCGCCTTGGGCCAGTGTCCAGTGGACGTCGGACGCGTTGGTAACGGGACGAACTATATCGCCCACGGCGCGAAAGTAAATTTTCGGACAGTAGGCCGCTGAGGGGTGACGGGGCGGGGCGATGGGCTGTGTACAGGGGAGGAGGGGGGAGATAGAGAGAGTGTGTGAGGAGAGGGTGGGCTGGATGAGCATTCAAAAGCCACAAAATTCGCAGAGCTTCCCGAGTGCAGCGGATCTTCAGACAGCAGTCCATAGCCCAGTCAGTCCTCTGTCCTCTCCAGTCCAACACAACCGCCTCCAACTCGTACTCTTCCCGTTCCCTCCTTACTTTCCCTCCAAGCTGACCCGACCCTCAGTACCAACCCAAATCAGAAACCATGCCTTACACCACTGGCAAAGTCCCGACCGGCGGTTACCTCAAGCAGCAGGCCGCCGGCCGCGACGTCACCAACACGACCAACTCGGGCAACACCACCACCACCAACTCCCACAACACCACCGACTCGCACAACATCCACAACAACAACAGCAAGACCCAGCACAACGACAACAGCGGCAACACGGGTACCCAGACCGGCGTCAAGTTCGGCAGCATGAGCTAGATACTCCAGTCGGTTCTCTCTTCTTGGGCGGCGCGAGGTGGGGAGGAGAGTTTTACATCTTTGCCACTCTTTATATCGCAACTTGAATGGGTTGCGGGTTGTGGGTTGCGGGTTGCAGGTTGAGGAAAGTGAGGTCATGTAGCACGTGCGATAAATCTCGAAAACGGGAAAGATTCTTTTCCCATTGACTCTCTTTTTTTTGTTCTCTCATCAATCGCATGCGACCTGAAATCGTTGTGATGTACACACTGTCCGTTTCCCGTCCGCAGGGCTTGGGTAAACCGGACTGACAGATGCTAACCCGTGCTTTTGCCCTCCTTGGGTATCGGCAGCAGTGTTCTACGAAGACCAGACACGTCGGCAGACCGGTCTAAGTCGGTCTGCCAAGACCCCGGCACTACCAACGGTTGGTCGGTCTAAATAAAAATTAACCTGATTCAGACTAGTTAATGGTTGGTCGGTCGGGATACAAGTAGACCGATCCCGACCTCGCCTTTCCAGGTCTGCCGACGTCGGCAGACGTCGGGATAACACTATAAAAGTCACTTTTTTTTCTTAGCCTTCGGCGTGGTCCAGTTGAAGCGTGACAAGCAGTTACCAGCCAATCTCGACATGCTGCACTGCTTTCAGCAGGAGGCACGGATCCACCCTGTACGAGACGTAGTTAGTTAGTGGTATGATGGGTTGCACCATCCGCACTGGAATGATCTTGCCCGGATGGCTTCGAGCCTCACTCTCCCTGGGATGAGTGCTGAGCCAGAGCGTGTGTTCAGGTGCAAAGATCACTCTCTCAGATCGCCGTTGCCGAATGGGGGACGACGTAGGTACTTTTGGCTGTCGAGTGTTTGAAAAGCTAGCAGAAGGATGGGATGATCGCGGCTACGAAGGAGGATGCTAAAGCGATTGGGCAGATGTTGGATGCCCTTTGTGAGGAGGATCTAGTGTAGTGTAGCGATAGCACCCGCCAAAGAATTAATGAGTTGCTTCAAATCACGAGTGTAAGTACAGCAAGCCGTAGTACCGCCGTATAAGTGTAACGAATTTTCTGCAAAATCAACCCTTTTAGCCAGACCTATCCCGACGTCTGCCGACAGAACCGACCTACGGTGGTCGGTCTGGATATATCCCGACCAGTCCCGGCCTCGCCAAAAATTATTCCGGACTGGTCTATGTAGAACACTGATCAGCAGGCCTCGGTGTGTGCGCTCACTACCAATGCCCAAATTTTGTATGAGCGAGGGCTCGTCAGAGTCGTGTCGCCGTGACCATAACCCCTCGTACCATGACCTAGATAGGTCGTATGCGAGTAATGAATAAGCAAAAAAAAAAAGCCCATCTGTTGTGGCGGCCGCAGAGAGAGAGCACGTGAACGCTTCCTTTATGGTGGGTCGTCCTGAAGATGTCGTCCTCACCGCTGATGTTGTGCTGTTGCCTCTGCCATACCGGAAGAATGCCTACGTCCTCTGCCCAGGCTTGCTCCTGTTTGGCTCCAGGCATGGCCCGGGTGAAGGGCGGCCTGCCACTGTCGCTCTCCTCTAGCCAGATCACTGAGCTCTCTCTCCTCCTCATCTTACGAACCGGCGCCCTCGCGCTTCTGGTTTGTCTCAACCACAGCAAGGTCCTCCTCGTTGTTTTCGTCGAGCGTCATGGCCAGGCGCTCTCCTGTTGGTTGCGAACAGCAACCGCCGGGGCTGCTCCGCTTGGTCCGTGCTGGAAAGTCCACCGGATTGCCGCTGAGACAGGGAGTTCTCAACGGGTGAGCGAGTATTGTCCGTCTTGTAGAGAGAGTGGAGTGATAGAGACACTAAGGGAGGTGGAGGTGAGATGGGTGAGATAAAACGGTACGAGTTGAGGGTTCCGCTCGTATTCTGTCTCAATGACTAGTATCTAGAAGTAAGAAAGGAAGAAAGAAAGAAGAGAGAACTAGGTACAGAACGCTAAGCTATTACACAACGTTGATTCTAGTCTGGTGCCCTTTGCTCCTGTCGTGACAGCGTTACTCCTATCGGCACGCCGTGCCGGAGCGGCGAGAAGTATTTCCAACAGTCCGGGGTCCAGGATGAGCATCGGGAAGTCGACGAAGCCTGTTTCGATACCGGTTTGGGTAACTGATCGGCAAGTCTTGGCTCTTCAACGATGCGATGGATCAACGGTGGTCGGTGTTGTTGGTTAGCAAGGGTTTATTCCATTTTTATTTATTCATTACCCGCATGTGACCTAGCTAGATCATGGCGAGAATTAACAAACTGTCCGTTCCCTGGCTGCAGTCCGCTCACTGCGGCTCCTTAGCGAAGCTCCCCTTTACCCTTCTCTTAGGCCTATCCCCAGAAGACATAATGCGCACCAAGGAAATTACAAACGAAAGACAAAGGAAAGAACAAAAGAAAGCGCAGCCTTCCCCTACTCCTCGTCAGCGGACGCCATAAACGAGGGAGTCGGTAGAACAAGCGGGGGGGGGGGGGCCCCCCC
>Ga0307508_10003234_pt1 | contig 16655 bp, 18 predicted proteins | sample 9_EM_MG_FD_203089 | JGI IMG/M metagenome (GOLD analysis project Ga0307508, IMG submission 203089) | Populus trichocarpa ectomycorrhiza microbial communities from riparian zone in the Pacific Northwest, United States - 9_EM | ecosystem: Host-associated > Plants > Roots > Unclassified | place...
GGACACTGGCAGGGTGTGGATTACCCACTGCAAGCCGATGCAGGACAGCATGCCTTACATGGTGGTCAATCCCAACTGACGCAAGGACAGGGCTTCCAGCACTCGCAACCTGATACCGGTCATGGACAACTATATAACCAGAACTTCACTCAGACGCAGACGCAAGGACTATACGGCAACTGGCACAGAAACCAATGGTATTCATCAGTCGACCCTACGCAGGGGCACCACCTTGTGTCGATGCACGATACCCTTCAAAACGTTGCGTTGCAAGACCATGGTCTGCAGCAGAGTCAACCACTCGTGCAAACGCATGGGCAGGGTATGCATTACCCACAAGCCGATGCCGGACAGCACACTGGTTATTTCGAACAGACTCAGGGTCTCATGCCAGATGCCCAATGGCACTGAGTACCTGAATTACGGGTCACAGCAGGGATACTGGTCGAGTATGTTGGTTCAAGGAAGAGGACCTTCCAATTTTGGTCACGATCTGTTCATACAGTTATGTAAAAGAATTTTGTTGAATACGTATAGAGACTCTGAGAACGATAAGGACGGAGAGATGGATATAATACATTTCATCAAAATTCCATGACCTTTGCTCAACGCCGAATTGACCAGATGTTGGGCAACCATTTAAAAGCCGGCAATGGGTTCTTCGATAGGTGGTAGTTCTGGTGTAATGACGAGTACACCTTGCTCTACCATCCGTGTCAGGTCTGTGCAGCGGGAAAAAGAAGAGAGTATAGGGTCCGCCATGGCCTCATTCGGGAGTCCACTGGCCATGACGCAGAGGTTGACGCAGGGGGAGGGAGATTCGGATATGAGGGAGACAAGAGGAAACCAAAGGCTTTCCGAGTCGTCAGGGATCTGATAGTGATTGAGGTTGAAATGAAAGTTAAGCGTCAGGTGCTGAAGGGGTAATGCAGTTTTGAGGACCCGTGCAATCGAGGGAATTGACGATGTGAATTGAAGTACGCCCCATCGATCTCTGCTACAGCGGTATATGCGATGGAATTGTAGATCGGCACGAATAATGAGCCTCTCCAGACATAGGAGGGAAGACAGGGAGAGGAACGTGGTTGTGGCTGGATGATCAACCGTACGAGCGTAGCCCGCCTCAAACTGCCAGGATGATTGATCTGTCAAGCAGCAGGTTAACTCGTGACTTTCGAGAAAAGGAGAGTAGCTTACATTCGCTCTTAATATCAAGGGTCAGATCTGTTAAAGTGTTTGAACAGCTGGAGAAAAACCCCGAAAGCTGCTTCCTGTCATGACTTGCAAGAAGCATGACCTCCAATGAGCGTAGGTTGCTGGGTTGCACCCAAGCGATGATCTTCTGCACGGCCTCTCGGCTGCAGTCTTGGATAGCAAGATCCTCAAGTAGAGGACAGCGTGGGGTTTCTGCGATAAAACCGAGACCAGTCCAGCCACGAAGGGTCAGGCTCTTCACACTCTTAGAGTGATTCAGAGCTGTCAGAGGAAAGTTGGATGCAAGTGAAATGGATACGGCTTTCATGGAAGGGAGACGAATGCAATCGAGAAATGCCAGGCGAAAGTTCTCAGGCAGTGATGCCCATTCAAGAAGTTGCCCGGTGTGTGGGGCGCTGAAGGAGATCTTGCGTAACAGGGAACACATGCGCAAAATGGACGCCACATTCTCCAGTATGAACACTGCTACATCCAGGGTGACGACGACATCCAGGCTACGGACGTAGTTCGCAATGTGTGGGTTGTCAGAAAGGAGACCGATGAATGAGTCCACGGTTTGAACATCGTGTCCACTGGTGTGATCGTTAAGGGCAATGTTGGCATAAAGATGTCGCTCGACAAGTCGTTCGAATTTGGGGTCGCTTTGAGAGCATGCCTTGAGAGCACGAATATCGGATTGGAGAAAGCTGAAAATGTAGTCGAGGACGTCGTCTGGAACTGCCATTTACGTAGTTGAGAACAAGAAGCTGGGCGGTTGATGTTTGAACGTGTTATGTGCTCCCTCCTCAAATGACTCTGAAGCCGCATGGCCCGCTTACCTTCTGAGAGTAGAAAACACATTGTGAGCCTCTGAATACTAAGTGTCAATATTTCAATGGTTACCATAATCAAAAGCAACACAGTGTAGTGTCAAGTATACGTATGCTAGAGAGATCAGCAAGACTGGCAGGGAGGTGAAAAGATGAGCTACTAAAGCGCCCTTGAGGGAAGATTTCAAGCGAGCACGGAATGTCTCCAACAGAAGTGAGGATATATTGCTCACGTCACCGACCATGATATTTACAATACACTACAATTTATCTCACTATCTAAAATACCACATACATGCTGGATCGAATTCAAATTCCAATATGAATATATGGGACCCAAACAAGAAGATTACCAAGGGCAGAAAAATCAGAAATCTCCCGAAACCGTTGCGTCGCCCGGTGAAGCGCCCGTGCTGCCCCAGAACCATCTATCTTTGATCCCTCATTCACCCGCGCGTCCAGGAGGGCCTTATAAAAAAATTCTGCTATCTCTGGCCCATGCTCGTCTGAGATAGACCACATGGTTCCTACAACACTCCGATATCCTGCTGCCAACATCCCAGCCGCAATGTGAACCACCTCTTCAGGAAGTTTCTCATCGCCCGTGCTGGTTTGGCACGCAGATAAGAATGCAAAATTGGAGCAGGCAAGATTCTTCTTTATAATTGCGGAGACATCAAGTTGTCCATCATGGAGAAAGATCAAGCTCTTGAGCGGATTGTTCATATTCTGAGAAGCATGGCATGCCAAGTGGATAGAAGGGTGTGACTCAATAGCTTTCAATACACTGTCGACGGTGCCCTTCTGGTCATTCAATGTGGTAGACGAGATTCCTCGCCCTTGAAGCAGCTTTGTGATCTTCTGAGCCTCAACCCTTGCACATGGAATTGGATTCTGGCCTGGCGTGTTAGGTTGGCTTACAACCAACATTCCAGTCGCAAGATCGCTATTTTTCTTGACAGAATTCGACTCAGATGTTGTGAGAAGGGAATTTATAGTCGGGATGTACGAGGAGACGGCAAAGTCAGACAAGCACTCGTTAGGCATGCCTCTGCCCTGAACATAGATGCCGGCGGCATGTATCGGAAGGAAGACAAGAGGACCAGTTGGGCACCACCATAAACGGGGAAGCGACTCCAAAAGGTCGGAATCAGTCACCTGGAGATGGTAACATAATCAGGCTCGAAGAAACCGTGAAGAGAGCAACCGTACAAGAAGACCAAGGGCCTCCAAAATTGGTCCAACCACATCAGCCCATAACACCCTAAGAACCTCTGCAAGGTCAACAGGAGGCAAACCGTCCTCTTCCAAAGGTATACCGACGCGTGATATGACTCCGTAACCAACTAGGTAACGGCGCAGGCCCCTAGCAAGATGTTCTGCTTTTTCATAGCAAAAGTTTGGTAACGGGATGTGCATTGGCTCACTCGTACCGGAAATAAGCGCAAGTGCATCGCAACGGTCTTCAGCTGTACTAATGACGACAACACGTCCTTCATCCGGAAGTCTACGCATTATATCGGCACATTTTCTTGGTTGGAGAAAATATTCAAAACCGGCGATATTTCTGATAGTGGCAAGAAGCTTGTCCCGTTCCGTCGAGAGCTTGATCTGCTTCCCCGCCTGTTCCTCCAATGAGATTTTATCATCCATTGAGAGCCCGCTTAGGTCTGAGAAGCGTGATTCAGAGCGTGATCCTGCAGTTTCTAATTCCTTTGAAACCGTAGAAAGACGATCAGCGAGGTGTCCGAGGTTGTGAGCACGGAGCTTGTCAAGAGGTGTGCGAAGCTGGTTAATTTGACTCCAGACGATGCATCGACCTTCTACGAGCCATTCTAGTGCTTTGTCAGGGCGGTCAAGGGAAAGGGCTGCTCCAGAAGCGGCAATGGATAAGTCGGAATAATCGACAAGGATTTGATGACGACGTTCAATAGTGTTCTCCAAGCCTGAAACAACAGATAGAAGCTGGATAACACAAGCATGGGCATCCAGAATTTGCGACGATGAGGAGAGTGATTTTCGTGAACAGCTAACCCATTGTTCCGCGGCCAGGAGGCGAATATGAGGAGGACCAGTGGCAGAGGTAGCAGCGAGCCGGTAAGTCGATAGTGCTTCTGCAAGATATTCAACGTCCCGAGTCTTCGCTGTAATCGAAGCGACGTAGAAACGAATTTCCGAGACTGCAAAGCCAACGTGGCAGATAAGCATGTCCAGTCGGGGTGAGTTGAACAGCATGCTGTTGGTTTTCGATTGCCTTGGATATGTCGTCCGAATTCCTGGTATGTTCGAAACGATGCACAAATGAGACTCCAAGATTGTTGAGCATAGCTGGCAAATTCAGATGTCCGTCTGGAGTGAGTTGGACTGCACGTTGTTGATTTTTGATTGCCTCGGAAATATCTTCCAGGTCGTTATTTTGTTCGAAGCGACGTGAAAATGAGTTCCCGAGACTGGCGAATCTGTCTGGCAAAGCAGAATGTCCCTCTGGAGTGAGTTCAACAGCTCTTTGGTGGTTTTTGATTGCCTCGGAAATATCATCTGGGTCCTCGCTGATTTTGGAGCGCCGTAAAAATGCGTTTCCAAGACTACTGAGCAGGCCCGGCAAATTGGGATGTCGGTCTGGGTTGAGTTGGACGGCACGTTGATAAATTTTGATTGCCTCAGAAATATCGTCCTGGTCCCCGTTGTGCTCGGAGCGACATAAAAAGGAGGATCCGAGATTGTTGAGTAGGTACGACAAATTAGCATGTCCATCTGGGGTGAGTTGGACAGCACGTTGTTGATGTTTGATTGCCTCTGAGATGTCATTCAAATCCCAACTGCGTTCGAAGCGGCGTGAATATAAGCTTCCGAGACTGCTGAGCAGGTGTGAAAAATTAGGATGTCCACCTGGGGTGAGCTGGACAGCGCGCTGTTGATTTTTGGTTGCCTCATCAAGATCATCCAAGTCCCCACTGTATTCAAAGCGACGTAAATGTGAGTTTCCGATATCGCTGAGCACGCTTGGCAAATTAGGATGGCCATCCGGAAGGAGTTGGACAGCATGTCGTTGATTTTTGATTGCCTCGTCGATATCACCCATGTTCCCACTGCGTTGGAAGCGACGAAAAAATGAGTTTCCGAGATTGCCAAACCAACTTGGCAAATTGACATCTCCGTCTCGAGTGAGTTGGATAGCACGTCTTTGATTTTCGATTGCCTCGGAGATGTCTTCCAGGTCCCCAGTGCGCTCGAAGCGAAATGAAAGTGAGTTTCCGAGAGTGCCGAGTATGAGTGGCAAATTAGCACGCCCGTTTCGAGTGAGCTGAACAGCACGTCGTTGAATTTCGATTGCCTCAGAGATATCACCCAGGTCCCCACTGCGGTGGAAGCGGAATAAAAACGAACGTCCAAGATTGGCGAGCCAGTCCGGCATGTTAGGATGTCCAACTGGAGTAAGTTGGACTGCACATTGATAATTCTCGATAGCCTTGGATATATCATTCAAGTTCCCACTGCGTTCGAAGCGACGTGAAAATGAATTGCCTAGATTGATAAGGAGGCCTGGCGAATTAGGATGTCCCTCTGGAATGAGTCGGACAGCACGTTGATGATTTTTAATTGCCTCTGAGAGGTCATCCAGGTTCCCCCTGCGCTCGAAGCGAAGTAGAAATAGGTTTCCGAGATCTGTGTGGTGTCCGGGCAGATCATCATCTCCGACTGGGGTGAGTTGAATAGCGTGTTGTAGATTTTTGATTGCCTCAGACATATCCTCCCAGTTTCCAGTGCGTTCGAAGCGACGGAGAAGCGACATTCCGAGAACGTGGAGTAACTCTGGAAATATTTCGTGTCCCTCGGTTGTCACCGCAATGGCGGTTTGCCCTGTAGTGATCGCCTCCTGCAAATCATTTGTGTCTCCGAAATTTTCGTAGCGTTCCATATGCGCAACACAAACATCCATCAGGAATGGTCCTAGTCTTGGATCATCCACTGACAGGCAAGCGGCAGCTTGCTTATAGGCTTCAATGGCTCTGCAAATGTCGTCATCATCATTTGTGGTTTCGAAAGTTTCGGAAAACTGATCTCCTAGTAAATTTAGTTGATCAGCTTTCCATGGATCATCTCCGAGCGACAAGCCAGACGCATGGGCGGCAGTGGGATCTTCTACCATCAGAGTTTCAGGCATGTTATCTTTAATTTTTATTCAGTGAAAAATTTAAGACTTACTAGTTGCAGAGGTTGACTCTGATGCTGGATCGGAAGCCGACGGTACTATTCGCAAGCGTAACGATAGCGAAAGCTTGAGATCTTCCGTTTCAAAGTCCCGTTTCAAGCCTGCATGAATGTACCGGGTCTTGAGAGATTACCATTTATCAACTATCAAGGAAACTTACAACTTCCGCCTGGGCCGTTGTCTCGAATATTGTCCCAATCGTCTTTCATGAAGACGACATGGCCAATATCGCCACCGGTTGTTGACTGAGCAATGATCAGAACATTGTCAGTTAACGGAGGTCTGGAGTAGAGCGTAGTAGTAAGTTAACAGGTGCGTAAACGAATAACAGGCGGGTTTACAACGTACATTTCAACCGTACCACCATGTTTCCAGTTCGTCTCTGATATGTTTTCGAGATCGAATTGGCCTCTCTCTATATCCAAGATGACAAGCGCAAGTCCATTCAGTGCTGGATTTCCAGCGTTATCGGGTGAGCATTCGACGATGATATCTAAGGACTCATGAAAGGGAAGCAGAGGACTCGGGTGGCCAGGACATAGTACCTTTGAGAGGTAAATTTCTAACAAGAATGAGGTTAGTATTGAAATCAGGCTGAATGATGGGCTCACCTGTTCGAGGCATGAGACATTGTGGTTAGAATAAGTCGCTGCTACTACAGGACCCCTGCATCAGTAAATTGTGGAAAAAGGGTTTTGTAGTTGTATCTCCGACAATTCAGTGGAAAGGTTATTAGAGTCTCATAGCTCTCCCCACCTCGGACATTTCCTTAATGCCATGTATAGCAATTCAGTGGGAACATCGACATTGCCTAGTTCAACGGTTCTGTGCTGCTGCCGATACACTGCCAGTGCTCCACAGCCTGAGTATACGTAATACCAATCTTTCGTTGGCAGGTTCACGGTCAACACTCGTACTCACTGGCAGGCATTTTGATGTAGAAAAGTCAAGAGCGGGAATTGGAATGGAGAAATAACCCAAGAGCTTGCGTAGTGCAGTTATTATCATACCGATTCTTTGTACCTAAATAACATGCAAGGCACAATTTGAGGGTTTGGTCAGTAGTCAAAGTAAGACTCTCTTTTAATAAAAAGATCCGGCAGAGGGCCTCCATGTCATTCCTTGTTCGAATAAAAAATCTTCCATCCACCAATCCATAACAGTCTTCGCCCCTCTGCCAGAATCAGATGTTACCTCAACCATGAGAATGTGTCCCATATCATTCCCCTCGCTGTCAATCCCCAGGTGCACCCAGTCGATACGCTCCAGAGCGAGGCATTGCTTTGCCAACAACTCGCTCGCTCGCAAGCGTCGATGTAGAGAGCGATTGTACCATGCCATGTCATGAGAGAATTTCATCAAATCGTTGGCTTCATTCTCGAGATCGAGACAAAGAGTAAGATGGGTAAGGCAGGGGAGCTGTGCGAAATGCGTGATGAAGGATTTCTGAAAGAAAGCATCAACGTTATATAACTCATAACATGTCACGGTGACTTGAACATCAACTCACGTCGAAACTCGGCTGACCATCCCCTGGCCACGATTTCCAAAACAAAGAAAGTTTCTTGACATGAGCCAGATTTCCTGGAAGCTGAGTGATCACGTCCGTGTTCGTGCTAGTGACCGAGTACAAAAAAGTGTGTAGCTTGGCTTGTTTCAATAATTCCCAATTCAACGCAGCCCCGCCTTGATCTTTTCCATCAGAGAAATCAAGCCTCAAGTCACGGAGAGTGTCGATAGACGGCTGTATAAGCCTCGTAGTGAAGTCGCATAGATTCAGATCAACCGCGGGTGGCGGCTTTTTGAGTGAATAGTGAACCCATGTGATACTAAGGGTCTCTAAATCAGGAAGTCCCGCAATGGCCGGAATTGCTACGTCTGTCAATATCCGAATCGAAAGACTTCGTATTGGCTTGTGTTTGACAGCGTCGAGAAATGTGACCAGTTGACTGAGACGCAAAGGTCTATCGCCATCGCCAGAAATTGAGTGGAGGTTCGGAAGGCTGGATAACACTTCAAAAAAAGAAGATGACCAGGAAGCAGTGTGTATTTCCCTAAAGTTGAGATGTGTAAGATTATACAAATAAGTAGAGGGTAAAGATGATACACACTTGATGGACTTCCGAAAAGCGAGAGAGGCATTCTTCAATGCGTTGCGAGCTTTTGAGTTATCGTCATCTTGGATTTCGAAGCAGAAACTTGAAAAACATGGAATCAAGGTGGCAGTTCTCGTAGCTCGGGAGATGCTGGAGAGTGCAAGGCGATCTTTCAAGGGGAGTAGATTAAGAACGTAATGGAGAATATCATAGGGCAATATGAGTTCGTCAGAGGATCTTGTCATGGCCAAGTCTGAAAACAGACAACTTTTGGACGGTAAATTACTTTATATTAATGCGATTGACCGACCCTCAACAAAAATCACGTGCCCCTGATATGACGCCAAGAACGCAACGTCCAAAAGCGACTACTACAGCCGACTAGGAATATGGCAGATCTGATGGAGGTGCTGCGCGCTCAGCGCTCAATCCTATGTCCACACCGGCAAATGGTCTATAGTGAAGACTTCAAATTTATACTAGGTCGTCAAGCCAACGTCAAGCGTTCAAATTATCTTCATTTGGGCTTGGCACATGGATTATGGCGCATTCATCCATTGCGGGTACTTTCAATTGTGACTATGCCATTCAACCGCGCCCAAACTCATTTGGTCATTAGCCTCAAGGCTCCAAACCTAAGTGCTCTATATAAGGACACTATGAAGGAATCTGTGATACTTTCCCGGCCGCTGCCCACTGTCGATAATAACTCTCATTCGCCACACTCGGACCTCGAGTCCACATTGAACCCCTACACGCAGTTGGGATTCTGGAATAGCTGGTTGCACTGTTGGCACACCTGACCGGGTACCAACTTGTTTTCTCTTTCCGCGCTTGCTTTGTTTAATGCTTCGAGAACTTGCGAATCTAAGCCATGTCTTGTGTTACAAGCGTAGTAGGAACCTCTGGAAGGGTAATAACGACTCAGTCAACCCAAGTTACCCAGCAACAGAGTACAGTTTCTCACCCGGGTGGTGTATCTAGTGTCATCTACACAACTTGTGTCCCTGTCACCGTCAAAAACGAGTCAACCTGCGAGCCAAGTACGGGGACAAGAACAATGGACGTCCCAGGTAATGTTTTGTTTTATGCAAAACCGTCGCATAACCGAGTAAATGTCCAGGAAAAGTAGAAACAACACTGGTTCAAGTTACCCTTACGGTTGACGGATACATCACCGAGTATAATACGGTCTATTCGACTTCATGTAATTCGTCGCCTCCGCCCTACACAGGAACGACTACGACTACGACATCATCTACTACTATTACTACTACTTCGGATTCGACATCATCTACTACTACGACTATGACTACTACTCCGGTTCCGACGGCATCTACTACTACGACAACACAACCTTCAACAACCCCACTACCTACGACTACGACAACTACTCCGGTTCCGACGACATCTACTACTACGACAACACCACAACCCTCAACAACCCCACTACCTAGTACGACTACGACAACTACTCCGGTTCCGACGACATCTACTACAACAACAACACCACAACCTTCAACAACCCCACTGCCTAGTACGACTACTGTGACTACGACATCTATTCCGGATCCGACGACATCTACTACAACAACAACACCACAACCTTCAACAACCCCACTACCTAGTACGACTACTGTGACTACGACATCTACTCCGGATCCGACGACATCTACTACAACAACAACACCACAACCTTCAACAACCCCACTACCTGGTACGACTACTGTGACTACGACATCTACTCCGGATCCGACGACATCTACTATTACGACAACACTACCACCTTCAACAACCCCACTACCTACTACAACATCTCCACAACCAACAACACCGTCATCGCCGCCGCCAACATCACTTTCGTCTACGACTCCGGATCCTTTACCTACAACTACAACTCCGTCTAGTTATCCATCCCTGACGCCGTCAACATCGTCTAATCCATCTACCGTCACAAGCACTCTTGTAAGTTCCTGTTGTAGCTCTGCCCTGTTACCCGAGGCTTCATTCTCCTCTAGCTTTCGATTTCTGTTTCTAGGGCACTGAACTCTGGCACACTCACTCCGGGCACGATGTATCCCTTCGCAAATGTTACAGATTCCATAGTTAGGGGAAACGATCCCCCCGTTGGGCCGATTATCGGTGGTGTGCTTGGTGGCTTAGTTGGTGTCGTTCTGCTAGGGATCGTCATCTATTACATCATGTCAGCAGATCGTCCGCTTGGTTTATTTAAATCTAATCTCCCTTTCCTAGCTTATCTAAATCGGCGCAAGGAGAGAGAGCTTTTCCCTCCCAGAGGAATCTCCTGGGTGGTGATGAGGAACTCCACGTCCATAGTGATGGAATGCTGTATAACCAGACCTTCTCTCTGCAAGAATGGTCTGGCAACCACTTGTATTCGTCACTGAACAACACGCAAGGGCAGCTTCCGCAGATGCAAAACACCGAGAGCCTTCAGAACATTGCAGCGCAGGACCAGGGTATGCAGCAAAGTCAACAACCAGGGCAGACGCAATATCCTCTAATACAAGAGCACACTCAAACGCATGGACAGGGTGTGCATTACACACAGGTCGATAGCGGTCAACACGCCTTACAGGGTGGTGAATCCCATCTAATGCAAGGTCAGGGTGCGCAGCATCCACAGCCCGATGCCGGACAGCAGGCCTTGCACGGCGGTGAATCTCAATATCCTCAGGGCATTCATCAAGTTCAGATCACAGGAGGAATCTCCGAGATGGCGCAAGAGCGTCTCGCTGTTGCTCCTACCTCGACAGGTGCCCTTGGCGCCTCGGTAGGAGGATACACCGCTGCAACTGGGAAGCACCAACTCGTTTTATCACCTTCGGGTTCTTCGGCTTCGGCTTCAGCTGTTACCTATCCACAAGGGGAGAGTCCAAGTCAAACCCCTCATCCTTCGACTATAACGCCCTTTATACTTTCAACTCTACGCCCTGACGATCCATCGCCTAGTCCAAGTCAACTGTCTAGTCCTTCATCCGCTAGTATCGTTCCCTTTATACTTTCACCTTTGCGCCACGAGGAACCGCTGCCTCAATATGCTTCCGCGAATTATGCAGAACCTTTGAAGCCATCAGCCGCCCAACGGTCCAACAGGACGGATTCCCCCATAGTTTGATTGCGGTTCGTTCGGATTTGACGACTGTGAAGTGAATTGGACTGACACTGCTTTTCCATAGGTGCAAACCTGTTCCTGCTTTGGATCAGAGATTTTCAAAAATCTGGCTGTCACTGGTGGTCCTCGACGGCCGCATTCCAGAATCTATATACGTCAGAAACCGGCATATCGAACCGCCTTGGCAAGGCCGCCGACAAGACCATATGACGCAAATGACAAATATCTGCTAGCCCTCAACTTGAGCGGCTTTTTTGTCTTCGCCACATCAATCTGGACTTTTTACAAAAGTTCCCAGCGGAGCTGCCTCTGAATTCAAACTGATGGTCTGAAGCTTGAAATCTTTGAACGCACACAAGGACTGGACTGACACTCGCTCCTGGTTCCCCATGCTCTAGTGACTGCAGTTCAGCCACTCGCCGCATGAGTCCTTCCTAGGAGATAGGGATATTACTTGCGGAGCATAATGTACATAGCTCGGGCCGCACTGAATGTCTTCAACCAAACTGTGAAATGTACCCCATGTTTCGTCATTATGTAACAAGGCTAAGATCTCGTTTGACTATGTCCTGAAGAAGGTCCAAGATTCCCGGCACATCAGTCTTTAATTTTGCCAGTGCGTCAAATGATCGTTGTATTCGGCAGGACAATTCCTGCCTATCGTCGTGAGGAACTCGGGAGTGGTATAAATTGTGATCGCCCTGGATCCTTATCTCGATTTAGCGGGGATGGTAGGACTACTTACAATTTGGAGAGTTATATTTTTTTTGGAAATCTTTATCTCTTAGGACTGCCGTGTCGTATTTATCCTTGATGGGGATAGGTCTAATAACCTGACTTCCTAGCGCAGAGTTTATACATTATGGAGAATTGAACTTGGTTGTGGAAGTCAAGTGATTGAGGGGCGTGGGAATCGTACTTGGACTCTTGGTCCTACTGAAATATCAAATTGCCCTTTATGACAGAGCCTTCACGAGGCCTTGGGACCCCATTTTTATGTTTGGGCGATGACTCCATACTTCAACACAGTGGGCGCTCGGCCAAGCCATTAATTCATACCACAATAACAAAAAGCACAGTCAAGTCTCCTAGATGTGCTTGGTGGCATCGCTTGTTTCAGAGCGGAGATTTCACTCTGTGGCTGCAGATCCGACCTTCCAAGTTGGAAAGGCTGCGGCCACAAAACCAGCAGGTATAAAGCGTTGGGGATTGCTTTCATCTCGCCTCTGACCTCCGTTTCTCTTCTCTGGCAGCCTTTTCTCTCTAACCTCTCGGAGACTTCCAATAATGGCTAATTATACGTACCCTACCACTTACGCTACCACTTACCCTCCTTCCTGCGTTACCGAAACGGTGCCCTACACGACTTCTGTCCCTTATCCTACAACATATACCTCATATGTGCCAGTTGTCACTACTGTGCCAGGATATGTTACGACGAGTGCATATACTTCCTGCCCCTACACCGACTCATGCTATACCACTTACTATCCGACCACCGTTCCTCGTAAGTTCCTCGCTTGATCATTCACATGGATTGCGAAGCTTACAATGCAATGGTCTGGCTGCTCTAGCTTACCCTACAACGACCACCATTTATTCTACGTACGTCAGTACAACTTACGCGCCGACTGTCACCTATTCCTACGCGACATCCTGCCCTCCCACCACTTGCCCATACGCCAGTACTGTCACTGTATACTCGACTGTGTGTCCGACATATACAACGGTATGTCTCAATGCTTCTGCGGCTTCAGGTAAAAACTAACATATGGGCAGAAAACTTATCCCACGACGACATACCCAGCCACCACGTATCATCCGAAGCGATCGCTCTCAAATGACCAAGCGTCCGTTACACCTGTTGTCGCGGGTGTGGCCCGTGCTCTCGGTATTGTCGCTCTCCTGGGATTGCTGATTTACTATTTCCTGTTAGTATCTTCATTTCTCTGATGTTCAAAGCACTTTTTGACATTTCTTTAGCTTTAAGAGGGCTGCGTCCAAGGCTTCAAGGAGACTGAGGCTCGGAGAAAGCGACAGAAAGGAGAACTTCAGTGACTCGTACGGTCCTACCGAAGCTGGACCAGTACGCCAATATGTCCAAGATGAGCCGACCATCAGCACGGGTGGCCCAACTTCCTCACACCGCGCTGGTGTGGGAAGTCGAGTTTAGGGATGCAATCCCCTCAGCAGGCCGCAAAAGTAGAACGGCTTCAAATGACTCATGACGATCTGCCGCATCGTACATGGCTCAATCTCTGTTCTCTCTCTCTTTTTCACGTCGTCTCTGTTTTGTTTGGACTTTTCTTCTTTCCTAGTTGAAGGTAATGTTGTGAGAAGGACCAAGCTGGAATACATACCGAAAAACACTCTACCACCCTGACACTTTATGAACTTGAATGTAGCCTTCGTGTATTTTACTTTTAAATGTTCCACTCTACTTGTAGTGCCAGTGATCTCGAGGGGAATCAGGTTAAACTTTGATGAACAATGATCTCATATGTGAAAATGCAGACGTAAGTGTGGGTCTAGAACAAGGCGACTTATGAGATACCTATAAGTAGCATGACAGTTGATCAATATATCAACCTTCAAGTCCTTTTACCTCAATTTGACGCTCAAGTACGAATGCCCCTCACAACCCAACTCGAGGTGTTGCTTTGGACACGATGATGTTATGCAGTTGTTATGCTCGCGGCGTACCCGAGCACAGCCGGAAGGGACACAGGCACACCAGCCTTCATCGTCGATCAATGAATTAAATCGCGCGGAAATCGGAGCTCGTGACGGGCTGCTCAGGGGCCTCCACTGCGCAAAAGTTGGTTGGATTCCGTTGGAACTTGGAAGCAACAACGGAGAACCTGGCCTGCAGGAACCCGTCAGACTCGACTGTTCTGGAGTATTCACACACCGTACTATGCTGATGTGTTTTGGCAGGCGTGTAATATTTTTTGACGTGCCAAGCTGAGCGCATCGAGGACCAAATGGCTGTACAATGTACATAAGGCAAAGTCGTGAACGGAGTCCGAGTCGCACAGTCTCATTCGCTTCTTCTTTCTGGTACTTCTCTTTGCTGGTCTGCTGCCGGAGACTGCGCAAAAATGTCCAGAGTCTGCGTTACAGCGACATCACGCAGGTCGAGTCTCATCCTTACAAGATCGGCATATGTTACATATCGCGACTCTTTTGTCACTCAACCGGCCATTGTGACGACTATTCCGTATACTACCTGCTCTGCTGTGACCATCAGGAGCACCCGAACATGTTCGAGTTACAGGACTACGAGAGTCAGCACCGTTCCTGGTGAGTTTAATGATAGCCTGTGTCGTCATTGAAAAGTCTGATCAAGCGCTTTAGGTCACATTCAAACGGCCCACGTTCCTTATACGGTCACCGTTCAAGGCTATATAACCAGCGTCACCACATACTACTCGACATCTTGTTCAACTGTCAGAGGACCAGCGACTGTCACAGTAACATCGACAACAACTGATCCCACTGTGATAGACACACTGGTAGGTTCCTATCTTTTGGGACTTCGGTTGTAATTGAAGATTGCAGACTCCCTCTACAGTTTCGAGCGAGACAGATAGTGTGTCAGCGACTCCGACTGATGTACCCTCCAGTAATAGTGTACCCATTGCGCCTATCGTTGGTGGCGCGGTTGGTGGCATAGCTGGGGTCGCCCTTCTGGGATTGTTAATTTTCTTTCTTTTGTCGGTGCCTTTATTTTACTTGATACCGCAAAACGCTTAATACGCTTTGCTTTAACGTCAGGAAATCTCGCACTTCAAAGAAGCAAAGGGACAACAGTCAGTCGTTTAGCGGCGGTGGGTTGTACGATGCAGCTCAAGATGCACAACAGCCCGCGCAGGGCGGACAAGGGGTCCAATACAGCCAGCCAACGGGCAACACACAACACCAGTACACCGAGCTGGCTTGGCAAGGATATGGTACCTATCAGCCGGTGCAAGGTGCTGAACCATACCACACTCAGACTATGCCGAACGGTTATAGTGATGGACATGGTGTTGGTGTGGGCAGTTCTGTTGGTCAAACAGCTGCTCAAACTGCTGCCATGCCACTTGGATACCCTTCATCAGCTCATTCCCCACCTTCCGCCTCACATACGTCGATGAGTCCGGCTACGACTACACGACAAAGTTTGGCGTCAAATCTGTCGGCAGCCCCACTTCTGCATCAGCAGCAGCAGCAGCAACCATATGCTGGTGGTGGACAACTCTACGCATCACCGAATACGTATTCCTCGACTTATCGAGGATATGGGGAAATCTAGGTGAATATACCAGAAATGGTAATATTAGCCAAAGCCTGTATCATGACAATTGTACAACCTCGTTCTTGGTAGTTGTACATGTATTTTTTTTCAATACTGGGGTTACTGTAATACTCAAATTGCAAGTACGACGGCCTACTGTACTTAATGAAGCTTGCACAGTATTGGTGACAAAGTACATTGACTGTGATTTGCCGTAAGCTTTGAACGCCTTCATATACTTGTGCTCTTTCATTAGATGACTAACTGACATTCTCTCGCCCGTACGATGCCTTGATGCCCGATATTATCAACTTCTGGTATCTTCACTTCTCTGTGTCCTGTAGTTGGAACTTGCTCAAATGGATTAAATTTGAGGTCAGCCTACAAAGTTGATACTTCTACATGTGTTCATCAGCAAATGCCACTACTAATTTTTAAGTAGTTGATCGTGTGATGGTCAATCAAATTTCGGCAAAGGTGGGGAGTTACAGTAGAACATAGAATCTATATTATAAGGACAGGATAAGATAAAAAAACTATGTCTCTATCATGCCATCAGTGTAGTTTTTATTCATTTAAACTGGCTCAAGAAGTCGAGCCCACCATGAAGCCGTGCACTCATGTTACGAGTTCGGAGTCCCCAAAGGGTCCACGTTCACCTTTGAAGCCTGCATGCAAGCCGCTGCATCTGTCTGGTACAAATATGTCGAGACTTGTGGGTCCCTGGAGGCTGAGAAACCGGAGATTTCCTTCCTCGGCGTGCGGAAACCGGAGAAATCAAAATTTGGTGGTAACGCGCAGTGACGCGTGACAACCCACTTAACGGCCCGGCTCGGATGTAACACATTACAACAAAAAATAAATGTACATTACCTCGACTCTCTGCACATAATAGAGATTTTTTTAA
>Ga0307508_10003235_pt1 | contig 16651 bp, 13 predicted proteins | sample 9_EM_MG_FD_203089 | JGI IMG/M metagenome (GOLD analysis project Ga0307508, IMG submission 203089) | Populus trichocarpa ectomycorrhiza microbial communities from riparian zone in the Pacific Northwest, United States - 9_EM | ecosystem: Host-associated > Plants > Roots > Unclassified | place...
GGGTTCAGATACTTCTTCACGCCCTGGCCGCGCGCGCTCTTCGCGAGGTCGGCCTCGCTGCGGTACTTGCCGCTCAGGAAGCCGCTGGCGAGCGCGAAGAACGTGATCACGCCGAGGCCGTGCTGCACGCACACCGCCTCGAGTTCGGCTTCGAAGGCCGGGCGCTCGACGAGGTTGTAGAGCGGCTGCAGGCACTCGTAGCGCGGCAGTCGGTGCGCTGTGCTGACGGCCAGCGCTTCGCTCAGGCGCGCCGCGCCGAAGTTCGAGGCGCCGATCGCCCGCACCTTGCCGGCCTGGATCAGATCGGCATACGCGCCCAGCGTGTCGGCCAGCGGCACCGTCGCGTCGTCGTCGTGCGACTGGTACAGGTCGATCACGTCGGTCTGCAGGCGTTTCAGCGACGCCTCGACGGCGCTGCGGATATACGCCGGCGCGAGCCCGACCTTGCCGTCGCCCATGTCCTTGCCGACCTTGGTCGCGAGCACGATCTTGTCGCGCATGCCGCTGCGCCGAAGCCACCGGCCAATGATCGTCTCCGACTCGCCGCCGGCATGGCCGGGCACCCAGCGCGAGTACATGTCGGCGGTGTCGACGAAGTTCATGCCGGCATCGACCCAGGCGTCGAGCAGGCTGAACGAGGTGGCCTCGTCGACGGTCCAGCCGAACACATTGCCGCCGAGGCAGAGCGGGCTGACTTGCAGGCCGGAGCGGCCGAGTTCGCGTCGGTTCACGGTGGTCTCCTGTGGGTCCATACAGCCGCATTCTTGCAGGCTCCTAGAATCCGCGCCCATGGCAACCAAGCAAAGCAATACCTACGGCGAGGCGTCGATCCGCGTGCTGAAGGGCCTCGAGCCCGTCAAGCAGCGGCCGGGCATGTACACCCGCACCGACAACCCGCTGCACATCATCCAGGAGGTGATCGACAACGCCGCCGACGAGGCCCTGGCCGGCTATGGCAAGCGCATCGACGTGACGGTGCACACCGACGGCTCGGTCAGCGTCGAGGACGACGGCCGCGGCATCCCGTTCGGCCTGCACCCCGAAGAGCAGGTGCCGGTGGTCGAGATCGTGTACACGCGGCTGCATGCGGGCGGCAAGTTCGACAAGGGCGCGGGCGGCGCGTACAGCTTCTCGGGCGGGCTGCACGGCGTCGGCGTCAGTGTGACGAACGCGCTGTCGAAACGGCTCGACGTGACGGTGTGGCGCGAGGGTCAGGTCGCGAGCCTGGCGTTCGCTGGCGGCGACGTGGTGCAGGCGCTGGCGACGCGCAAGGCCACGTCGGCCGACCGCAAGACCGGCACGACCGCGCGCGCCTGGCCCGATGCCAAGTACTTCGAGAGCGCCGAGCTGCCGAAGGCCGAGCTCACGCACCTGCTGCGCAGCAAGGCCGTGCTGATGCCGGGCGTGACGGTGACCTTGGCGTACGAGAAGTCCGGCGAGAAAACCACCTGGCTGTATCAGGGCGGGCTGCGCGACTACCTGATGCAGTCGCTCAACGCCGATCCGGTGATCCCGCTGTTCGAAGGCGCGCATTACGCCGACGGCGGCGAGACCGAGAACTTCGCCGAAGGCGAGGGCGCCGCCTGGTGCGTCGCCTTCACCGAGGACGGGGCGCCGATGCGCGAGAGCTACGTGAACCTGATCCCGACGGTGGCCGGCGGCACGCATGAATCGGGCTTGAAGGACGGCTTGTTCCAAGCCGTCAAAGGGTTCATCGACATGCACAGCCTGCTGCCCAAGGGCGTGAAGCTGATGCCCGAGGACGTGTTCTCGCGCGCCAGCTTCGTGCTGAGCGCGAAGGTGCTCGACCCGCAGTTCCAGGGCCAGATCAAGGAGCGGCTGAACTCGCGCGACGCGCTGCGGCTGGTCGCGACCTACGTCAAGCCCTCGCTCGAGCTCTGGCTGAACCAGCACGTCGACTTCGGCAAGAAACTCGCCGACCTCGTGATCCGCTGTGCGCAGACACGCCAGCGCGCGAGCCAGAAGGTCGAGAAGCGCAAGGGCTCGGGCGTGGCCGTGCTGCCCGGCAAGCTGACCGATTGCGAAAGCCGCGACCTGACGCTCAACGAGCTGTTCCTTGTCGAAGGCGATTCGGCCGGCGGCAGCGCGAAGATGGGCCGCAACAAGGAGACGCAGGCGATCCTGCCGCTGCGCGGCAAGGTGCTCAACGCCTGGGAGGTGGAGCGCGACCGGCTGTTCGCGAACAACGAGATCCATGACATCGCGGTCGCGATCGGCGTCGACCCGCATGGCGCGACCGACGAGCCCGATCTGAGCGGCCTGCGCTACGGCAAGATCTGCATCCTGAGCGATGCGGATGTCGACGGCTCGCACATCCAGGTGCTGCTGCTGACGCTGTTCTTCCGCCACTTCCCGAAGCTGATCGCCACCGGCCACATCTACATCGCGAAACCACCGCTGTTCCGCATCGACGCGCCGGCGCGCGGCAAGAAGCCGGCCGCGAAGATCTATGCGCTCGACGAGGGCGAGCTGAACGCCACGCTCGACAAGCTGCGCAAGGAAGGCGCGCGTGAAAACAGCTGGAGCATCAGCCGCTTCAAGGGCCTCGGTGAAATGAACGCCGAGCAGCTGTGGGACACGACGCTGAATCCCGACACGCGCCGCTTGCTGCAGACCGAGTTCGCGCTGCTCGGCTTCGACGAGACCGTGTCGTCGCTGACCAAGCTGATGGGCAAGGGCGAGGCGCAGGCGCGCCGCGACCTGATGGAGCTGCACGGCGACAGCGTGGAAGTGGACGTGTGAGCATGACGCCGGCGGTGCGGCTGCGGCCGACGATGAGTTCGGATCTCGACTTCGTGATCTCGGTCGAACAGGACGCCGCGAACCGCCCGTTCATCACGCCGTGGGACCGGACGCAGCACGAGGGCGCGATCCGCTTCCCGGACTTTCGGCATTTCATCGTCGAAGCGGGGGCGGGCTACTCGTCGGCCGGCTTCGTGATCCTGCAGGGCTGCCGCAACCCGCACCGTTCGATCGAGCTCAAGCGCATGGTGCTGCTGCCCGCGCTGCACGGCCAGGGCATCGGCCGGGAGTGCCTGCGCCGGCTGGCGCAGATGGTGTTTCGCGATCTCGACGCGCACCGTTTCTGGCTCGATGTGAAAGCACTCAATGTGCGTGCACAGGCGCTGTACCGCAACGAGGGCTTCGTCGAAGAAGGACGGCTGCGCGAGAGCGTGCGCACCGATGACGGCTACGACTCGCTGATCGTGATGAGCATGCTGGCGCAGGAACACGCGCTGCGCCAAGCTGCGTGCTGACGTTTCAGAACGAGGAGACGCGCATGCAGACGACGATGATGGACGTGCCGCTGTCGCTGAACCACTTGCTGGATCGCGCCGGGCAGCTGTTCGCGGCGAATCAGATCGTCTCGCGCCTGCCGGACAAGTCGCTGAAGCTGCACACCTACGGCGAGTTCCATCGCCGCGCCCGCGCGCTCGCGTCGGCGTTGCAGCGCCTCGGGTTGAAGAAGGGCGAGCGCGTCGCGACGCTGAGCTGGAATCACCACGCGCATCTCGAGTGCTACTTCGGCATCCCGGCCGCCGGCGGCGTGATGCACACCTTGAACCTGCGCCTGTCGCCCGACGAGCTCGGCTGGATCGCAGGCGATGCGCAGGACCGCTTCCTGATCGTCGACGACGTGCTGCTGCCGCTGTATCGCCAGTTCGCGCATCGGCATGCGTTCGAGCGCGTGCTCGTCGTGCCGTTCTCGGGAGCCGCGGTCGCGAGCGAGTTCAGCGACTACGAAGCACTGCTCGCCGATGCGGACCCGGACGGCTTCGTCTACGCCGAGCATCGCGAAGACGACGCCGTGGCCATGTGCTACACGTCCGGCACCACCGGACGTCCGAAGGGCGTGGTCTATTCGCACCGCTCGACGGTGCTGCACACGCTGATCGGCTGTCTTGCCGACCACTGGGGCCTGCGCAGCACCGACGTGGTGTTGCCGGTCACGCCGATGTTCCACGCCAACTGCTGGGGCGTGCCGTACGCTGCGGTGATGCTGGGCGTGAAGCTGGTCTTCCCCGGCCCGCACCTGCACCCTGACGATCTGCTCGACCTGATCCAGCAGCACCCGCCGTCGCTTGCACTCGGCGTGCCGACGATCTGGATGGGCCTGATCCAGCGCTACGACCAGGCGCTCGCCGCCGAGCCCGGACGCTGGACGCTGCCCGCAGGCATGCGCTCGCTGGTCGGCGGCGCGGCCGTGCCCGAGGCCTTGATCCGCGCGTTCGCAAAGCACGGCGTGTGGCTGCTGCAAGGCTGGGGCATGACCGAGACCTCGCCGCTGGCGACCGTCTCGTACCTGCGCAACGAGCTGAAAGATGCGGGTGAGGAGGTGCGTTATCAGCGCGCGGCGATGGCCGGTATTCCAGTGCCGCTGGTCGATGTGCGCATCCGCACCGAGATGGATGAGGACGCGCCCTGGGATGGCCGCACGATGGGCGAGATCCAGGTGCGCGGGCCGTTCATCACCGGCTCATACCATCAGGTGCCGGTCAGCGAAGACAAGTTCACGCGCGACGGCTGGCTGCGCACCGGCGATGTCGCGACGATGGACGCGCTCGGCTTCGTGCGCATCACCGACCGCACCAAGGACCTGATCAAGTCCGGCGGCGAGTGGATCAGTTCGGTCGATCTCGAGAACGCGCTGATGGCGCACCCTTCGATCGCCGAGGCGGCCGTCATTGCGATCCCCGACGAGAAGTGGAGCGAACGGCCGCTCGCCTGCATCGTCGTCAAACCCGGGCAGAATGCGCCGCTTGCCGATGATCTGGCGGCGCACCTGATGCAGCACGGCTTCGCCAGGTGGCAGCTGCCGGACCGCTACGAGTTGATCGACGCGGTGCCCCGCACCTCGACCGGCAAGTTCTGGAAACTGAAGCTGCGTGAGCGCTTTCCGCGCTGATGGACCCCAATTTTTTATCCGAGCCAGGCAAGATATACAATGACTTGAAGTCTATCTACGTCTGACGGAGCGCGCCATGCAAGTGTCCAAATGGGGAAACAGCCTCGCTATTCGCCTGCCTGCGGCTGTGGTCGAAGTGCTGGGCCTGAAAGAGGGTGACGACATCGAAATCGGAGTGGCCGGAAAGGCCCGGTTCGTCGTCAGCCGCACGGCCAGCAACCGCGAGGTGCTGGCCCGACTGCGCCAGTTTCGCGGTCGCCTTCCTGCCGACTTCAAATTCGATCGTCTCGAAGCGTACGGTGACCGCGGGTGACCGGTAGCGCCTTCTTCGACACGAACGTTCCCCTCTACCTGCTCGCGGGAGACGCAGCCAAGGCCGACTTGGCCGAGCAGCTGCTCGCCGACGGCGGCACGATCAGCGTGCAAGTGCTCAACGAGTTCGTTGCCGTGGCAAGGCGCAAGTACGCGACGCCTTGGGATGAGGTCGACGCGTCCCTCGTCGCGTTGCGGCACGTGTGTCGAGTCGAGGCGCTGACGGCGCAGACCCATGAGCGCGCCGTGGCGCTGGCTAAGCGCTATGGCTTTCCGATCTATGACGCCACCATCGCTGCGAGCGCCATCGAGTCGGGTTGCGCCACCCTGTACTCCGAAGACTTCCAGCACGGGCAGAAGCTGGAAGGTCTGACCATCCTCAATCCTTTCCGCTGACAGTTTCGAGAATCGACCAGAGAGCACGAAATGAAATCCCGACAGCAGAAGCTGGATATTCCCTCCGCACTATCGGTTCGCCGCAATGACAAGGGCCAGATCTGGAGCCCGGTGCGCCAAAAATGGCTGTTCGAGACACCGGAAGAGCGCGTGCGCCAGGAGTTCCTTTGCGTGCTCGCCGATGAGTATGGCTACGCACCCGAGCAGATGGGCGAAGAGGAAGACATGACTGGTCGTGGCAGCGCCCAGGCGCGCGCGGATCATGTCGTCTGGCGCAGCTCGGCAGACAAGGCGGGCCGCAAGCCGCCACTGTTGGTCATCGAATACAAGTCCGACAACATCACCATTTCGACCGACGATTACGTGCAAGGCGAGATGTATGCACGCCTCAGCGAGGCACCGTTCTTCGTCACGCACAACCACCGAGAAACCCGCTTCTGGCGCGTTCGCAAGGATCGCATGCCGGGCTATCTCGAAGAGATCGAGTCGATTCCACACGCGGGTGCCACTCCCAAAGACATCGAGGCCTTGCTCAAGCGCCTCAAGGTGTTCAAGGAAGACGAGTTCGCCGACCTGCTGCACCGCTGCCACAACGTCATCCGCAATCGCGATCACCTCGACCCGGCGGCGGCGTTCGACGAGATCGCAAAACTGCTGTTCATCAAGACCGGCGTCGAGCGCAAGTTGCGCGAGGGCAAGGCCAGAGAGAACCTGTTCTCCGTGGACTACCTGAGCAAGCTGCCCTTCGACGACCCCATCGCATCGCTGTTCGAGCAGACCAAAAAAACCTACCGAGGCGACCGCATCTTTGCTCCCGAGGACAAGCTCAACCTCAAGTCGGCCACTGCCGAGACCATCGTCAAAGAGCTGGAGCGATACAACCTGTCTGACACGTCCGAAGACGTGAAAGGCATCGCGTTCGAGCGCTTCCTCGGCCGCACGTTCAGAGGCGAGATTGGCCAGTTCTTCACTCCGCGCCCGGTGGTCGAGTTCATCATCCGCATGCTCGACCCGGCCGAAGACCAGGTCGTGTGCGACCCGGCTTCTGGCTCTGGCGGCTTTCTCATCCGCTTCTTCGAGGTGGTGCGCCAGCAAATCTATGCCGACGTGGATCGGCAGTACGAGGCCTTCAAGAGCGAGATTGCCGCCCGCAAGGGCCTGACCGAAGCCGCCCGCGCAAAGATGCTGCGCGAGAAGTTTGCCGAACTGCAGGCCGAACTCGACCAGACGCGCGAAGGCTCGCGCATGTGGAAGCTCGCGAACCGCTGCGTCTACGGCACCGACGCCAACGAGCGCATGGCGCGCACCAGCAAGATGAACATGATCATGCACGGCGATGGCCACGGCGGCGTGCATCACCACAACGGCTTCTTGAACGTCAACGGCATCTTCGAAGGGCGGTTTGACACCATCCTGACCAACCCACCGTTCGGCGCCAACGTCGAGCCCACCGATCTGGTGCAGCAGAGCGAAGTCGAGATCGACGAAGACGTCGAGCGCGAGTACCGGCGCCGCTATGGCGCCGAGTACAAGGCGGCTCGTGCTGCGCTGGCCGCGCGGGTGGGTCAGCCCATTGCCAAGGCCTTTGCGTTGCCGAAGAACGCGCAAGGCAAGCTCGGCAAGGTCAAGACCGAAGTGCTGTTCATCGAGCGCTGCCTCGATCTGCTGAACCCTGGCGGGCGGCTGGGCATCGTCTTGCCTGAAGGCATCTTCAACAACCCGTCGCTGGCGTACGTGCGTGAGCATGTGGAAGACCGGGCGCGATTGCTCGCCGTGGTGAGCTTGCCGCAGGAGACCTTTGTTTCCAGTGGGGCGAGCGTGAAATGCTCGTTGCTCTTCGTGCGCAAGTTCACCGCGGAAGAGCAGGCGCGCTATGACGCGCTCGGCGCTACCGCGCTCGCCGAAATGCGGGCCAAGCACCAGGGCGCGCTCGACGTGGAGCGTCGGCGCCTGGCCGATGGCCTTGCTGCCGCGCCGCTGGGTCAGCTCGCCGACACCAAGAAGGCTCTGAGCAAAGAGCTGGCAGCGTTCGAGAAGCGCCACGAAGCGATGGTGGCCGAGCAGGCCCGCGGCTTGCTCAAGCAGCGCTTCGACTACCCGGTGTTCCTGTACGAGGCGGCGCAGGTGGGCATCAGCGCCACTGGTGAGGCCGGCGCCAACGAGCTGTATCCGAACGAGCGGCTGCCTGATGGCGTGACGGAAACCGCGCTGGAACAGTACCGGCGCTTTTGCGAGAAGCCCGAAGATTTTTTCGTCTGAGCCCCTCCGCCGCCGGCGATGGCGGGGCGAGGGGCTTTGCAGGACGTTTCGCAGCATTGCAGCGCTGGACCGCTCGGCAACCCGAGGTTGCTTCGCCGGTGCTACCCGGGTGGAGATTGGTCAAGCTGGCGGATGTGTTGACGCCGGCTGCGGAACAAGTACGTGTCACCCCTGGTGGCCGCTATCGCATGTGCGGCGTCAAGTGGTACGGCGAGGGCCTATTTGAACGCGAAGCGGTGCTGGGTGCGGATCAATCCGCGTCGCGCCTCAATGTACTGAAATCTGGTCGCTTCATCTACAACCGACTGTTCGCTTGGAAGGCGTCATTCGCGCTTGTGTCTGGCGAGTTCGATGGCTTGTTTGTATCGAACGAGTTTCCACAGTTCGACATTAGTCGTAGTCAAGTGCTGCCTGAGTATCTGTTGGCCTGGTGCCTGTCGCGTCCATTCTTGGAGCGTGTGGGCAAGGCTTCAGAAGGTTCGGCGGCAGTGAGCCGGAATCGCCTCAAGGAGGTCAGCTTCCTGGAGTTCGACTTGTTGCTTCCTGCGCTGGATGTGCAGGGAGAAATCTGCGGGCGACTCTCAAAGCGGTTGGCCGAAGCGCAGAAGCTTGAGCGCGAATGCGAGATGGCGGAGGTAACCGCTCATGAGCAGTTCACGATCGGGCTTGGTATGGGCGCCCGTGTTGAGGCTCAATTGCGCCGAGCATTCGCAATGCGTTGGTCTTCGATCGGGCGTTGGAGCATCGATGCCGCGCGTGCGGGCGGCGCAGCCAGCACGGCCGGGCGATACCCCGTAGTTGCGATGGACGATTTATTGGTACGCGTGCAATACGGCACGAGCGAGAAGGCCAACACCGAAGGCGATGGCGTCGCAGTGCTGCGGATGAACAACATCAAGGATGGCGAACTCGACTTCGGTGACATCAAGCATGTCAGGCTCTCCGCAACAGATGTGGACCGATGGAGGCTCGCCGATGGCGATGTCCTGATCAACCGGACCAATAGCAAGGAACTGGTCGGCAAGTGCGCCGTGTTTCGAGGCACACGCGAGTTCGTGTTTGCGTCCTATCTCATTCGGCTCCAGCTCGATCCGAAGCGTGTGCGCCCCGAGTTCGTGGCTGCCGTCTTGAATGGCCCGGTCGGCCGTCGGCAGATCGATGGGCTGAGCCGGCAGATCATCGGCCAGGCCAATATCAACAGCAAGGAGCTGCGCTCGCTTCGCCTACCTCTCCCGCCGCTCGAGGTGCAAGATGCCTTGATTGCCGCCGCCAGCGCCGTAGCCGTTGGAGTTGCTGAACAGCGCGCTTTGGCCGAGCGCGTGCGAGCATCCGCGCGTCGCGAGATTGAAGTGGCCTTGCTGGGTCACCCCCATCTGAATCCGAACGCGTCGATTGACGCCATCGCAAAGACCGAATGACCATGGAACCCGATCTCTTCACACCTGCACCATCCGACGCCGGCGACGGCGCCATCGGCCTCGCGCACTACGCCGAGCGCGCCTACCTCGAATACGCGCTCAGCGTCGTGAAGGGCCGCGCGCTGCCCGACGTCTGCGATGGCCAGAAGCCGGTGCAGCGGCGCATCCTGTACTCGATGGAGCGCATGGGCCTCGCGTTCACGAGCGCGAGCGGCCCGAAGGCGGTGAAGAGCGCGCGCGTCGTCGGCGACGTGCTCGGCAAGTTCCACCCACATGGCGACACCGCGGCCTACGACGCGATGGTGCGCATGGCGCAGGATTTCTCGCAGCGCTATCCGCTCGTCGACGGCCAGGGCAACTTCGGCTCGCGCGATGGCGATGGCGCGGCGGCGATGCGCTACACCGAGGCGCGCCTGGCACCGATCACGCGCTTGCTGCTCGACGAGATCGACGAGGGCACGGTCGACTTCATCGCCAACTACGACGGCTCGACCGAAGAGCCGAAGCAGCTGCCGGCGCGCCTGCCGTTCGTGTTGCTGAATGGCGCGAGCGGCATCGCGGTCGGCCTTGCGACCGAGGTGCCGAGCCACAACCTGCGCGAGATCGCAGCCGCGGCGGTCGCGCTGGTCCGTGACGAGAAACTCTCGGACGACGCGTTCGCCGCGCTGATCCCTGGCCCCGACTACCCGGGCGGCGGCCAGATCATCAGCAGCGCCGAGGAGATCCGCGCCGCATACACGAGCGGCCGCGGCAGCCTGAAGGTGCGCGCGCGCTGGAAGATCGAGGATCTGGCGCGCGGCCAGTGGCAGCTCGTCGTCACCGAATTGCCGCCGGGCGCGAGCACGGCCAAGGTGGCCGAAGAGATTGAGGAGATCATCAATCCCAAGGTGAAAGCGGGCAAGAAGTCACTGTCCGCTGAGCAGCAGCAACTGAAGGCTTCGGCCATCGCGGTGCTTGATACGGTGCGCGACGAATCGAACAAGGACGCTGCCGTGCGCATCGTCATCGAGCCGAAGACGCGCACCATCGATCAGCAGGCGCTGATCAATTTCTTGCTCGCGCACACCTCGCTCGAGAGCTCCGCGCCGATCAACCTGACGATGATCGGCAGCGACGGCCGGCCGTCGCAGAAGAGCCTGCGCCAGATCATGGCCGAGTGGGTCGCGTTCCGCGCGGTCACGGTGCAGCGCCGCACGCAGCATCGGCTCGCGAAGGTGCTGGCGCGCATCCATGTGCTCGAAGGCCGGCAGCTGGTGCTGCTGAACATCGACGAGGTGATCCGCATCATCCGCGAGTCCGACGAGCCGAAGGCCGCGCTGATCGCGCGCTTCAAGCTCAGCGAGATCCAGGCCGACGACATCCTCGACATCCGGTTGCGCCAGCTCGCGCGGCTCGAGGCGATCAAGATCGAGCAGGAGCTCAGCAGCCTGCGCGGTGAGCAGGCCAAGCTCGAGGACGTGCTCGGCAGCCCGGCGTCGCTGAAGCGCCTGCTGATCAAGGAGATCGAGGCCGATGCCAAGGTGCACGGCGACGACCGGCGCACGCTGATCCAGGCCGAGAAGAAGACCGTGGCCGAAGTGAAGGTGATCGACGAGGCTATCACCGTGGTCGTCAGCCTGAAGGGCTGGGTGCGCGGCCTGAAGGGCCACGAGGTCGATGCGGCCACACTCGCGTTCAAGGCCGGCGATGGGCTGTACGGCACGTTTGCATGCCGCAGCGTCGACACGCTGCTGGTGTTCGGCAGCAATGGCCGCGTCTACTCGACGCCGGTCGCGCAACTGCCCGGCGGGCGCGGCGATGGGCAGCCGATCACGTCGTTGATCGATCTCGAATCGGGCACGCAGCCGGCGCACTACTTCGCGGGCCATCTGCAGCAGACCTTGCTGCTCGCCAACACCGGCGGCTTCGGTTTGCTGGCGCGCGTCGGCGACCTGCTCTCGCGGCAGCGTGGCGGCAAGAGTTTCCTGAGCCTGGAGGTCGACGAGAAGCCGCTGCCGCCGAGCCTGAGCGATGCGCAGTCGCAGGTCGCCTGCCTGACGCTGACCGGACGCCTGCTGGTGTTCGGGCTCGACGAGCTGAAGCTGCAGGCCAATGGGGGTCGCGGCCTGACCTTGATCGATCTCGAGGCGAAAGACGCGCTGGTCAGCGTCGCTGCGTTCAGCCAGGGCCTGCAGGTTCTCGGCACCGGCCGCGGTGGCAAGGCGAAGGACGAGCTGCTGAAGGCGCCGGCCCTCGTGCCCTACCAGGGCAAGCGCGCGCGCAAGGGCCGCGTGCAGGACGTGATGCAGAAGGCCTTGCGCGTGATCAGGGTGTGACCTCGCGCTGAGGCGGCCGGCCGCAAACCGGACTCGTCCTACAGGCGACGGGCGCGATGCCTGATCGCCGCCCCGCGAGCAGCTTGCTTCAATCGGTCTTCGGCCCCGCGCGCCACGAAAGGACGATGCATGAACCTCACCGAAGACACGATCACCGACGAATCCAGCAGCCGCAGCCGGCTCTGGGCGCTGATCCACGACATTCGCTTCGCGATGTTCACGACGCGTCACCGCAACGGCCACCTGCACTCGCGGCCGGTGACGACGCAGAACTCGCATCTCGACGAAGACGCCAACCTCTGGTTCTTCATGTCGCGCCGCGGCGAACCGGTCGTCGACCTGACGCGCGACCCGACCGTGAACGTCGTCTACGCCGATCCGAATCAGGACAGCTATGTGTCGGTGTCGGGCACCGCTGCCGTCGTCGAGAACATGGCGAAGAAGCAGCAGCTGTGGTCGAAGCTGGCTGAGGCTTACTTCCCGGGCGGCGCCGCCGATCCGGATCTCGCGCTGGTGCAGGTCAAGATCATCCACGCCAGCTACTGGGACGTGAAGGAAAGCAAGCTCGTGCAGCTCTACCAGATGGCGAAGGCCGCGTTCACCGGCAAGCCGCCGAGCGGCCTTGGCGAGCACGCCGAGATCCGCATGCGTTGACGGGGTAACCGGCGGCGCTGAAACCGCTCAGCGGCGCGGGCAGCGCGCCTCGTTCAGCGGCGGGCGCGCAACAACCGGATCAGCTGCACCGCGATCAGCACGAACAGCGCGAGGCTCCAGAAGTCATACGACACGCCGAGCAGGCTGACGGCTGCGTCGGCGCAACTCGCGCGCGCCTCGAACACATCGGGCAGCAGCTGATCGAGCTGAAGCCAGCGGCTGACGATCTTGTCGGCCAGCGTCAGATTGCACGAGGCCGAGGCGGCGGCCTGGAAGTGCTGCCACAGCGCGGCGGCGACGCCGCACAGCGCGAGCAGCAGGCCGAGCGACGTCCCGACGCGACGACCGCTGCGGCTGCGCCACAGCAAGCCGATGACGCAGGCGATCGCGACGGCGAGAAAGATCACGCGCTGCAGCACGCACCACGGACACGGCTGCATGTCGAACACATGCTGCGACACCAGCGCCGCGCCGACGGCCGCGATGCAGGCCAGCGCGATGCCGGCCAGCCAGCGATCGGCGTGGTTGTTGAAACCCGTGGCCACCTCAGCTGACCTGTGCGATCAGCTCGATCTCGACACACGCCCCCATCGGGATCTGCGCGACGCCGAACGCGCTGCGTGCATGCGCGCCCTTGTCGCCGAAGACCTCGGAGAGCAGTTCGGAGCAGCCGTTCGTCACGAGGTGCTGCTCGGTGAAGTCGGACGTGCTGTTGACCAGGCTCATGACCTTGACGATGCGCTCGACCTTGTTCAGGTCGCCGAGCGCGGCGTGCAAGGTGCCGAGCAGGTCGACGGCGACGGCACGCGCAGCCAGCTTGCCGGTCGAGGTCTGCATGTCGCGGCCGAGTTGGCCGACCCAGACCTTGCCATCGCGCTTGGCGATGTGGCCCGACAGGAACAGCAGGTTGCCGCTGCGCACGAAGGGCAAGTACGCGGCGGCGGGCGCGGCCACCGGCGGCAGCACGATGCCGAGCTGCTCGAGGCGGTCGTACAGCGGAGCGGGTTGGGTGTCGGAAGCCATGGGTTTGCCGCGGGTCGGGTGAGGATGCGCAAATCCTACACTGCGGCGATGCGCCAATCCGTCGTCGACCCGGGAATGCGTCTGGCGGCTCTGGCGCTGGCGTGGATCGCCGGCGTGGCGCTGCATTTGCAGCAGCCCACGCTGTGGCCGCTGCCGGCGTGTGTGGCGGCGGTCGTGTTCGGGGCGCTGGGCCTCGCCGTCGCGTGGCGCTGGCGGCGCGCGTTCGTCGTCGCCTGGCTTGGGGTGGCGCTGCTTGCGTTCGGCGCCTCCGGGTGGCGCGCGTCGCTGCGCCTGGCCGATGCGCTGCCGGCCGCGCTCGAGGGCCAGGACGTGAGCGTCGTCGGCATGATCACGAACCTGCCGCAGCGCAGCGCGTCGGGCCTGCGCTTTCGCTTCGAGGTCGAGAGCGCCAGCGCGCAGGGCCGGCCGGTGCCATTGCCGGCGCTGCTTGCGCTCGGCTGGTACACGGGCTGGCACGAGGACGCCGCCCTCAGCGAGCCGCAGGCCGAGCTGCGCGCCGGCCAGCGCTGGTGCTTCACGCTGCGGCTGCGGCGGCCGCATGGCAACCTGAACCCGCACGGCTTCGACTACGAGCTCAGCCTGTTCGAGCAAGGGGTGCGCGCGACCGGCTATGTGCGAGACGCGCCGGCGCCGGAGCTGCTGCACCGCGCGGCCGGCTACCCGGTCGAGCGCTTGCGCCAGCGCGTGCGCGACGCCATCGACGCGAGCGTGCCGGATCGGCGTGCCGCGGGCGTGCTGGCGGCGTTGGCGGTCGGCGATCAGGGCGCGATCGAGCTGTCCCACGACAATGCTTAGCGAAAGTAAGTCCCCATGCAACCTATTGATTTACTTGACATTTCTTCCCAGTGCAAATTCCGTTCAGACAAAGTACTTGGAAGCTGGCTTTGCAGACAGGCAGGAGTGCTCGGACAGAATGCTTGAAAGTGGGAAACAAGATTGATGGAAGTAGATGGAAGTAGCCCAACAGCAGATGACGCCAAGCTCTACCTGGCGGCGCATAGCACCACTCGTTCTACGTTCAACGGCCCTCGCTATTCGCCCAGCATCAAATAGCCAGGGATGCGCACGACCGTGCGGGCGGCCTTCTGCTCCACGGTTCCGTTGTTCACGATTTCACCGTGCAACCGTGCAGAAATGATTTCCCACTGGTCATGAATAATCGCGCGAGCCTCCGCCGTCGAGTAGCCGAATACTTCGCACTCCGAAAGCAGGTTTTCGATTGAGATTTCGCCACCTTTGGTGCCGAAGCCTAGCGCCAAATAATTCTGCTTGCCGAGTTTCTCGGAGATTGTCAGGTCGAATGCCGGCGTCAAACGAAACTGCCCGTCTTCACCTGCAACCACGCCATGATTCTTGTCGTGATCGTCGGTATTGCCTACGAGCGCATTGAAGACCAAACGGCGGTACAGCTCGCGCACGTCTTTAGTTGGCGAGCGTTCCCAGACACGAAGCTGGCGTGCGAGGTTGGTGTATGAGCCTTGGAACGAGTACTTCGCGACTTCCGGTTTGCTCCAGAAGATGCTCTGCGCGCTGGCATAGCGCCATCGTCCGAACCCACCGCCACGCAAGGCGATTCGATCGAAGCGCTCGACAAGCAGAACAGGGTTGTTATCGATATGGCGAACGCGGTGTCGCGGCACCTGGATGTCGCAGTCATTGGCCAGCGTAAGCAGCGCGGCCTCCACGCAAGGGACCGGCGCGAGTTCGGCACTGTCTTTGACACTAATGCCCTTGACCAGCCAGAGCGTACCTTCGTCTTCGAGGGTTAGCTTGGGCCGTGCACCGCCTGAGCCGGCTTCGCCTAACAGGTGCGTATTCTCTTCGGCGCTGAGCGACTCGCCAGCTTCTACGCGGCCATGCAGTTCCAGTGTGTACGCGAGGGTTTTGGGGGTTGTAGACCGGGCATGCACGGGCGGCGTCTCGCGGCTATTGCTGAATGCAATCGCACCAACGGTCTGGCCACGGGCGTTCAGCAAGTAGCCCATCTCATCCTGAACACCGACGGACCTGTCTATGAGGCGCCGACCCCAAGCGTCCGGACCTGCGTCGAGCAAGACCGAAAACCAACCAGACAGTCCCGTCGTCTCGTAGCGCTTCGCCTCTAGGGGGAGTGCAACAGGGTCGAGGGGCAACCTGTCCTCCCGCTCAAGGTAGCTTTGGCCGTAGGTAAAGGCGCCAACAACTCCGGCTTCTGTTTGGGTGCGGTCGTACCGGCCACATAGAACGGGCTCGGTTTGCTCGGGCAAGTAGACCCAGACCCAAAGAGGTTCACTCGAAACTTTCGTCGACTTCGCCGCAGGTGCCTTGCTAGAAATCATTGTCAATCTTCCGTGGAAGCTTTACACGTTTCTCAGCAACGGAGAAGTTGAGGGCGAGGCCCTCCCGATCGAGCCCCGGGTCCGCCAAGAGGTCAAGCTCCTGACCCAAGCCCATGCTTCCCAAGACAGCGACATATGCGCCCAGAGAGGTCGAAGGCTCACCACGCTCGACCGCCTCCACTGTCTTGCGAGACAGCCCTGTCTTGTCTGCGATATCTTCGAGACGAAGTCGACGTGCCTGCCGTGCACCTCGAATCCGAAGGCCCAAGGAGGTGACCTGCCTCGTCAGCTCAAGAGGCATTAGTGAAAGGTTTGGCGTGCGCGGCATAGAGGACATTATAGAGCTTAAGGGTAACTATAGCAACCATAGCTGAGGCGACACCATTGGAGGAGGCAACGACTCTCCCCAGCTAGCGATGGCCCTCAGTGCCGAAAAAGATCCCTATTGAGCTTCAGCCATCAGTAATCCGCCGTCTAAGCGGGTCCGAGCGCGGAATCCGGCTGAGCAGCTCAGACATGCCCGAGGAAGCGCCGCGGACACGGCAATAAATCGGGTCAGCGTCTGGAGTCGCCGGAAACGGACGTTCGTTGGCCTCCAGCCCGCAAATGGTCAGCGACTCGACGAGAACAACGCTTCCGCTTCTAGGCCCTAACGCTCGGGCAACGATTCGCGCTTTTGGCAGGTCCAGTTGCATCCGACCGGCTGCTGCGTGTCGCCTGACACTCGCCCAAGCACGTCGGCCGCTAGGAAAAAACGTAACCCAGGCTAGCGCATTCGTCGCCCCATTGATGCCCAGGACTGCTGCATTGCCTTGGAGTGCGACGTTCCATCGGCCGTCCTCAAGGAATGGAATGCAGAGGCACTCGAGAGGGCGCGGGGAAATCTTCGGAATCGCGGGCTTTGAAGGCGCAGGCTTCGGAAAATCAGGACTCCTTGGTGACGTCGACGGGCCAGAAAGGGCGAATTTGCTGGCCACCGCTTCTTCGGCTCGACGCGCAGTCGCCTCT
>Ga0307508_10003236_pt1 | contig 16650 bp, 23 predicted proteins | sample 9_EM_MG_FD_203089 | JGI IMG/M metagenome (GOLD analysis project Ga0307508, IMG submission 203089) | Populus trichocarpa ectomycorrhiza microbial communities from riparian zone in the Pacific Northwest, United States - 9_EM | ecosystem: Host-associated > Plants > Roots > Unclassified | place...
CTCCGTACGATATGTCTAAAATGTAAGTCGTCTGTCTTTGTTTGCGTCGTGGTACCCCAACCAGAATGATTAGATGGCGCTGCGCTATTTTATACGACTCCTCAACCAAGTACCCTCAACGTACTTCGGCAGTATATGCTGCATGTCTTGTTCACGCCTCCAGCGCCATCTCCTGGACTGGCCACTGGAACGGAGGCATCCGCGCCGATAAGAAACCCATTCCTGTTCCACCACAGACCGAACACGCTCGACCGTGACCGCATCGTCGTCCCCGCCGGTTGGGATAGTTGGGGAAAGATTGGTGTTTTACGGGAAGGATTTGAAGCACGGGTATGGGGCGAGGCATGGGACACGGACCTTGCGGACGCATTAGAGACGGAGGATGCGGGCGGTGCAAAGAGAATGTATCGAGCCCTGGTACCCGATCAAGGCGCAAAGGTGAGTTCCATTCATCGGGCCGTCATTGCGCTTTCGTCAATTCCGCCCATAGCCCCCGCCGTTGCCCCCATTCAATGCGCCGATGGCGGAACAAGCGTTCCTTGCGAAACATTACGACGAAAACTCGAAGAAACCGGATCGAGATCCACGTGGTGCGTTCCGCAATCCCACAGAGACCGCGACTGCTGGTATCGTCGGGCCCCTTGGGAGCAGCAGCTTCAGCCTGCCAGCCGTGGAGAAGGCGCTTGCGGATATGGAAACCGGTTTTGGGAGTGGCAGTGGGTTGAATGCGAGTGTGAACGGAGATGCTGCGCGACGTCTGTCAAGAGGGGGTGCTCGCCCTACGTCTGGGTTGGGTGCGGTGGGTGCGGGGGCGTCGGTGACTGGTCGGGCGCCTGCGTCACCGACGTTGAGTGCGTCACAGAGCTCGACGGGGGGACAGACGCAACACGAGGTATTGCAAAACTTTTTCCAGAGTTTGTTGAGTTCCAAGGATCGAGCGGGGGCGAGTGCGGCGGCATCCCGTGCAGCTGCTGCGGCGCCCTCGTTGCCAAAGTCGAATGGCAGTCCTGGCGGGACAGACGATGCGAGCTGATAGTCGTGCGTACGTGGATCATACCTCCGATATTGTTTCTATGGCAGCCTACATCTATCGATCGACTTGTTCCTTGGTCGTGACCTTAGAGACCTGGAGAGACCGATTTCTTTGTTCGAGGACCCGTACAATTAGGGGCCTTTCTGAAAAAGGAAGGAGTGCTGACAAACAGGTGACAACAATGCTGTTGAGGACTCCAGCCCACATAGCGTGTCCCCCGACAACCCACAAAACGACTGCAAGAATATCCAAACTATGGGCAAATGGTGCTTCAATTCTCTATCTTCTCAAAAGCCCTGGCTTGCTAAACCAGCCATGTATCCCAGGACAAACAGAGCACTATGATGACGTTCTTGGCGCAAAAATGAGGAGCTTGGTGTATGTCGCCTTATCTCTCCCGTATCCACCCATGATCGAGGTCGTTCCTAGCTCCGGAGCCATCAAGCGCACTAGGCTCGAGAAAGCAGAACCCGCAATACCTACGAAGCGTTCGTAGAAGACCTCGACCGTGGCGATTCCTTCATAACATCGCTTATCGAAGTCCTTGTCAAGGTACGTGTCACATCGGAATCCTGTCCATATTCTGGACCGACGGCGCGTCACAGGAGGTTGCAGAACGCCGTTATCGCATCCACGCAGCCGATCGTGGTCTCATTGGGGACCGCACCGCGCGGTCCCTGCGCAAGCTATCCAGTCCCGCATCTATCTACCGCGAGCGTGCCCCCGGTCGTGGACCTTGCCGAATATCTTTCACAGCCTCCAGACGAACTGGACGTGGACGAAGATGAAGATAACGACGAGTATGGCAGCTTCGTACCCGTCATGGAAGGCAGAGTGACGATTCGTCAAGATGGCCATGAACTGGTATGCATCGGTTCCAAGCAGCACATTCGGCCTTGTGGTGGAACAGATGGGCGAGTTGGTGGACATGGTGCAATGCGGGAGGATGACGGGTACCCATGTTGTTGTTGTTCTGCGAACGGTGCTCATGTGTGCTCTTTAGGGACGTCGGGAAAGACCGTGATGCGTCATATAGTCACTTCACGTGCGAGAGCTTCCCCGCCGATGCTGGTAAAGAGTTGGTTCTGCTGACGGTGTCTGACGATAACGGGTCCCTCTTGAAGAAGTGGTGTTTGGAGGCCATCGAGGCACTTCCCGAAGAAGTCCAGCCTAATGTGAGAGATGGGGTCATGAATCAGATAATGAAAAAAGTGGTGCAACTAAGTGGAGGGAGGGCGAAGGCGGGCGATGTGAGGCAGATGCTGGAAGATCTACTTATGCTTTATATCTTGCTCTACTAGTACATGTTGTGGATCGATCGATCAACTTCTAGACTCCAACTCGGCCGCTTATACTTTTGTCCTCAGTCCCCTCCATCGCACGCCGGCGCCGACTTTTTGACTCGCTTCGGATGGCATTTCTGTAAGGAGCATCAAGTTTACAATGAAATTGACGTCGGTGAGAAGAGTCGGGTCGCTGCGACTAGGCGATTGCTGTAGGGTCCCAAGTAAGACACATCCACGAGGGACTTGTGACATACGCGTTTCACCCGATCGTAGGGTGCCTCCCATCCACTCAGTTGTCATACAACGATCGGTGGACTAGACATAAAAGACTGAAATATCCGCGTATCGTGAGTTCGGAGAGTGGGATGGTGTGCGCGGGGTCGTCAGGATCGGCGTCCATGCATATCTCTGAATCGGGTGGCTCGCCAAGGTGTGTGTGATGTCCGGGATCTGAGGTTGTCGCGTATGTCCAGTCGTACGGTTTCGCAGCGACGGTGGTAGGGAGTGGCGCGCTCATTCCAGGGTCTGTGCTGGTAGAACGGCGCGCTCAGAGACGACGGACATGGGCTACAACCACGGTGTGTCTCACCGGCTCCTCGGAGTATATGTCTTCTGCTTTTGATCTCGGTGCCTGGTGATTAGTACACAAATAAATTTGCTGGGTGTGACGTCTTCCTCTTTTATAACCGAGTTAGTACAGTGCCAAATTTCTGCAGCATGGCGTGTGGTTCAGAATCATCGACGTTGGTTGCTCTCCTCAGCTACATGAAAGTGACCACTCCCCCACATCCCAACCATGCAGTGGGACCGTATGTACTTGGATACACGACAACGAACCATCCTGAGTTGACCTGGAGGCTGGGGACCCTTTGCGGGTGAAGAGAGCGTCACAAAGAAGTTGTGCATCTGCAAGGGGGAGAAGAGTCGTTCGGTCTTCCATCTGTGACAAAAGCAGGATGCGATCCAACTCCAATTCCTCTATTACAGGTGCAAGGAGGCGGTCAGGTCCTCGATCAGTTATCCACTGCCCTTGTTCTCTGTGTGACCGTGACTCGGAGGGTGACAGAGAGTGCGGGGACTAGGTCTGGCATGTTCGGTCTGAGGTACCGTAGTTCTTGAAAGTGTCCCAAAATGTCGACGAGAATGGGGAATAAGGCCGAGGACGTGAACGGCCTGAACGTTTGCCCACAGTATGGAGCAACAAATGTTGCTTATGATGTAATCCTTATCGCTCTTCGTCATCGATTGGCCGTAGGCCCGTAATAAGCGCATCGATGATCTTGCTGTGCGATTCCCATTCCGTTTGTGATATGTCAAGGTAAGGGCAACAATCACGATCCGATGTACTGCATTTGCGTCCCACCATTCCCTGCATGAAATCGATGGCTAATGAGCGAATTGCCAGTGTCAGGCTGGATGGTGCACAATCGTCAGGCACTCGCCGATCTTGAGTGGGCCACAGAGCTCGACGGGGGGACAGACGCAACACGGGGTGTTGCAAAACTTTTTCCAGAGCTTGTTGAGTTCCAAGGACCGAGCAGGGGCGAGTGCGGCTGCATCGTGCAGCTGCTGCGAGTCTGCGACGCCTTCGTTGCCAAGGTCGAATGGCAGTCCTGGCGGGACAGACTATGCGAGTTAATAGTCGTGCGTACGTGTATCATCATGCCCCCGATATCATTTCTGTGGCAGCCTACACTTGTTTCTTGGTCGTGACCTTGGCCCAGACTAGGGGCCCGGGGATCGATTTCTTTGTTCGAGGACCCATACAATTAGGGGCCTTTCTGAAAAAGGAAGGAGTGCTGACAAACAGATGACAATAATGCTGTTGACGACGGTGAATTTTCACACGGGCGCTCTCCCGACTCCAGCTCACATAGCGTGTTTCCCCGACAACCCACAAAACGACCGCAAGAATATCCAAACTATGGGCAAATGGTGCTTCAATCCCTATCTTCTCACAAACCCGGGCTTGCTAAACCATCCATGTATTCCAGGACAACAGAGTACTATGATGACGTTCTTGGCGCAAAAATGAGGAGCTTGGTGTATGTCGCCTTATCTCTCCCGTATCCACCCATCACCGAGGTCGTTCCTAGCTCCGGAGCCATCAAGCGCACTAGGCTCGAGAAAGCAGAGCCCGCAATTACCTACGAAGCGTTCGTAGAAGACCTCGACCGTGGCGATTCCTTCACAACATCGATTATCGAAGTCCTTGTCAAGGTACGTGTCACATCGGAATCCTGTTCATATTCTGGACCGACGGCGCGTCGCAGGAGGTTGCAGAACGCCGTTATCGCACCCACGCAGCCGATCGTGGTCTCATTGGGGACCGCACCGCGCGGTCCCTGCGCAAGCTATCCAGTCCCGCATCTATCTACCGTGAGCGTGCTCCCGGTCGCGGACCTGGTACCCGGCGAGGCGTGGACCTTGCCGAATATCTCTCACAGCCTCCAGACGAACTGGACGTGGACGAAGATGACGACGAGTATGGCAGCTTCGTACCTGTCATGGAAGGCAGTCGTTTCAACACAGATCTGTACGATGCATATCGGTCTCAACACAGTTGGTCGAATTCCTCGACACCTTACTATTTGAGTTTTCCTCACACCTCACCCCCGATGTCATCAGCCCCTCCTCCCGATGCGGCGAGCGATAGAGCCCTACCACCGCTTGTAGATGGCTCGCTGCCGCAGAGAACGAGTGCGTGGCCGCTATCGTCGTCAAGCGGGTTTCTGCACTCGACATTATCGAGGCAGCCCTCGATTCGTCGTCCCGGGCGCAACAGAGTGTCAGACTTTAGCGAATTCACAGCCGCACGCCGTAATTCCATTCGCCAACTTGCCCACGACGAAGATCACAACGCTCGATCAGAACCCCCGGCTGCCAACACCGCCGAGCCACCTGCCACGTCTTCCCTTGGTCCGCGGTCATCATCAGCCCAAGCAAGGCGGTTCTTCCCTTTTGGGAGGACACGTCGATTCGAAATCATACCAACACCACGACCGGCGGCGAGTATGTCGGACGACTGGTATTTCCCGCCTCATTCAGGGTGGGCGACGAATCAGTCTGAGCGGCTGGGTGGGGGGGAAGAGCCGATCGAAGAGCGTTCGCAGGCGCCACGCCTGAGACGGGGTGGACTACGTGCCCCGGAATCGTTGCTCTCGCGGCATTCGTCGCCACCGATTGGGGTTCCGACGATCGCGTATCCAACGCCGGAGGAGTTGCATCGCGCGACGACGGCTGCGGTAGCTGCTTCAACGGCTACTGCTGCTGAAATCACAAATGAGAGCAGTTTGGCGGGGGAGAGGGTAAGACCGGTGGAGGAACGACGTGGACAATGAAATTTTAGCTAGGTAAACGCAACGTATTATTAGATTCGATTTCACCCGTAGTACTACTATGTTGTTTGTTTGTTTCGAGACGCTTGTATCCTCATACAGCCCCCAAGTTGGAGTTGGGTTGCAACCCCGCTTACGTAACCCTCCATATTGTTGTCCATGATCAAGAGGCGAAGCCGTCCACAACCCCGCGTCCGAGAAACAGAAGAACCACCCTCGACCCATGTTTCTGATGACGGCGATGAGGACGAGGACAAGTCTCTTCCGTGCGTTCCGAGAGATACATACTCGATGCCCATGCCCATGTTCACGTTTGACACAGGCTCTCGGAGTTGCTCGAGTTGAGGCGCTTGCGCAAAGCGAGGCAGGGGATCGACATTCACAAATTATCAAGTGGAGATGCCAAGAAGAAACGACGCCGACATGCGGAGGAGGCACCCGAAGACAAGGGTGGCTTGAGAGTGGGCGCTGGCGCGGGGTCAGGTATGGGGTCCGCCGTCGGCGCAAAGGCCGAAGACGAGTAAGCACCGTCGTGTGTTTTGCTTGCGTCGATCCTTGAACGCTGACGTATTGATGTATCGTGCAGCGAGCAGGAGGACCCAGCTGCAAAGGCTCGACGGGCCGTTCGGACCAACAACTTTACCCAACAGACCAACGCGCTCGACGTGGATAAACACATGTGCTTTTGACTTTTTTTTTTCTGGGGGAGGATATCGGATTGACCACCGTTTGCGCGGACAGGATGGCATACATTGAAGAAAACCTAAAGATCCGACGTCTGCAACAGGACGCATCGGAAAAGTCGACTCGCGATGCCAACGATGAGTTCACGCTTTCGGAGCGCTGGAAGACGGAGAGGAGGACGGCGGACGAGGGGAGCGTGACGAATAGTCTGGCCATGCTGACGGCGATACCGGAGGTCGACTTGGGCATGGAGTGCGTCATCCCCTCACCTTTTTCTGGTTCTCTTTTCGGTACCCCCCAAACGATCCGCTGAACTTTTTGACCGATGCCCATTTGATTTCCTCATAGTTCACGACTCCGGAACATCGAAGAAACGGAAAAAGCGAAACGCCAAGTAGCCGAGGAACGCAAGGAGCGCAAAAAGGTGAACAACGACGAGGAACACCTCGTTGCCACCCGATGTATGCGCCTCTCTTACCTGCTCCTTTTGTCCGTAAATGCCTCATCTCGTCTCGTTGCCCAGTTTACCGTCCGCACATGAAACAAAAGTCGGACGTGGAAATCATGCGTGATGCCAAGTTGGAAGCGATGGGGTTACCTCCACAGGACGAGCGTAAACCGCGGCATGACAAGCCGCAAATGGCGACGGATGAATTGGTACGTGGTAACTCCTACGGGGGTCATGATATGTTTCTGACGCGTGCACTCTTAGGTCATGGAACGATTCAAGAAACGGATGCGAAGATAGCGTCATGATCCGGATTCGTTCACTGATTTTGAATGCAGTAGGTTATTCAGCTGGGTGGCTGCAATGCGTTTTGCAGCACAGGCCAAACGTCAGTCGTCGCTCGTGTCCTTGATGAACGGGATACCCGGAAGAGTCGTCGTGTTTACAAATAATTAATACCATTTCCCGCGAGACACGGCTACAGGCATCGTCGATGCACGATCCCCTTCTACTTCCTGTCCGACCAATGAAAGTTCACCTTTTACTCTTGGTGATCGAGAATGCTCAGGTGAGCGGGTGGACGAGCTGCTCCGAGATCAAGATCGAGCCGGTGAACGACTTCGCCACCGTAAGTTTGACTGACTCAAAGAAATCAGTGTCAGTGCCTCAATCCGATAAGAATGAACTAGACAAACACGGTGGGGGCGAATAGGGTTGGTTACCTCCGAATCAGCGCGTCTCTTTTTCCCAAGAATTGGCCTAGGGGGGGATACCCTGAGCTTGAGGAGGACCAGAACTCGAGCCGCTGGCAGCATTCAAAAATGCCCGGAGAGCATCGGAGAAACGAGCCAAACGGATCGCGTCCTTTTCGTCCTCACCAACCTCGCGTAGATGTCGCCTCCAGGTGCTGGCCGTGTTGAACTGTCTTCGACGACCTTGGCAGTATTTCCGGCATGTGCACCAGTACTCTCGAGCAGAGGAATCGGCGGGCATCGTGGTAAGTGCTGAGACTTGCACGCAACGATATGCGATGGAAAAGCTGTGACGTTATGGTACAACGCGATCGTGCGACTTGAGATTGACGTCTCAGACAACTACCTACGTCGCCATATATAAGAGCATAGATCCCAGTCATCTGGAAACATCGGATTCAGGGCAGTAACGAAAACTGTTCAATTGAAACTTGACGAGCTCTCCCTTCGTGTAAGCCCCAGACCAGGTACCAGAGTCAGCCACCTTCCCTTTCATCAACCCGCAGTGATCAGACTCTTCTGCTTCAGGGTAGGGGGACCAGCAGAACTGTCGCCAAGTATCCTTCGATATGACGAAACCATTCGGTGAATTGAGCCCAAGTTGTCCCCCTTGAACGTCAAGCTTGGGCATCTTGGGTTCAGCGGAGGCATAGCGGAAAGACGTTTGATTTACAGTAAATAATAGGAGTCGCGGGAAATAACGGGCAACGTTAGCACAACGTTGGGAAGAAAGGGGGAAACAGAGGAGGAGATCGACTCGGAGATGACTATGATTTGGCAGGAATCAAGTAGGAATGCACGGACCACTACGACGAAACAAAGATAACCTCGGGCCGTCGCCGGGGTCGTCGCCTATTTATTCGGACCCCAGCCTTTCCCTCAATTGTTCCAATGGTGACCTCTTTGAAACGTGATAGTAATGTAGTCCATATTTAACCCCGAGTTTACTCAAGGGACGATCAGACAGCCATCGCCAACGCTAGCAGCTTCTCAAAGTTGGGTGTACCGAGGCCGGTGACTACATGAAGGTGTCGGCCGCATCAGTCGATCGTCGATCATAATCAGATTCGGCTTCATTCGCTCCGAAATCCAGGCACAGTGACGCACCAAGATGACATGAAACCAAAAAAAGAAGAGGGAGAGGACGTACCAGGATCCCAACCAATGGTCGAGTTGAAGCCCTCCGTACCACATCCAGGGTTGTTTCCCACCGTGATATCGTTCAATCCAGCGTACCCCACCTCGTACAGCCACGGGTTCAAGAAGCCCAGAACAGGCTTACCAGCACTGATCCGTGCGTCGTTGAGCATGGAGACGAAGGAGGCAAAGGTGGGAGCGGCGCAGGACGTGCCGGTGGCGAACACTGTCCGACCTTGGTGGACGAAGAGGAAGTTCAAGGCTTGCGCAGCGACGTCGGGGACGCCCTATACAGAAGTGTGAAGCCTTAGCCGGTTCTACCATTTGGGACGGATGGACAGGTGCTTACGCGACCATTGCTACAGCACCATTTTCGTTAGATCTGGTCGTACGAGAAGGGGAGGAATACATACGGGTTGTACAGGCCTTCATGGGTTCTGGGAGTGAGTGTCTGCAAGTACTTGCTTACTGTCGTATTCTGGTAATCAGGTCGAGGGAACTGATGACGGAACCGATCAGCGCAACGTAGAAGCAGCTATGGTGATGAACGCACGTAATTGCTAAAACCTCCACTAGAGAAGGAGATGGCAGTTTCGGGAACGTGATGGGTACCTCCGACGGATGTCACACTGGGTGAATTCGAACCTGATCATAGAATACTACACGCCTGTCAGGGCACACTCACTATGGGCAGGTGGCGGGGAAGACGGGGAGGAACATAGACCTGATACCGTCGTTGGAAAAGCATTGTTGAGTCGCTGGGTTTGCGTCACCATCTCCGACACCAGTGTCACCAGACGAGAACAAGAGGGAGACACCACGGGCACCAAGAGCAGCAAAGCCAGAGCAAACACGGCTAGCATAAGTGGACGGAACTGCCTGCGGTCAGTGTATGCTAGCCCAAGAAATAACACAAAGTACCCGTCTGCTCAGCCTCTCCGTAACTAGTTGAGATCGTCTGAGGAAGGCATTCTTGAGATAACACGTAGTCCAACCACTGCAATTAATGGTGACAGAACTCAGGCGGATTGCAGTAGTGAGTAAGGGATAAAACAAACGTTAAGGTAGGGTTCATTAGTGTTTGTTGGAGTGACTGGGTCAGGAATGTAAGGGGGCGAGCCGCTAGTCGAGTACAAGGTGGCGGGGGTCGGAAATATCAATCCGAAAGCAAATTGAGTGTCCAGGTTAGCTTCCACGCCAGAAGCTGCATAAGTCTGGTTGTTTATACCTCCTGAGTAAATGGTCAGCGAGTCGATTGTTGTGGGAGTACAAATTATTCTTACCATTTATTGACACAAAGGTATAGTTGGACCCGTAAGCCATAGGATTCTCCAGCTGGAAGAATTGCTGCAGATCCTGGTTGTTGGCGTATTGCTCAAGGTAGGAGGTAACGGCCATTTTGTTACCGTTGGTAGCAGAGGTGTTATATCCGACAGCATTGTAAAGTTGTCTCAGACAGGTGATAGTGATCTATAAACCAAATCGGTAAATAGGTCCAGATACCAAATCGTGCTGTCCTACCGTGCCGTTGCAACTGAAATCGACTGGGTTTCCAGCCGGCCCAGTAATCGTGTCATTGGAGGGACTTGGCGAACCAGACGGCACCGTGTTTGACCAATGTAGGGTACTCTTAAATGTTCTGGAGCGAGTGAACATTGTTGTTGGTTGGATCAGCTCAACATGTTCGTACACGCTCTCTGGAAGACTGTAGCTTGTTGTTCTGACGATGCTCTCGCCGCTGTCCGAGTGAATATAAAGGTGATATTTCTGTGTTTTTCGTTCCAGTGCATTGCTATTATAGGAAAGAGGGATAATCATATCGCTCACCGTGTTCAGCATTTCCTCCGCAAGGGCAACTGGGACGCGAATACTAATCCAATCCTGCGCTGATGACCGGTAGAGATGTTCTTCCTCGATGCCATGTGAGGACAGCCATTCGCTGACTACATCAAGCGTCTCGGGGTGAGGTGCCATCAGTGCCTCTGTCTCCTCCTTTGACAAGTAAGCGCCATATCGCTCGTGCTTGGGATTGCTAACTTCCCAAATGTGTTTCTCAAGAGTGGGGAAATGTGGCTGAGGGAACGCGATCTTGAGCTCTAGCAGATGGTCCGAAGGTGCAGGGCCATATCTGAGCCAGCCACGAGGAGGACCTTGAATACTCTCCTTGATCCTGTGGGAGATGTCCTTATAGTGGCCCGCTCGGACGAGGGCGGTCGCGAACGGAAGGGCAAGGAGTAATAATCGCATCGTTGGCCCGGGATCGAGTGAAAGGAAAGACGAGCCTCAGAACACCCATGATGATGAGACCAAATTTCGACGGTATTTAGAGACGATGACTGAAAAACACATAAGCAAAACACAGGTTTCACATGACTTACCCGAGTGGTGGGCGGAGTAGCATGCTCGTCATATACCACCCGATTCCCCGTGGTGAGTCTCGTGCCTGGCAGTCTGAGATACACTGGCAGTCAACTCCCTCGTAACACATACCTCGCGTAACCAATATTCCCTGATACACATACTCCTGGGCCTCTCCCGAGGGAGTATGCATTATGAGGGAGTTGACTGTAGCAAAGTGGTCCGCGTTCTCAGCTTCGGATGCCGAGATTCGGGGGATCGACCGAATCGTCACATTGTTTACCTGGAGCTGCTGCGACCGATCCTCACATGAAGCACCCGTAAGCACAGAAAAATGGGCCAAAAATGTCAATGAGTGGGCGGGAGGGTACTTATAATTCCTTGGATTGAAGAACATTGGCTACGGGCTTCAAGTTCTCATTGTGGCACAAATTGACAACCCGAAACAAGTCTTTCTCCTACTACGTCAGCTGTTCTTTGTAGCATGCTCCAACTGTGGATATGTCACTGGCAGCTTCTGCACGGGTTCTCACCGATGCACTTGATGTACCTACTCACTTTTTGCCGATCGGGTTTGGGAGTTGGAAGAGATCACACTGACACCGTGACACGTGGCAATGTTTGCACAAGTTGTCACCCATATCAGCGAGGCGACTTCGGGTTAAGAAATTTACTACACAAGCCGAAATGTCGCCGTCAGACTCGGTCTCGGTGTTTGCAGAGGGAACATTCGAGGAGCAGTTACAAGAACTCCTCCAGTACACCGCACGGGGCATCCCCGACGAGGAGCGCACCGCGCTCTTGCAGTCACTCCAAGATATCCTAAAGACCGAGAATGCGTCGCTCGATCAGGACCGACGACGGACAGCGTTGGACCTTGTACTGAAAAACACCAAAGGCGTAGGTCAGGGAACTGATCAGGGTATGTGTGGTCACGATCGCTCGCGTTCCCTTTTGACGCCGCAGTAGAGATCGAGGGATTCTTCAATCTACTGTACTCGCATCTATTCACTCTGTGGCAAATCGATTCGTCGGAAACGAGAGAACATGTAACCCATCTGCTCAATGTCATCCCGTCTTCACCCTCGAACAGTGCACCGGTCAAATATCGCGTGTGAGATTCTCTGTGATCATACTGCGCATGCTCTACTGACTTTGCTCTAGACTATCCAACTTGTTCAATGCCGCCCCACGGCCCTCCGCGTTGCGGCTACCGATATTTGCCACACTTTTCCGGGTTGCAGCAGCCAATGGCGAATTTGAAGTTCTCGCCCTAACAAAATCTGATGTCGAACGATGGCTCAATGAATGGCCCGTCTCCGACGAGGACAAGTACCAATTCCTGAAAACCATCATCGATGCGCTCACACAAGCCGGCAAAGCGTGAGTCTTGTTGTTGCTTTGTTGTGTTCCTGCCCTCACTGCCGCTGCGCAGGGATACCGCCTACGAATATCGGATTCTACTCGTACACACACTTCCGTCCTCCTCCCCAGAATCCCGCTCTGCCGCTATCGACACGATTGTTGCCGCACTTCGTATACCGACCGTCTTTGACTTCGATACACTATACAACCTCGATCCTATCATCGCTGTGCGAGACCACGAGCTCTTCCCTCTCATCCAGATATTCCTGAGAAACGGGTTGCCCGAGTTTCGGGAATGGGTCGATGGCCATGTTGCCGTTCTCGAAAGCTATCGTACGTTTTTCGCGCAAAACGTGTCTATTCGTTCAACATGTATAACGACCATTTTCAGAACTCGAAAGTTCACAACTCGAACGAAAAATTCGCCTCCTGGCCTTTTCCTCCCTTGCATTTGACTACATCGGACGGGACCTTCCATACTCGACGATTGCATCGACATTGCAAATCGACGTATCTCAAGTGGAGAAGTGGACCATAGACGGTAAGGAGAATCGGATTCCCTCCAAAGGAGGCACGTTGACAGTCTCTGTGTGATCTATTATCAGTCATTCGACTCGGCCTCATCTCCGGCAAACTCTCCCAAGCGACGGAAAGCCTCCATGTGTACAGATCCTCCGCGCGCAAGTTCGAGCGGGAGCAATGGGAAGCGCTCGAGAAGCGGCTGCTTGCTTGGAAATCAGGACTCGCAAGCGTGATCGAAATCGTTGCACAGGCGCAACAGGCGGGTGGTGGCAACATTCCCGAGGCAGTGCGTGCGACTCAAAACGACCAGGGAGTGCAGGTAGAGAGTACTGCTTGATGTACTAGATCGATTCGCTATCAAAAAAGATGTACTTGGCATGCTTCATGGGAGCCTCCTACAACTGCCGGGAGAAATGTAGTATTACTCGTTGCAAATGCACGGTACTCAACGTTGTAAAAAAAAAAAAAAAAAAAAACTCTTGTATCGGAATTGCCACATTGTATGCCAAAGTAAAAGGCAAGCTTGAAAGGGAGTCTCTCTGCCTGCAGATGACTGTCAAACTGTGTAGCAAATTAAATTCTCTATCCAGCAACACCCACGATATATAATCCAAACACGAGTGAACTGTAACAGACACCATCATCACAACGTAACAGAAAGATTTCCACGCCGCAGATAGAGAGAAGAGCATTGCATGTCTATGTCAACGTGGCACATACAGAGCAAAAGGGAGGGTATTGTATCACGGATACTCCGGTATCGCTCCCTTACCACTCACCATCGAACCCAATGAACCCTAAGAACCACCGTCGCATGAACGATCGACACATCATCAGACACAACCAACAGAACGAACGTACCGGTCAACAAGAACACGGGGAAATACCGCTTCTTCTCCAACTGCGCACACCAATTCCACGCGCTCGTTAAACGCCCATCGATACAGCTCCCCGCATCGAAAAAGTTGTCGGCCCCGGAACCGTCGAAACCATGCCGGAAGAAATCGGTGAGGATGTCTCGTATGCAATTTTCGATCGAACCGAACTCGTCTTCGATGTAGGAACACAACGCGGGTTTGTCCGCGAGGCCGGGTATTTGTGAGAGGGTATTGCAAACGGGAAGGAGGATGCGGTAGATTTGAGAGTATTTGTCTACGCGAGAATGGATTAGAATGTTCTCGGGGAGATGAGGATGGGGGCAGATTACCGATGAACATCAATGCGTTGGGGACGTTGTGATCGCCCATGTGGATGGCGGACGAGCCGACCCAGGACCCGACGCTTTGCTGCGCACGGTGAAGGATCGTGTGCATCATACGCAGCGTTTTCGGAGCAGCTTGGACCCTGTTCAGTCCCTGGCCCGTGTCGCGAAGACGATAAGGGACACTTTCGGAGAGTAAGTCTTGCTCCGCGAGAGACCACAGCCGGAACATGTCTGGGCGGCTAGCCTGAGTCCATGTTCACGCGGGACAGTAAAGACATACCATGCAGAATCTCACGCCAGAGCGTCAGGCTTTGCAACACGTACGCGTATTGCTTCGCGTGGTCGTGACTGAGCCTTGCACCACCCTTGCCGCTCCGAATCGCCAAGCTGTGTTTCGAATCTTTTGCTTGCGTGGGGTCAAAGTGCGTTTTGAGGTAATGAATCATGCGATCGCAAGGATCACGGTTCGTTCGCAAGAAAGCGTGGTTATCTCCGATGCTGTAGAGACACTGACGAACTTGTTCCGGGTTTAGACCCTCGCGTTGATAACGAGAAGCAAGTGTCTCGATCGCGCGCTCCTTGCTCTTGATATCTTTTTGAACGTCGCGTCGAGATCGACCGTCGGCGTAGATTTCCTTGGTCGCAACGGATACAAGATCATCGCGAAGGAGGTCCAGGGCGCCGTGCTTTTCCAGCACGCTGTACACGGTCCGGATAGATTTGACACAAGAAAAACTAAGCATGTCCTTCACCTCGGGTGATTGGCTGTCCTAAAACGCAGCTATCATCAATCGTCTGATCGAAGCATCCTGAGAAATTTCATGCTCACCTGAAGCAGATAGATCAACTTGCCATAAGTCGTACGCATTTTATCGGGGTTCATGATCTTGTGCCGCCGTCCGAGCTCGAATATTTGCTGGTAAAACCCTGCATTACGCTGGAAATCACGATCTGCGAAGAGCTCTTGCCCGAGCTTATAGTCCGCTGACAACATAAGCCCGGACAAGATCGCGCATAGTTCACGAATCTGATGAACTATTCGCTTTGCTTTCGAGAGACCAAAGCTGATGGTATCAATTTTGTCGGTATACTCCGAGACTTGAAGTGCAGCGTCAAGGAGACGGAGGTATTTACGCTCGCCGAGCGTCAAACGGAGGGGAATGTATTTGGCACGCTCGACGAACCATTCACCGACGGCGCTGCCGATGACTGGTTGAACGCCGAGCAGTCCCATGGACGGTCCTGCAGCGGGCCTGGCAGCAACCTGATCGAGCTCTGCATCTGAACCTTCTTCCATCTCGACGTCCGCTTCGACCTAGGGATGGACGCCAGTCAAAAAAAGTACGTCAACACTACGATGCGCAAACACCAGATACCTCGTCCTTCTTACGCTCGCCGTCCGCCGTCCTTGCTGTCGCACCCGAGACACCATTCTGTGCCTTGTCCGCGCGCTTGGGCGAACCTGAGATGGGCGTCACCGTGTGCTTCTTTCGGGATCCTTTTCGATGTTGCGCGGCGAAACACACTTCGCAATAGTCGTCCTCGCATTCTTTACACGACAGCTGTGCAGGCTGGTCTGCCAGACGACCCCGTTAGACGATGGCCCCATCCAAACGACCACCCGCGGAACCGACTCACCCTCGCATTCTACACAGAACCCCTCCGCGGCCGGTCTATTGGCAGATTCCTCGTCCCAGCCCTTTGCCGCTGTTGCGTGTGCATCTAATTCTTGTTGTTTGAGCCCCGGGTGTTCGAGTTCGTCGTGGTTATTGCCAAGGATGTTTTCGAGCGAGAAGGTAGCGCCACTTTCAGTCGGGAGATTCGCGCCATTCTCTGTAGCCATGTTATTGGAAGTTACGTTTCCGACCATCATGTGTGCATCTACGGCAGTTCTTGGAACAAGTGGGGAGGGTAGGGGCTGTCGTGATTAAAAGCTGCAAAGGCGCTGTAGCTGCACTATAACTGTCACGCCGCGTGTACGACACGGAGCTCCACGACGAAAACAGACCCGACAATGTACGTCATCACCGGCACCACTAAAACAGACTTGACCAATCGACACTAGACGACAGAAAATATGTAAAGAGTGATTATTTGAGGTGTAGTAGACGTGCACGAACATGGACATGAGTGAGAACGAACGTGTCATGCCAGACTGCCGGAGACAGCTGGAATTACCCGGGTTACCTGAGACCGACGTGGTTGATGCCCTGCTCGGATCGTCGGCCACTCTGTCCCTCACCTTCCTCCCAATAGTCGCTTTCCCATGCGTCGAACTCTGCGACACCGTCGGTGGTCGCTTCACCACCGTCTAATGACATCGGGGGCAAGGCAGGGCGTGATGAATCGAGCGTGTTGACAAGTGGCGCAGGGTAGGTTACCGGGAAGTCGAGCAGCGACGATGAGGCCCGTGTGTACTTGTGCCGAGATCTCGTGCTACTTTGTGATGACACGCTGCCGACGTTGGGTGGGTAATCATGTGCAACCTCTACCGGGGTTCTTGGGAGCGTCATTGGTGAAGAC
>Ga0307508_10003237_pt1 | contig 16646 bp, 15 predicted proteins | sample 9_EM_MG_FD_203089 | JGI IMG/M metagenome (GOLD analysis project Ga0307508, IMG submission 203089) | Populus trichocarpa ectomycorrhiza microbial communities from riparian zone in the Pacific Northwest, United States - 9_EM | ecosystem: Host-associated > Plants > Roots > Unclassified | place...
TTTAGTTGAAAAAATAAGAATAAATAGCGAGCGTACCTTGTACGCTCGCCCTGTACACCCTCCTGCTCCCCCTCGTCGTCGTTCTGGACCCCTGGTGCCGTCGTGGTCGCCTACGGTCGCCGCGTGTTGTGTTGTGAGGGTGGTGGGTGAGAGGAACTGCCAGAAAGGGAAGTCAAAACTTGTTGACGCGTCAAGGAGGTCACGTGACCCACCAAGCGAGCCGAACAAAATGCAGAACTCTGTTGGTGACCCCAGCTGCTGTACCACATAATTAAGTCTTTACAGTTGATTAATAATTATTTTGGATTACTGATGCCTTTGATTTAATTCTGGGTCATATATCAGGTGATCTACTAATATTAATAATTTATCACTATCTTTCCAATCGGAACTGGTCGGAACCGCTTGGTTCCAATCGGAAACTGGTCGGAAATAATTCCGAGTGGTCCGATCGGAATTGACCTTTCCGATCGGACAGATTAGACAAATTTCCTACTATTTGGGTGGTACTGTGTTCCAGAATTTCCGATCGGATTCTGATCGGAATCCGAGCGGTTCCGACTGATTCCGCTCGGAAAACGTGGGGCACAGACAAGACCTCCTTTGATTTGGCAATACAAGGTTTATTGAATGCCGAAAATTTGACAGATCCCATCAATGCAGATCCCACCTGCCAGTTCAAATAATCCCAACAAATGTCCTCGATTGGAGTCTTCCACTGCAGAAGTTCCAAGCGGAAAATCGGTTAAGCAGTCTTCTGGTTCAAAAGTCGTAATCCTGCTTCCTCCTCTATACTATTCAATGGTTTATTGAATCTCTGAATCTACAGTGGACAAGCACAAAAGGTTGCAAAGAGGATGATCTCCTCAAGTGTCTTGGTATAAGACACATTGACAAGGATGGATACCTTTCATATTCTTGCATTGCCCCAGAGTGTGGCCATCATGCTGCCGGAAACTTCCAACGGGCTCGAATCCTCAAACACTCAGTTAAATGCCCATATCTGAGATCATATAATTGTGTTGCATTTCAAGATGCAGTTAACTCCTCCCTCACTGTTTCACTAGGTGCCCAGCTTGAGGCTTCTTCTGAGGTTGATGCTTCTAGGCCTCCAAAGCTGCAGGCTACGTTCTCTGATCCAGGTCCTCCTACCAGACAGGGAACCCTGAACCTTGCTCCATTACGTGTTGCAGGCCAAAAGGCAAGAGCGGAGGATGTGAAAAAATTCCAAAACTCAGTTGACCATATAATCATGCAGCTCATATGTGTCCTAGTGCTTGAAAGTCCGGTCCAGTCCGGTCTTTTGCCTATTTTTGGCAAGACCGAGACCGAGACCAGTCTATAAATATCCCAGATCATCCAAAGACCAGACTGGACCGCTTTAGACTGGTCTTTTTCGGTCTAGACCGGGTTTTAGACCAGTCTTGGTTAAAACCAGTTAAAACCTGTCTTAGACCGGTCTTTTTCTATTTTTGGCATGGTGAAACTTTTGAAAATATATTTAAGCCTCAAATTAAGCACTGAATCATCTAAAACCAGTCAGAATTGGCAAAGATATGAAGTTTTCAATGAATTATCAATCTTTTGACTAAATGTTGAATATCTCAGTCAGTTTTGGGTCAATTTTCATGTCCTTGGGCTAGATTTGAAGCGGTAATTGAGGGCTACAAAAGACCGGTTTGAACCGGTCTAAACCGGTCCATATAGACCGGTCTTTTTGTGGTCTTCTGTTTTAAAATTTGGAAGACCAAGACTGGTCTTGGTCCAGTTTTTTTCCGGTCTTGGACTGGTCTTGGGACTGGACCTTCAAGCACTAATGTGTCCGTGGTCTCATTCCGGATATTCTGAATTCACCGGAGTGGAAGAAGCTCATGCAGAAGCTCAATGGCATATACAAGCCAAGCAGCTCTGATTTGTTCTGTGACACCTTCATTCCTCAAGAAGCTGTTTTCGTGCAAAGTGAACAGATAAAACTCCTCAAAGCTGAAGAGGATCTTACTTTAACATTTGACAGCACTACTATTCGCATCAATAAGTCATTTTATACAGCTCATGTGACAACACCTTCTTGGCGAAGTTTTTTCTTAGATGGTCACAAAGGTAGTGGTGAATCACACAATAGAAAATGGATCTTGAGTCCATCAGTGAAGGTAAATGGGCTGCCATCGTTTCTGATAACACCAATGTGACAAAAGTCGCCCGTCGTGATACCATAGCTCTGGTGCCAACAATGCTTGACTTATGGGATTGTGTTCACCATATTCAAAACACCATCAAAGATATCACCAATCTTCTAGCCTTCAAACCAGCAAGTCCTCAGTGATTTGAGAGTATATTGGACCTACTGATACTTGCCTCTTTAGTCAATAAAGCTTCTGAAAGCAATATTGAAGTACTTCAGCAAATCAAGCTTTGGAACATTCAAACTTCATGAAGTGCGAACTTTGGGGGATGGCGATGGCCCAGTTAATTCTCTACAAAAAATTGGAAAGACCCGTTTTGGAACTCACTGGTTGGCAGCCATTGCAATTGATCCATGTTTGCCCTTTATCCATGATTTGGTCATATCAAAAACTATCAAATTCAAAGTAAGGTTTATCTTGTCGTTTATTGACAAAGACGCCTTACTCTCTATGCTCAGAACACTCAGGTTCAAGGTCTTTTTGCCAATGAATTCAACCGCAAGTATAATGACTTTAGTGAAGACCTACTTCAATATTCCACAAGTGTGGCTCCACTTATCCGATCTCTTTGGTCACTTGAAGCTGTGCATGCCAATGCCGCTGATGTCTTCATTTTTTGGCTAGCAAGTGCAGCAACACTGAAAGACTTGTTTGAGCAAGATGTGAACAAGATAGGCATTCCACGATCCCTTGCAAATGAGGTGACAGGAATCTATAACAAGCACTATGAAGAATTCTTCAAGAATGATATTTACTTTTTTGCCTTTCTTCTTGATCCTCGTATGTCCAGGAGTATTGTCCATCTTGACAATAAATGCTCAATACTTATTAGGTTACCCAATCAAGCAATTTTTAAAACTTGCAATTAATATTCCATTACAAGGCTCGCGTACTAGTGCGATGGTGGCTGTACCTCCGGTCCTCGCAACCAAGTACCCTTGTGCATATGAAAGACTCCACGAGTATCTTCACAACATGTTGAAGCCGATGTTGGAATGAATCCAAAGTTCTACCAACCCTAGCATCGGGCATCCTGTTTTACGAGAGAAGGGTGTCAGTACCTCAGTCAAGGATTTGAAGTGCCAAATTGAGCTATTTTGGAATGGCAAATACCCTTTCCGAGTGACTGATGCTGAGAAGATAACCGATCCTCTGGGTTGGTGGCGTGACATTGGGAGACATGATGGAGCAAAGGTTCTATCGGTATGAGACATTGACTAGTGTGACTAGAAATGGGAGATTCACAACACATACCAGGTTCTTGCCATTAGAATCTTTTCTATCCCTGTCAATTCTATGCCCGATGAGCGTACAAATTCAACTATCACCTGGTTCAACTCACCAATTTGTGGTAACTAGATGACACAAACTATTGTCGATATGATCAAGGTTGGACAATGGTTTGGGAAACACAATGCTGTGAGTTCTGTCTATTCTATTACTGTGAAAAGACCTGGTGATTGAGATTTTTTGACATTGGAGGGAAACCACTGCACCTAATAATAAAGAGCACTGAAGTGCTTGCTGCATAAGTGACTGTGAAACTAACAAAACTAACCCAAAGGTAAACTTCAAGCAAGCTAGCTAGCAGGACAGACAGGCAAAGTGACACCTCCTCAATATCAGCTCTTGGTCAGAAGAGTTTCATTGGGTGCGTATTATCAGTAGCAATAGAATTTATATGTAATGAAAATGAAATGAAATTGGTATTGGGTGTATGCTATATATGTGTCCGTTAAGATGGGTTTTTCTGTGTTCTCTTCTTGCAATGCTTTAGCTAGGTATGCAACGATGCAGCTAGCTCACTTCAATCTCATCTGACTTGAACTCTGATGTTCCACCTCAATTCTACTGCAATAGCTAAGACTCTTTGTCTTTGGAAACAATTGCGACAATACACTCTCTTGTAGATCTCATTGATCTCTGGACTCTAGCTTTACTTTGGGACGACTCTTTGCTTTAGCCCCATTGGCTAGCTTTATAACTCTTTAGCCTCACTGGCTATTTCTCTGAAGCTCTAGTCTCTCAAAATCTTTGAGTAAAACAAGCTAGCTCACTGCTATCTGTTTCCTCAGTTCTTATGCTCTCGTAGTTTATCGAGTATGTCACGCCAGATTACGGACAGAAATGAAATTATATTGTTTTGTTATAAGTCCCCCAAGATCTCAATGGGTTCCGTGATGCCTTAACACTAGACTGGAGCTGTCTTCTTGTCCATCTGTATCTTTAGAAAACTGAATGAGCGCGTCTGTATTTCTTGGACAGATCAAACAATCGGAATGGGCTCAAGACTCAAGCTACGACTACGACTTTCTTTTTGTGAACTCGGCAATTTCAGAATGGCTAGGTCGGAACAACACCCATAAATCACACTTCACTATTAATATTGTTGCCTCCAAGTTAGGAACACCAATATCAAGCTAATATGTGTACTGGCAATAATGCTTGCAGTTTATCCACTCCTCTGTTACTTCGTTCGAGACTAAGCGACAATTGCGCTATACAAAGCTTTGGTCACTGCTCTGCTCAATGCACTCGACTGGGTTCTGCTTGTCTGGGTTCCTTCCTTGAAAACGAACAGCTTTTATACCTGCTTGTGCCCGATCCTCATCTAGATCGTGCTTTCATCTGCATTCTTTGTACTAGCCCACATGTAGCACCTGCATGGATATCACACCAAGCTCGCTGAGGATTTCTCCATGGCAATTCTTTGCTCTTCTGTTTTTGCATCGGCTGCGATGATACATGCGACTCTTGCATTTCTATCCATCAGGCTCAATCATTTCCAATTGAGCTAGTTTTATGATTGGTTCGTCGGACGCTCGGCTCCTTATCTCGACATATGGTGCCAATTATCCCTCATGGTCTGCTAGTGTCATTTGACACTGTAGCTTGTGTTTCTACTACAAGCCCTGTGTGCTCAATACTATCATCATGCAACATCATGCAACATCACTCTACATTCCCTTTTCGGAGATTGTACTGATGTGCTTGATGTGTTGCATCAATCACATTGATTGGGTTCAGCTCTATCAGTCCAAGATACGCGTAATAGATCATGTGTGCTTCCTAGCTTAGGCTCGTGTCGTTAGATGCGTGACCTAATTTAGATATGCATCCGTTTAAGGAAGTTCGGCTGCTAGCCCTTGCTAGCTCGCTCTAGAACATGCAATATTGCTTTGTCCTTGGTATTCATTTGAGTTCTAAGACCTCTACCCTATTATATTAGGTATAAGGCTTCGTGTTGTTGAGAGTCCTTGCAATATAAACAATCTATTGTGGCTACTTTGTTTAGCTAGCTGCCATGAACTGATGAAGTGCTTGCTCTGCTGTGGTTTCCTTAGATAATTCTGGGCCTAGCTTTGTCAGACTATTGGAACGAGGCCAGTACCATGCGGCTACCAAGCTATATTACTCATATGCTTGCAAAACATATGCCAATTGCAAAAATACATGGCTAGACTGGTGAGGGACTCATTATCGACCTGCTGTCAAATTCTGAAAGATAGATAAGGCTGTTCTAGAAAGGCTTCAAACAGGGGCCTCTAACGTGGACAAAACTGGGAGGTCTTGTCTGTGCCCCACATTTTCGGAGCGGAATCAGTTGGAACCGCTCAGATTCCAATCAGAAATTCTGGAACACAGTACCACCCAAATTTGTCTAATCTGTCCGACCGGAAAGGTCAATTCTGATTGGACCACTTGGAATTTTTTCAACCAGTTCCGATCGGAAATATAGTCAGAAGAGTATAAATCAATAGATCACCTGATATACATAAAACCCAGAAATTAAATCAAAGGCATTAGTAATCCAAAATAATTATTAATCAACTGAACAGACAAGTATATAATTATGTAGTACAGCTGCTGGGGTCACCAGTAGAGTTTTGTAGTTTGTTCAACTCACCAGGTGAGGTCACGTGACCTCCCTGACGTGCCAACAACTGTTGACTTCCATTTCCAGCAGTCCCTCTCATCCACCACCCTCACAACATGACACGCAGTGACCATAGGCGACCACAACACGCCCCCAACAGCAGAACATGCGAGAGAATGCAGAGGGGTACGGAAAAGGGGAAAGGGCGGGTGTACATGGTACACCCGCTATTTATTTCGTTTTTTTTTCCATCTAACTAATGTTCTTACCAGCACAACCGCTCCCCCACCTGCTGAACATGAAGAATGTGCCATAAAGGGCGCATTCTTCATGTTCAGTGGGTCCTATGGCCTCGCTCACCCACAAGAACACGAAAAACACAAATAAGGTTGTGTTTTTCATGTTTGCGTCCTACTGGCCCCTCTCCAACTTGCCAAATGCGTCCCACCCACTGCCACCAGCCTCCCACAGCTCACCCAACTCGTCCCCCACCCCCTAACCCTAACTCCCACATCCCAAACACTCTGCCTTCCTCAGGCATTATTTCCTACCACCCTGAAACAAAGAACGCGACCACAGGATCACGTTCTTTGTGTCAGTGAAGTTGCCAACACCCTCCACCCTTCCATCCACCCTCTACCACCCAGACACGAAGAGCACAACCATGTGGTCGTGCTCTTCATATCTGGGATGTTGCTAACACCCTCCACCCTATCCATCCACCCTCTACCACCCAGACATGTAAACACAACCCTGTGGTCGCGTTCTTCGTGTCTGGGGTGATCCTCCACCCTCTACCGCATTTGGGGTGTTTCCCCATTTCCCTGCCATCCCCTGACCCAGACACAAGGATTGTGACCCAGTGGTCACGTTCTTCGTGTCTGGGGTATCCCCCCCCCAACCCCTTGACCCAGACATGAAGAACATGACCACTGGGTTGTGTTCTTCGTGTCTGGGGTATTCTCTGGATATGAGAACATGACCCACTGGGTCATGTTTTTTGTGTCCTTCCATTTCTTATTAGTATTCTATTTATTAAGTAGTAAAATACAATGAATGAGTTTTTTTTTCAAAAAAATTAATTAAAATCTAAGATTCCAATTGGAACCACTCGGAACCACTCAGATTCCGAGCAGAGACCTAATTTCCAGTTGGAATCCGCTCGGAATCTGATTGGAACCACTCAGAACTGATCGGATTCCGAGTGGATTCTGAGTGGAAATTAGGTGTCTGCTCGGAATCCGAGCGGTTCCGATTGGAAGACGTGGGACACAGAAAAGTACTGCTGGGTGGCATCATTGTCGAACGCTTCGGGGCACAGGCAGATGTACCTCTGACACAAGATGAGGAAGGACTTGCCAGTGGAGCGATCACCAGTGAAGTCAGAAGGGGTAGCAGGCTTAAGGAAATTTCGCTTCTGACCAGTGGATGGGGCAGGTGAAGGTGTGGGTTGTTGAACGGGAGCGTTTGGCGCGTTTTGGGCCCGCGCTGGGCCAAGTCTGGATAAGATGTCCTTTAGGACGGCGTGTGTGGCTTCGTGCTGGCTGCACAGGTCATCCACGGCACCTTCGAGGTTGATGAGGCGGCCAAAGTCGGCCGGACTGTCATCAATCATCTCTGAAGGTGACATGAGGAGTGACTGGTAGTCAGAACTAGCTGAGGAGAGGGGATGTTCAGCAGAGGCGTGCGGAGAGGTGGAGGAGTCCGAGTGGAGTCCAAAGCAACCTATAGTGCATGCAACAAGTCCGAAAATCAGCTCTCTAGGGGATCCTTTCCTACTGTAAGGGCAACCGCAGGGCGAACACTATGAGTGATGAGCTAGCAGGGGATCCAAAGACTTTAGTCATTGGTGTGGTAATCCTACAGACATACATACCTAGCAGGGGATCCAAAGAGAAAAGGATAGGGATCCCTCTGCTGGCACGGCCTAATATATACAGGTAAATAAAGAGATACAAAATGTCCAAAGTTGTGTGTTAAGTCCTATGACGTGAGACGTGGCATGATGGTACATAAAGTGATCGAACAGTCAGGGGTGGGGGTCGTGATGAGGACACAACAGTGGTAGGGAGAGCATGCGAGTCGGGCTTGCGTATGTGCGAGTGCGCGCATGACAAAGGATGTGCGAACGCAGGCATTGAAGGAGGCGAAGTGCGTAGGGTAAGGGTGTTCCCCTTACAGCTATGTCTTATTGGGGCACTACATAGTTTATCTACTTTTATTTGGTTACTGTGGCAACTTGCCGTAGCTTGCCGAGGTGGTGCTGTTCGGCATTAATTGCACCTCAACACTCCCCCTCAAGTGGAGGTTCCTAAGGCTTTCATATGTTGCACATGGGCTGGTTTAGGTACTAGTGCTGTTGTTAAAATGTCAGCAGTCATTTGTGTTGTTGGTAAATCTTCAACAATTATTGTTTTATTGTTGATTTGTTCATGGATATAATGATGCTTGATGTCAAAATGTTTTGTTCTCTTATGATAGTGGGGGTTTTCAGCGATAGCTAGTGCACTTATGTAGATTATTACCATATACTAGAGTTGGTTCTTTCTGTAGAAAGCCAACTTCTTGATATAAATTATGAAGCCATGTGGCTTCTCTTGTGTTACGGATCGGGTTCAGAACAGGTGCGGGTTCCGGAAGGAGCACGGGAAAAAGAGCAGAAGCAGATCAGAATGCATCGGAAGAGCTTCAGAGCGGGAGGGAAGCAGATAGGACTTGGCTTCAACTCGTGCGTTGCGCCCTCGTGCACACAATGTCCTATTTCAGAAAACTGATCAGACAGAAAAGGAAACAGGGGGGCACCAAAGTCAATATTCAGACTGGAGATACAGGTGGAAACAACTAGATATATATACTAACTATGTGTTTATCTGGAACAAGTCTGGAAAGATGAGGAATGGGGAACATGTGAAGAACTATATAAAATGATTAGAGAAACATAAGGGAACATGTGGAAGTCATTCCAAAGTCAGACCGAACTATGCCGAGATACCCGGAATGTGTCTGGAGCGGAGCAGAAAAGTTGGAACACATAGAAATTGTCAGAAGGTGCAGGAAATCGTCGGAAGCTGTGGAAGATGTCGGAAGCTGCAAAAAACGTCGGAAGGTGTGGGAAAATGTCAGAAGCTTCGGACCGTGTGGCTGGTGATAGGAAAGACTCCTGGAAGGCTTGTGTGACAGTATGTGACAGTACTCCCCTCTTGTTCTGGACAGTAGTCACATGCAGGTGAAAAGTAGAAATGGTGTGAAAGAGGAAGGAGTGACTGGAAGGGTATGGAAAGTCAGGAGTGGAAGCGGGTCGGAAATGGTACGTCCTGCAACATCATGCAACATCACAGAGCGGGTCAGGAGTGGGAGCAGTGTCGGAAGTGCAGTATGATGTCACCATAGGTATGTTTTGGGTATGATGTCATTCAGCTGGAAATGTTGTGGAAGGGAAGTCGGAAGTCGGGACTTAGAGACGAGGGGTCGCGAGGGATCGGGAGTGTTGTGGAAGTGAAATGGAGTGGTGGAAGCATTGCGGAAGTGAAGCAGAGTGGTGGAAGCGGAAGTGGAAGTGGAAAAATGGTTTGGAAGACATAATAAATGTTCGGAAGGCAAAAGGAAGTGTGGGTGGAAGGAAAAAAGCCAAAATTGGAAATGCCAAAATCAGAGGCTAGCGTACCCTCCTCTTGAGGCTGATCCCTTGAGGCCAAATGGCGGAAGGTAAACGGAAATGAAAAAATTATGAAAGAGCAGATGAAAACAGAAAGGGATCAAAACGAATTAAAAAAGTTACTAAAGAGCAGATGGAAATAGAAAGGGATCAGAGCACAGATTGGTCACCCGAAATGCAGGTGAAAACAGAGGTTGGCTATACAGCCCAGAGTTACTGCAGAGGCGGAAGCGGAAACGGAAGTGGTTACTTGATCCAACGCAGCAGACCAATGGGTCATATTATGCAGGATCAACAAATTATCTGGGAGGCAAATGCAACAGAGGATGGCAACAAGTGCCAGAGACAGAGGGGCCAGTTAAGGCAACAGACCAATTGAATGGCCAGGAGAAAATGCAGGAGAGAGAGTGAATTAAGTATGGAAGGGATGAGTTTTGGGCCAGATTGGGTGATGTGTTTCAGGTCGGAATCAGGACAGAGAGTAAATTAATTGCAGAAGGGATGTGTTTCGGGTTGGGTTGGGTGTTGCAGAAGGGGTCGGAAGGGTGTCAGGAGCGGGACAGAGAGAGAGGGAGATAGAAGCAGAACGGAGGAGGGATTAAATTGGAACAAAAAAGCAGAACAAAAGCAGAACAGAAACGGATAAGGTGGAACAAAGTGCAATAAAAGCGGACTAAAAGCGGAACAGAGTGGAAGAAGTGGAAGGGTCAAAAATAAAACAGATTATAAACAGCAAGAGAAAATGGAATGGATATACAAAAATGAATCCAGGTCAGCTAGAGTGGACAGTTTACTGACCATATGGCCAGATTCTCCACAGCGGAGGCAAAGGCCATTGTCCATGCAACACTGTCGTTCTTCTGGCTTGAGTCATCCATCTGGGCCAAGGAGGTCTGCAATTCGGTTGATAGCAGCAATGGTAGCAGAAGGCAACTCCCAGTAGACATTCCTGGTGTCCTGATTATCTGATGAATTTTCAGCCAAATTTTCGGGTGAATTTTTGGAATGGACTTCAGAGTCTTCACACGAATTTTCGGAATGATTTTCGGAATGATCAGAAGGAGGTTCAGAAGAGCTTTCAGAAGGATCTTCCAAGGAACGAACTTCAGAGTCCTCATCCGAATTTTCGGAACGATCGAAAGAAGGTTCAGAAGAAGGATCTTCAGAGGAACTTTCGGAAGTGGACTGGAAGTGAGTAGAAGACAGACAATCTGGTGGCCGGAATGGAGTGGGAGTGAGCAGAAGACAATCTGGTGGTGGAAACAGGGTTCAGAGTGGAAATGGAAGCATCAGAAGGGAAGTTGGGTGCCGGAACATGTAAAGGAAAGTGTGGAGTGGGTGTGGAAGTGGAACTTCCAGGTTGATATCGGGAGAGAGCCATCAAGGCTGCACCTATGCCAGCATTGTGGGAAACACGGGTGGTCCTGCCAGTGGTGTGCATTTTGTGTGAACGAGTGGCAGTCTGAATATACTGTTACGGATCGGGTTCGGGATGGGTGCGGGTTCTGGAAGAAGCATGGAAAAAAGAGCAGAAGCAGATCAGAACACGTTGGAAGAGCTTTAGAGTGGGAGGGAAGCAGATAGGACTTGCCTTCAACTCGTGCGTTGTGCCCTTGTGCACACAATGTCCTATTTCGGAAAACTGATCAGACAGAAAAGGAAACAGGGGGTAACCAAAGTCAATATTCAGACTGGAGATACAGGTGGAAACAACTAGATATATATACTAACTATGTGTTTCATCTGGAACAAGTCTGGAAAGATGGAGAATGGGAAACATGTGAAGAACTACATAAAATGATTAGAGAAACATAAAGGAACATGTGGAAGTCATTCCAAAGTCAGACCGAACTATGCTGAGATACCCGGAATGTGTCTGGAGTGGAGTGGAAGAGTCAGAACACATAGAAATCGTTGGAAGGCATGGGAAAGCATTGGAAGACTGCGGAAGACGTTGGAAGGTGCAGGAAATCATCAGAAGCTGTGGAAGACATCGGAAGCTGCAGAAATTGTCGGAAGGTGTGGAAAAATGTCGGAAGCTTCGGAACGTGTGGCTGGCGACAGGGAAGACTTCCAGAAGGCTTGTGTGACAGATCAGGTAATGTCACAGTATGTGACATCTTGCCACATCAGAGAGACAAACATATTCAGCTCCTGTAGTTGATAGAGATACAATGTTTTGTTTCTTGGATCCCCATGTGATTGCACCTCCGGCTAAGAGAAAGGCATAGCCAGATACTGATGTGCAATCATAATTATTAGCAAAGCTGGCATCAGGATTCAGGATAGCCAATGAAATAATTTTGGCTGCTTTCAGATTCAGGTTTGGAATATGTGATTCCAATATTCTTTGTCCCTTTTAAATATCTAAGGACACATTTAGCAACTGTCTAACGACACATAGTTGGATTAGCTGTGAATGATACTAATTGATTTACAGCAAATGCTATATTTGGCCAGGTGGCCACTGCTGCATACATTAATGATTCAATCAGTAATGCATAATTATTACTTTTATTGCCAGTTTCAGTTTCCCCTGGTTGAAGTTTGATGTTTGCATCTAATGGGGTAGTTACTGAACATGCATCTTGTAAACCATATTTTGCTAAGATTGCTTTAATATATTTTGTTTGCGTGATAGTGATTTTTCTCTGTTTTTGGTCTTGAGTAATCTCAATTTCTACTATCTCTTTTGGTTTGCCAAGATCAGTTACCTCAAACATTCCTGAGATATTACACTTTGCAATCTGTATAGCTTTGTAGAGGTTGTGAAGAGTAACATATCATCAATCCATATGGTTATTAAGATGGTATTATCCTTTAATTTTTAGATGTACACAGATGGATCTAGTGTTTGTAAGTCTGGTCTCAGGACTGAAAAAAGACCGGAAAAAAAACAGACTGCAGTCTTGGTCTTTGATATTTAAAAATCAAAGACCACGAAAAGACTGGTCTTTTTGGACCGGTTTAGACCGGTTCAAACTGGTCCTTTGTACCCCATAATTACCCCTTCAAATGTAGCCCAAGGGCATGTAAATTGGTTGAAAACTGACTGAGATATTTCAAATTTTGTGAAAAGTTCGAGCAAATTGATATGATTCATTGAAAACTTCATATCTTTGTCAATTCTGGCTCAATTTGGATGTTCCTGGGCTACATTTGAAGCTTACATTAATTCAAAACCTATCACCATTTCAAAAATGTGGAAAAAACCGGTTAAGACCAGGACCGGTCTAAAAAACCAGTTCTGACCGAAAATACCGGTCTAAAGCGGTCCAGTCCGGTCTTTTGATGGTCTGGGATATTTATAGACCGGTCTCGGTCTCGGTCTTTCCAAAAATAGACAAAAGACCGGACTGGACCGGACTTTTAAACACTAGATGGATCAGAGTGTATTCTTTGATATCTATTCCCTTTAAACTGGCTATTGAGTTCAATATTCCATTCATGCCCTGACTGTTTTAGCCCATATAATGTTTTCAATAGATGACATATTTTATTACTACCATCTTCATATCCTTCTGGTTGTGCCATATATACTTCTTCTTTGAGAATACCGTTTAAATATGCGCCCTTGACGTCCATTTGTTGTATTTCCCAATCATGCATGGTGGCTAAAGCTAACACTCTTATTGTTTCAAAGTGTACAACAGGGGAAAATACATCAAAATAGTCTATTCCTGGTATTTGGAAATATCCTTTAGCCACTAATCTGGCTTTGTATTTAATTAATTTTCCCTGTTTGTCATATTTTTGGACAAAGACCCATTTGTTTTTAATAGCTATATGATCTTCTGGTAGATCAGCTAGTTCCCATGTATTTTTCTGTGTCAATTGATCCAATTAAATTTGAATGGCTTTTTCCCATTTCTGGCCATTCAGGTGATTCCCTTGCATCTTTTAATGTCAGGGGACTATCAAATGCTAAATTGGCTCTCTCTATTGTAGCACCAATTAATTCATTTGATGATGATATGTGGTAGCCTTCCTCTGGATCACATGCTAATGTTGCTAATTTCAGGGCAGGATCAAAAGTAAGAAATGGATCATTTAATACACTGTAGTCAGATTGTATCCTGGGTCTTGTGCTTCATCTTGGGATTATATCTGGATTATCATCCAGTGGACATTTTCTTTTCTTTGGTATTTCAATATCTTGTTCTGTATCATCAGTTTGTTGTTCTCCCTCATTCTCCTCCAGAATTTGAGTAGGAGATTGAGTAAAAATATAATTGTATGATTTTTTCACACAATGTGTTTGTACATCATAATATTTCACAGCTTTTGGCCCATCTTCAAAGCCTCAAATATGTGCTTTGACAATTTTGAGTCCAGCTTGGATAAATCTTGTTGCTCATTAAGTATCCAAATAGGAATTCCAAATTCCTGTAAGTGAGCCACACTCGGACAGATATTTGTCCATGCCTCTATAGGCATTTTTCCTTTTATGGCTCTTGTATATGACCTATTTTGTATATAAGCAGCATGATTGACTGCTTCTGGCCATATATATTTTGGTAATTTATGAGCAATAATCATAGCTTGACTTAACTCAATAAGAGTTCTATTAAATTGTTCAGCTACACCATTTTGTGAAGGAGAATATGGTGCAGTAGTTTCAATTATAACTCCTTTATTGGCACACCATGTAAGGATTTCATTTGTTAGATATTCTCTTTCTTTATCCATTCATATTCACAACCATAAGCCAATCCATATCCATCTCCCAATCCATATACTGATTGGTTTAGAATCTATAAATGTGGGCCATATATTTATTAGATGGGAGGTAGTTGCTGAATCAGTGAAACACGCTTATATAGCGCCTGTCCAATCCTTATCTTGGGTTCATGCAAATGCGAGACAGGTTTTCAACATGCCACTTTGATCAATACAGGTTATTTAGCCAGCTATAAATCAAGGCTCCAGACGATTTCAATTGCCTCTGATGGTGAATCTTGGCGTGGAGAAGCACTTGTACAGATGACCTTTAAATGCCAACTCGATCCTACATCTCCCATCTATGACATGCTATATCTCCTTCCCTTGATGAATCTAGAGGTTGGGGAAGACAATTTGACTGCCGATAAAGATTACAAGCATGTTTTCAAAAGGCTTCAGAATTTGATGCTTCGGGACAAAGGCTTTCGCGTCCATGAAGTTCACATCAAGCCATCTGTTATCCGCTCCCACTTTATGTCGAACAACCTGACTTGAACACAAATCGACTATTTGCTCAACCCAAATGATCAGCAAGATGTAAAGCTCGCATATGATATGCTCAGAGATGTCTGGTCCCTTCCAGATTCTCCCCCAGATGCATTGCCTGGGTTTATCCAAGCAAGAGGTTCCCTCAAAATTCTTGGAGAATTGTTTCGCCATATACTCGTCCCATATATTTGTGTCGACCTCACCCTTTCTGAACAGCTCATGCACCTCAGCGCAGCTGCCCATCTTTTACTTGCACTTTTTACTGAGGATGCCACAAAACTGATGCCCATGCAACTCTATGTTGACATTATGATAATAATACTGCCAACTGAGAGTGACTACCTACATATTTGGTAGCCTGCATACTAGTTGGTGCCAGTTGGTAGTCCTGCTGTACAAGTCACATCACAGTTCACTAGTCCACTAACAGCCTGTAGAGCCACAGCCAGTTGGCTGCCAGTCCATTGGCTGCCTGGATGCATCATGATCATCTTTTTACTGGCCAGTCTGATATATGAGGGTAGCCACTACAAGTGTTAAACTATGCAAAACTTTGAGAAGCCAGAATTTCATTATCAACCACCAAACACTCTCTCTCATATCCCATCTTTGACACTACCAAACGATGGACATGAACTTACCCTTTGCAAACCATTTATTCTGACAACTACTATGCTGAAGCGTTCCGCTTCCCAGCCAACCACAACATCCCCGCTTTTCACTGTTGACTGCCGACCCACGTACGCTAGTATCCTGAAGAACAAGCTTACTGAGACAAAGCGAACGAAGGCCACACAAACCAATGATACTGATTTTATTTCCACTGAAGAGTGCGAGTGATTTGGGAGCATGCCTAGTACCACTTCTCACCCAACCTTTCCTATCAACAACTATCCCATGCACTATCCGAGACTTCTGGCCCCGCCGGAACAATTAAATTTTGCTCTCTATCCACCTACGCGGTTCCCTGAGAAGACTTGGGAGAAGATGTGGGGGGAAGGAACCCTTGTCCTTGACCTCTTTGTCACCGCGACTGCGCCGACTCTTTCCGATATCTGTCATTCGCCCTCCGATACCTATTTTCAACACGAGACGACGGAGTTCACCAGATTTGATTATTGTGTACAAATAGATGAGAACTGATGTCACAAACCACTGGTTATTAAGACCGGTGACATCGTAAACATCTTCAACACCAACACCCAACAAAGTCGCTATGTTGTCGATCTATGCCAGATGATTCGTGATGGACGTGCATATCTACCCGTACATTACTGTGATTACTATGGGCAAGGATTCACCAAATCTGAGGATCCATGTCACCCATCTTTTATCCTCGACATTCCCACATCATTTTGTCATTCTTTAGTAGCAGTTCACCTCTGAATGAACTCTGCTTATTATGCGAGTTTACAATCACCTTCCGTTACCGTTCTTCCTAACTGTATGATCCCTTCTATGAAGTTTTGACCTTTACCCCTCTCTGGTGTATGGATGGGGCGCTCTTTTATTTTTATCATTTACATATATTAACGGATATTCTTTGAAATAAAATTCTCTTGCTTGAATGTGAAATTATTTGAGCATGAAATTATATTTGGAATACAGTTCAGACCATCTGACTCAAGTGACTGAGGGCAGTCAAATAATCAGTTCCCTGCGGATGTCACGCATAGACATTGTTTCTATAAAAGATAGAGTCAAACAGTCTGTACCATAT
>Ga0307508_10003239_pt1 | contig 16639 bp, 17 predicted proteins | sample 9_EM_MG_FD_203089 | JGI IMG/M metagenome (GOLD analysis project Ga0307508, IMG submission 203089) | Populus trichocarpa ectomycorrhiza microbial communities from riparian zone in the Pacific Northwest, United States - 9_EM | ecosystem: Host-associated > Plants > Roots > Unclassified | place...
TAATCGAACCCTGGCCCCATCGGGTCACCCGCGGGCGGGTTCTGATGCAACACACTCACATCAAGCTGGTTCGGCCACCAATCCCGATTCGACCTGCCCCCATGGGAGGCGTGCACGACCGGGCACTTGCTCTCGTTTTCTTCCATGTGGTCTCGTCCTTCGGTTGCGTCGCGGGCGGGCGAACAGTGGAGATCAGGGAATCGGTGCGGTGGAGCAGGCGGGGCAGGTGCCCCAGTAGACGACCTCCGCCTCGTCGATCGTGTAGCCGTGATCGTCGGAGGCGGTCAGGCAGGGCACGTCGCCGACGTCGCAGTCGACATCGGCGATGTCACCGCACGACCGGCACACGACGTGGTGGTGGTTGTCCCCGACCCGCGACTCGTAGCGGGCCACGGAGCCGGCCGGCTCGATGCGTCTCAGCAGCCCGGCGGCGGTCAGCACCCGCAGCACGTCATAGACCGCCTGGGTGGACACCTCGCCGAGATCGCCGCGAACGATGCGAATGATCGAGTCTGTGCCGGCGTGGGGGTTTTCGTGCACCGCGGCCAGCACCGCGACCCGCGGCTGGGTCACCCGCAAGGCGGCCCCGCGCAGCAAAGGTTCGGCGTCGAACGTGGCGTGCACGGGCCCAAGTCTTGCCTAATTTTCTGGAATCAGTCAAGAAAACTCTGAGGATCGCCGGGAAGTGGCCGGGGCGCCGGGCCCGTCGAATCGCGCACGATCAGCTCGGTGGCGAGCTCGACGTGCAGCGCGTCCAGGCGGTGGCGGTCCAGCAGACGGATCAGCAGGCTGACCGCGATCCGGCCCATCTCCTGCAGCGGCTGCCGCACGGTGGTCAGCATCGGGCGGGTGGCCTGGGCCAGGTCGATGTCGTCGAAGCCGGCGATCGAAAGCTCCTCGGGCACCCGTAGCCCGCGCCCGACCGCCGCGGCCAGCGCGCCGGACGCAGCCTTGTCGTTGAAGCCGAGCAGCGCGGTCGGCCGGTCCGGGAGGTCGAGCAGATGCTCGGCCGCCTCGTAGCCGAACCGCACCGTCGGCTCTCCGGCAAGCGCGAGCACGGGGTCGGGCAGCACGCCGGCGTCGGCCAGCGCGGAGTTGTGCCCGGCCCGGCGCGCCTTGCTGGCCAGCCAGTTGTCCGGGCCGGCGAGCACGCCGATCCGCCGGTGGCCCAGCTCGACGAGGTGGCCCGTGAGGCTGCGGGCGCCGGCGAAGTGCGCGGCGGAGACGGCCGCGATGTCGCGCGGCACCTCCTCGCGCGGGTCCACGACCACGAAGGGGAACCCGGCGGCTTGCAGGGCGAGCAGTTCGGCGCGGGGCTCCGGGGGCAGCACGACGATCGCGCCCGCTATCCCGGAGCGGCCGGCGAGGGTGGGCAGGACGGGCGTGTGCTGGGCGGCCTCGCCGGCGTTGAGCACGAGCTGGCGGCCGTGCAGGTCGAGCGTCTCGGCGATCGACGACACGATCAGCCCGAAATAGTCGGTGAGCAGGTAGGGGCAGCGCAGGTAGACGGCGCCGACGGCGGCGGTCGGGCGGGTGGCGCCGAGCTCCGCGACGGCCCGCAGGACCAGCTCGCGTGTTTCGGGGGCGACATGTGCCTGGTCGTTGAGGGCTCGGGAGACCGTCGCGATGGAGACGCCGGTGTGCGCCGCGATGTCCCGCACGGTCGCCCGTGTTACAGGTCGTCGTTTCACAATCAGCAGACTAATTGACAGCTGTCGTTGCTTGCTGTTCTCCTGGCCGTAACAGAAACATGTCAGTCGTGTTTCACTCTGTTACAGAGTCTGAGGAGCCCCACATGGTTCGCTTCAGAAGCACTCTGGCGGGCGTAGGCGCGCTCGCCCTGATCGCGCCCCTGCCCGCCGCCGCAACTGCGCACGTGCCCACGCCGACCGCACACGTCTGGATCACCACGCCGGACGGCGCCAGCAAGATGGCCGACCTCGGAACCGTCGCCTTCGCCGACGCCGACACGGCCGCGCCCACCGTCGTCGTCGATCCCGGCCGGACGTACCAGACGATGACCGGCTTCGGCGCTTCGATCACCGACTCGTCGGCCGCCGTCCTCTACCGGCTCGCGCCCGACGCCCGCACCCGGGCGATGGTGTCGCTCTTCGACCCGGTCTCGGGCGACGGGCTCGACTACCTTCGTCAGCCGGTCGGGGCCTCGGACTTCACCACCGCCGCGGCCTACACCTACGACGACGTCCCGGCCGGGCGGACCGACTACGCCCTGCGCCACTTCAGCGTCGGGCACGACCGGGCTCAGATCCTGCCGCTGCTGCGCCAGGCCGAGCGGATCAATCCGGCGCTGCGAATCCTGGCGACCCCGTGGAGCCCGCCCGCGTGGATGAAGACCGGCGGCTCACTGGTCGGCGGCCGGCTCGTCGACCGTCCCGAGATCTACCGGGCGTACGCGAACTACCTGGTCAGGTTCGTCCAGGCGTACCGTGCCGAGGGCGTCCGGGTCGACGCCCTGACCGTCCAGAACGAGCCGCAGAACCGCCACCCCGCCGGCTATCCGGGCATGGACCTGCCGTCCTGGCAGGAGGCGAAGGTCATCGAACAGTTGGGGCCGATGCTGCGCGCGGCCGGGCTCCGCACCCAGATCCTCGCCTACGACCACAACTGGGTCGAGCACCCGAACGACGCCGCGTCGACCCCGCCGGACGAGACCGCGGACATCGACCACTACCCGCAGGAGATCCTCTCCGGCGCCGCCGCCCGGTGGATCGCGGGGACCGCCTACCACTGCTACTACGGCGACCCGAGCGCGATGACCGCGCTGCACGACGAGTTCCCGGACAAGGACATCTACTTCACCGAGTGTTCCGGCAGCCAGTCGGGCAACCCGGCGATCACGTTCTCCGACACGCTCAAGTGGCACGCCCGGAACCTGATCATCGGCAACACCCGGAACTGGGCCAAGACCGTCGTCAACTGGAACATCGCGCTGGACGAGACCGGCGGCCCGCACACCGGCGGCTGCACCGGCTGCACCGGCGTCCTCACCGTCTCCGCCGACGGCACGGTCACCCGCAACGCGGAGTACTACACGCTCGGGCACCTGGCCCGCTTCGTGCGGCCGGGCGCCGTGCGGGTGGCGAGCACGTCGTTCGGCACGACCGGATGGAACGGCCAGGTCATGGACGTCGCGTTCGTCAACCCGGACGGCAGCCGGGTGCTGGTGGCGCACAACGAGAACGACGCCCCGCAGACCTTCGCCGTCCGCGAGGGCGACCGGGCGTTCACCTACACGCTGCCCGGCGGCGCGCTGGCCACCTTCGTCTGGAGCGGACGGACGTTCGGCGCGGCGCCGCGGCCGATCACGCCGGCCGGCTGGACCGCGACCGCCGACCCGGCCGGTCCGAGCGACCCGTGCTGCTCGGCCGACGTCGCCGCGAGCGCCGTCGACGACGACGCGAGCACGCGCTACAGCACCGGGACCGGCCAGCAGCCCGGGCAATTCCTGCAGGTCGACCTCGGGCGTACGCGACGGGTCCAGCGCATCGTCTTCGACACGGGGGTCGCGACCGGTGACTATCCGCGCGGCTACGCCGTGACCGTCTCGGTCGACGGCGTGCACTGGTCGACCGCGGTCGCCGGAGTCGGCGGCGGCCAGTTCACCACGGCCGACCTGGGTGACGGCCCGGTCCGGCTGGTCCGGATCACGCTGACCGCGGCCGCCGGCGCCTGGTGGTCGGTCGCCGACGTACGTGCGTACGGCAAGGCTTAGCACGACGGGATCGCGGACGATATATCCGCTAAAAGTAGTGTTGAGACGATAAGGAGGAGAAAAAGCCTGTCGGGGGCTTTAGTGTTCGCGGCGATGGTGAAGACCTCGAAAGCGGTACGCATCTTGGGCCTGCTGGTCGCGACCGCGGTGGCCTGTGCGGGAGCGCCGCCCCCGGCGCCCCGCCGGTCCGCGCCGCCGGCGCCGCGGATCCCCCTGGCCGCGGTGCTGGCCGCGGTCCGCAAGGCGCCCTCGATCCGCGCCCTGCCGGCCGGCTCGACCCCGTCTCCGGCGACCGCCGGCGCCGACGTCGGCTTCGACAGCGACAAATGCGAGGCCGGGCCGGACGCCGACCGCCTCGACGCGTGCGTCTTCGGCGACCCGGCGAGCTCGACGAAGGTGGTGCTCTACGGCGACTCGCACGCCGGCATGTGGCTGCCGGCGCTGGCCGAGACCGCCCGGCGGCGGCACTGGCAGCTGCGGTTCTTCGGCAAGCCGGCCTGCCCCGCGGTGCGCCTGACAGTCTGGAACCAGCAGCAGGGCCGGCCCTTCGCCGCGTGTGACCGCTTCCGCGCGTACGCCGAAGGCCAGATCCTCGCCGAGCGCCCCGGCCTCGTGCTCGTCGCGAGCGAGAGCTACGCGCAGGAGGCGAGTCGCGGCGTTCCTCTCACCGCGGACGGCTGGCGGGCCGGCCTGACCGAGACGCTGAGCACACTGCGCCGCTCTGGCGCGCGGGTCGTCGTGATCGGCGAGACCCCGGTGCTCGACGAAAGCGCGCCGGACTGTCTCGCCGCGCACCCGGCGGACGTGGCGGCGTGCGTCACGACCGAGCAGGCGGCGACTGAGCGGGTCTGGAACGCCGCCGACCAGGCCGCCGCGCGGGCGACCGGTTCGGGGTACGTGTCCGTGCTGCCCTGGCTGTGCACCGCGGTCTGCACCCCGGTGATCGGCGACGTGCTGGTGTACCGCAACAGGTTCCAGCTCACGGCGACCTATTCCAGGCTGCTCAACGAGGTCCTCGAACGAGAGCTGGGCGGCGCCGCAGCGGGATGACCGTGGCGGACCGGCTCACTTGCCGACCTCGCTCACCTCGACGAACGGCTTATCGGTGAACCACACCGCGTGAATGATGAAACTGTGGTTGGTCTCGGTGAAATACACGGCCAGGTTGCCCGGTGAATCCTGGGTCTTCTGCACCGCGTACCCGTCGGCGGGTGTGGCCGTGACCAGCGAGACCACCCCGTCGGAGGTCATCTTGATGACCGCCTGGCCGCCCGCCACCCGGAAGTAGCGCACGTAGGTGCGCAACCCGTCGGCGCCCGTGGTCACCGTCCAGCCGTCCTCCGTCGTGGCCGGCGGGTTGGTCGTCGCGGCGCCGGACTTCACCGGGACGGACGGCTTGGCGGGGGAGGAACTCGTGGGCGACCGGTGGGTCCTGCGCGGCGCAGCGGACGCCGGTGCGCCGGTGGGCGACGGCAGCGGCGCGGGGAAGGTGACCTGCGCCGCGGGCAGCCCGGCGATGCTGGACAGGGCCGTGTCCTCGGGCGCGGCCGTGCGCAACACCGGCTGCAGGGCCACCGAGCCCAGCACGATGCTCGTCGCTGTCGCGGCGCACCAGGCGGCGATCGGCGTCCATCCAGAAGATCGCACGAGGCCATCGTCTCACCTGCCCCTATGGTTGACGCCATGGCGCTGATCCTGCTGGTCGAGGACGACCGGATCATCACAGCCGCGCTGTCCCGCGCGCTCACCGACGCCGGGCACGCGGTGCGGCCCGTCGGACGGGCCGGCGACGCCCTGCGCATCGTCACCGAGGAGCGGCCCGACCTGGTCATCCTGGACCTCGGTCTGCCGGACATCGACGGCACCGACGCGCTGCGGATGATGCGGTCGGTCTCCGACGTGCCGGTGATCGTGGCGACCGCGCGGCGCTCCGAGGCCGACATCATCAGCCTGCTCGGCGCGGGCGCGGACGACTACGTGACCAAGCCGTTCTCCGGCGACCACATCCTGGCCCGGATCAACGCGGTGCTGCGCCGGTCCCGCACCACCGCGACGGCGCAGCCGCATGTGATCACGGTCGGCGAGCTGACGATCAATCCGCGGCAGCGCAAGGCCGTGCTGGGCGGGCAACAGCTGCAGCTGACCCGGCGCGAATTCGACGTGCTGGCGTACCTGGCCGAGCGGGTCGGTCAGGTGATCAGCCGGCGGGAGCTGATGAACGAGGTCTGGAACCAGGCCCGCATCGGCGAGGAGCAGACGATCGACGTGCACATCTCCTGGCTTCGCCGCAAGCTCGGCGAGACCGCCGCGCAGCCGAGGTTCCTGCACACCGTGCGCGGTGTCGGCGTGATGATGGTCGATCCGCAGTGAGGTGGGCGCTCAACCGGTTGGCGCTGGCGATCACCTCGATGGTCGCGCTCGCCTTCCTGGTGCCGCTCGCCGTGGCGACCCGGGAGATCGCGTACGACCGTGCGATCGGTGACGCCCGGCAGCAGGCCACGTCGCTGGTGACGGTCCTCGGCGTCGACGCCGATCCGGATCTGCTGACGAACGCGGTGGCGAGCACCACCGCGGGCAGCGACGGCCGGCTCGCCGTACATCTGCCCGGCGCCGCCGCGATCGGCGTCTCGCACACCACCGCCGCGCAGATCTCCCTCGCCGCGCGGGACCGCAGGTCCACGCTCGTGCCCGCCACCGCCGGCGTCGCCTACCTGCAGCCGACCGTGCTCTCCGACGGGCGCACGGTCGTGGTCGAGGTCTACGTGCCCGACGTCGAGATGCACCGCGGCGTGTGGACCGCCTGGCTGGTGCTCGGCGGCCTGGCGACCGTGCTGGTCGGGGGCTCGGTGCTGTTGGCCGACCGGCTCGGCAGTCAAATGGTGCGGGCCACCCGGCAACTCGCGCAGTCGACCCGCCGCCTCGGAGGCGGCGAACTCACCACCCGGGTCACTCCGGTCGGGCCGCGCGAGCTGCGCGACGCGGCCAACGCCTTCAACACCATGGCCGACGACCTGCGCAGCCTGCTCGACAAGGAACGCGAGCTCGCCGCGGACCTCTCGCACCGGTTGCGTACGCCGTTGACCGCGCTGCGCCTCGACGCCGAGGCGATGCCGCCCGGCCCCATCGCGGAACGCATGCGGCAGGCGTGCGACCTGCTCGACGAGGAGCTTGAGGCGATCATCACGGGCGTCCGGCTCGGCGCCGAGGCGCGCGGCCAGGAGCGTGCCGATCTCGTCGAGGTGCTCGCCGACCGGTTGGCCTTCTGGTCGGTGCTGGCCGAAGACCAGGAGCGACCGTGGGAGGTGGTCGGCGGCGACGTGCCGGTGATGATGCCGCTGCCGCGCAGCGAACTGATCGGGGTCGTCGACGCCATGCTCGGCAACGTCTTCTCGCACACGCCGGACGGCACGGCGTTCCGGGTGACCGTCTCGCCCGACGGCCTGCTCGTCGACGACGCCGGCGCGGGCATCGCCGACCCGGCCAAGGCGGTGCAGCGCGGCGTGAGCGGCGCCGGCTCGACCGGGCTCGGCCTCGACATTGTGCGCCGGGCAGCCGAGACCGCGGGAGGCCGGCTGATCATCGCCCGTAGTCCGCTCGGCGGCGCCCGGGTCGGCATCTTCCTCGCCGTGCCCGACCAACCGACCCCCGAGCCTCGCCGGAGACGCCGCGTCTCCTGAAGACGCCGCGTCTCCTGACAGCTGCGGCGCGCGCTCGGGCGGTGTCCGCCGGCCGGACCCCGGTTCGATAGCGTGAGCGGCGGAGAGACGGTCCGGCGAAGGGGAGCACATGGAGCTGTTGCACTCGGGAAAGGTCCGTGAGGTCTACGCCGACGGGGACGACATTCTCCTCGTGGCCTCGGACCGGGTTTCGATCTACGACGTCGTCCTCCCGACGCCCATCCCCGACAAGGGCAAGATCCTCACCCAGTTGTCCCTCTGGTGGTTCGACCAGCTTGCCGACGTGGTGCCCAACCACATCATCTCCAGCACCGACGTGCCCGCCGAGTGGGCCGGCCGGGCGGTCCGCTGCAAGCGCCTGGAGATGGTCATGGTCGAGTGCATCGCGCGCGGCTACCTCGCCGGGTCCGGCCTCAAGGAGTACGAGCGGGACGGGGCGGTCTCCGGCGTACCGCTCCCGCCGGGCCTGATCGAGGGATCCGACCTGCCCGAGCCGATCTTCACGCCGACCACCAAGGCGCCGCCGGGCGAGGGCCACGACGAGTTCATGACCTTCGCCGACGTGCAGGCGAAGGTGGGCGCCGACGTTGCGGAGGAGCTGCGGCGGATCACCCTCGAGGTGTACCGCCGGGGCTCGCGGATCGCGGCCGAGCAGGGCATCGTCATCGCCGACACGAAGATCGAGCTGGGCTTCGCCGCGGGGGGCCGGCTCATGCTCGGCGACGAACTGCTCACGCCCGACTCGTCGCGCTTCTGGGCAGCCGACGAGTGGAAGCCCGGCGGCGATCAGCGATACCTGGACAAGCAGTTCCTGCGCGACTGGTCCGGCTCGCTGACCGACTGGGACCGTACGGCGCCCGGCCCGGAGATCCCCGACGAGGTCGTCGAGGCCACCCGCAACCGGTACATCGAGGTCTACGAGCGCCTCACCGGCACGACCTGGTGACCTGACGCCTCAGCGCGACGCGGCCCCGGGCCGGCGATGCGACGACGACCACCACGGCGCCTGGCCGGCACCGGCGTGCCGCTTGGCGAACAGGCACGCCCCGTAACCCGCCCCCACGACGGCTATCAAAAGCCCGGTCCATCCTCCGAGGACGATGCAGAAAGGCACCGCGGTCCACAGCAGAACCGCCGCCGTCATCCGCCGGCGAAGCCGCGGGCGCCCGATCCGGTCGGTTCGCCGCACGAAGTCGGGATCGGCGGCGCCGAGCCGCGTCACCAAGCCGTCAAAGACGAGCTTCTCGTCAGGGTCGAGCACCGCGACCACCTCCACAGCACCTGGCCGCAGCCAAGGAGAGCCTCACCAACGGCCCATGGCTACCCGCCGGTCCAGCCGCGAAACACTGGCTTGCGCCATGTGCCGATCGACGACAAAGACCCCAGGAGTACGCGACGCCGGCTCCCACAACCGCACTCGGGCAGCCCCGGGCCCCTCGGGTCCGCAGGACCGTCGAGGAATGCGCCGACCTCGGACCCGAGACGTAACCACAAGCGCCCGTTGATCAGGCAAGCTGCGCTCATGGGCAATGATCGGGCCGAGGGCCGGCTGCGCAGGTGGGAGGAGCTCACCGCGTACCCGCTCACCATGCTCTCGGTGTTGTTCATCGCGGTCTACGCGTGGCCGATCCTCGACCCGGCCATGGAGCCGCACTGGCGTCACGTCTGCGAGATCGGCGACCTGGCGATCTGGGCACTGTTCTGCGTCGAGTACCTCGTGCGCCTGTTCCTGGCCCGGAACAAGCGCGGCTTCGTGCGTACCCATTGGTTCGACCTTTCGGTTCTGATCCTGCCGGTGCTGCGCCCGCTGCGGGCGCTCCGGCTGCTCAACGCCCTGCGAGTGCTCAGCCGTCACGCGGTGACCTGGACGCGGGGACAGCTCGCCATGTACGTGGTCAGCACGACCGTGCTGATCGTGCTGGTCGCCGGCCTGGCCGTGCTGGAGGCGGAGCGTGGCCGGCCGGGGAGCACCATCGAGAGCTACCCCGAGGCGCTCTGGTGGGCGGTCTGCACGATCACCACGATCGGCTATGGCGATGTCTATCCGGTCACCGTCGAGGGTCGGCTCGTCGCGCTCACGCTGATGGTCGGCGGGCTCGGCCTGATCGGCTTCACCACGGGCTCGCTGGCGAGTTGGATCGTCGACCGGATCTCCAACGCCGAGCGCTTGACCTCGAGTGCCACCCGCGCGGACGTGGCCATCCTCCTGGACGAAATCCGCAAACTGCGTGCGGAGGTGGCGGAGCTGCGCACCACTGAACACGACGAGAATGATCCTCGCTAATCGCAACCCGCGCGAAAGGCGACAAACCCGACCTGCTGGCGGCGCGGCTGATCGCGATCGGATAGGGGGCACTTCTTCCCGATCCGGTCGGTTGGTGCTGCTGTGGTAGATGTGCCGGATGATGCAACTGTCCGTGCTTACCGTTCGGCCAGATTCTCGGTGGCGGCGTCCGGTTGTGCCGGCAGCGGCTCGACGCGGCGGCGGTGTGCCGGCAGCGGCCCGGGGGCGGCCCGGGGGCGGCAACCTCGAAATCGACCCCTGAGCGGCGCGATCAAGGCCTGGCGGCCGGCAACCGCCCGACCGGCCACGCCGGTCCGCCCAGCGCTCAGAACGCGCTCGACCGCGGCGCCGAAAGGCGACTCGCGGTCGAGAGGTGTGAGGCTGGCGTCGAGCGCTGTGAGGCTGGCGTCGAGGGTGTCCGGTGGCTCAGGAGCGGCTTGCGGTGGTCGCCCGGGTCCGTTCCCGGGGCCACGCGGCGCCCTGGCCGCAGTGGCCGCACCCCATCTGCTCGCCACAGGCCGGGCACCAGTCGTTGGTGCGACGCAGGTACCACCCCAGGGCCACGCCGGCGAGCAGGCTGAGCAGGCCTACGAACGCCGCGACCGTAACCGCGCCGGTCATGCGGCCGAATCCCGAACCGGAAGGCCGCTGCGCGTCGTCGGGAAGCCGGTGCGGCTCGGCGGGCGCCGGTCCAACGCCGGGTCCTCGTCGAACCTCGCGGTGACGTAGGGCGCGGTAAAGGTGTCTACGCCGGTGCCACGGTGCGCGCCCGGACGGTAGGTCACCGTGACAGCGCGCGGTGACGCCGCCTCGATGATTCCGGCGCGCCAGCCGTCGCGGTACACCCAGACCGGATCGGCCGGATGGTAGCTGTCGGCCGGCGCGACGTCTGCCGGATCGCGCTGCGGTGGGGCGATGGTCGGTGTGGACGTCGGTGCCGTGGACATCGAGATTGCCTCCCATATCTCGGGGACTCGGTCGTCAGGTCAGCGATCATCGCCACCTGGCTGGACGCGTCGGCCGAGAAGCCGAACTTTTCGACACGCTGTGTCAGCAGGCGGTACGTGTCTGTCAGCTATCATGCTCGCCAACAAGTGCGTTCGCAAGGCCGGATGCACGTGCATCCGCTACGGGCGAATGCCGTAGGCGTTAAGCTCGAGCTGTTCCGTGTTGAACGATCTCCCCCTTAGGATGCGTAGGGACTGCGGCCGGCAGCCCGACAGACAGTGGCGACGAGGAGTCAGGTGAGCGCGGGTTCGCAGCAGGAGGAGGCGCCGGGTAGCGGTCCTACCGTGCTGCGCATCCTCTTGGGCGCGCAGCTCCGCCGCCTTCGCGAGGCAAGGACCATCAGCCGCGAAGACGCCGGGTGGGAGATCCGCGCCTCGGGCTCGAAGATCAGCCGGATGGAGCTCGGCCGGGTCAGCTTCAAGGAGCGCGACGTCGCCGACCTCCTCACCCTCTACGGCGTCGACGACGTGGAGGAGCGCGAGGCGCTGCTCGGCCTCGCCCGGCAGGCCAACAACCCCGGCTGGTGGCAGCAGTTCAGCGACATCCTGCCCGGCTGGTTCCAGTCCTATCTGGGCCTCGAGGCCGCCGCCACGCTGATCCGGACGTACGAGATCCAGTTCGTCCCCGGCCTGCTGCAGACGCCCGACTACGCCCGCGCCGTGATCATGCTGGGACACGCAGGAGTCACGGCCGACGAGATGAACCGGCGGGTCGAGCTGCGCCGCCAGCGGCAGCAGATCCTCGACCGGCCCGACGCCCCGCAGCTGTGGGCGGTGATCGACGAGGCCGTCCTGCGCCGCCCGATCGGCGGCGTCGACGTGATGAAGGCGCAGATCGAGGCTCTCATCGAGGCGGCCAAGAGGCCGAACGTGCGGCTGCAGATCATTCCGTTCGGCGCCGGCGGTCACGCCGCGGCGGGCGGGCCCTTCGCGATCCTGCGCTTCCCCGAGCCGGAGCTGCCCGACGTCGTCTACGTCGAGCAGCTGACCAGCGCGATCTATCTGGACAAGCGCGAGGACGTCGACCAGTACGCGATGGCGATGGAACGCGTCTGCATCGACGCTGAGGCGCCGAACCACACGCCCGAGATCCTGGGCAAGCTGATGCACGAGGTCGGCCGTCCCGCGTGACGGTTCACCGGTTCTGACACTCCGCGAAGGCGTACGAGCTCAGCGCATGAGCCCGTACGCCTTCGTCGTCGAACCGCTGAGCGCCAGTCAGGCGAGCAGGTTGTCGAAGTCACCGTCGCGCACGCCCAGGATGAACGCCTCGATCTCGGCCGGCGTGTAGATCAGGGCCGGGCCTTCGGGGTCCCGAGAGTTGCGCACGGCGACCGAGCCGCCGGGCAGCACAGCGCATTCGACGCAATTGCCGCTCGGGTTGCTACGCCGGCTCTTCTGCCAGGTCACGCCGTGCAACTGGCCGGCGGGGGTGCCGTTAACCGCGTGCGTCATTCGTTGCTCCCTAGGTTTCCTCCGGTCGGGGATCGCCCGGAGATTGGGTAGTCCTGTCAGCACTATCCGCCGAACGTCGTGCAAATGCACGTGCATTTGGCCTTGCGTACTCACGGGATTGTGAGCATGATAACGCACATGCGGTCCCTTATGGGTGTCACTGAGGGTGACATCTTTGAGTGACGGGTCGGTCGCGGAAACAGCGTTCGCGGCCTCGATGCGAGGCTCCTTGGCGGGGGCGGTCCGAGCGAGAGGTGACGAATATGCCGATTCCCAACATCGGTCCAGAGCATGCGGATTCGGGCGGCCCCGGCGCGTTCGACAGTCCACGTCGGGGAAACCCGGCGCCCGTCCTCCGGGGCGGGCCACGGACCGACGACGTGTTGGCCGCCACAACCCGGGCGAGTGCGGTCAGTCATAGATTCGGCGGTGTCAGACACGCTCTGACCCGCCCTGATGCCTCGGCGGCCCATTCTGGGCCGCCGGCCGAGGAGGGTGATTCCGACGCGCGCCAGTGACCTCGTCCGCTGCCTGCGTGGCCGCCGCGCCGGCAGCACACCCGGCCGCGCGCTCTCCGCGTTGATCTTCCTCAACGGCCGCCTGCGTCCGGGCGAGCGATGGGCGGCGCATGAGTTCGCCGAAGCGGACTACCGCCACGGAAAGGGCCCGCTCCGGTTACGTCTCGTGACCGTCGAGTGGGCTCGTGCCGTCGCTCGCGAGGGCGCCACGTGGTTCGAGGCCGAGGGCGTGGTGGTCGATTCATCCGGTCGTGAGGGCGACCTACGCCAGGTTTTGATCCGAGCTGAACGACTGCCGGCGCCGCCGGCACGGAAGCGACCGCGATTGCGGGTGTGACGCTGCCCACCCGCTAGCGCGCCCGAAAAGGGCGCCGCCCGACCCCGGCCGGGCGGTCTGGTTCCCCCGTGCCAGGCCGCTCGGCCGGCCGCCAAGCTGCGGCGCCCGCCGCTCGCCCTTCAAGGGCGGCGCGGCACAAGCCTGCTAAGGCTGTGCAGTTCGGGGGTGGAGCGGGATCAGGGCTTGCGTGCCGCTCCGGCCCAGTAGTAGGCCGCCCGAGGGTCCTCGACCGGCTCGTCCGGCCGCCAGCTCGACACCGGCACGATTCCCGGCTCCAGCGGCTCCCAGTCGCCGAAGAAGCGCTCCACCGCCTCCTTCGTGCGGGCTACCAAGGTCATCCCCGCGCCCGTGGCGGCCGCCACCGCCGCGTTCATCTCGTCGGGGTTGAAGTCGCCGGTGGGGTGCGTGATCGCCAGGCAGCTGCCGGAGGGCATCGCGTCGCGCAGGGCCTCGACCTTGCCCCACGGATCGTCCTCGTCGGCGAGCAGCATGAGGATGGCGATCAGGGTCAGGCCGACGGGCTTCGTCAGGTCGAGGGTGTCTTCCAGCACGTCGTCGGTGAGGATCGAGACGGGATCGCGCAGGTCGGCGGAGATGTACTCGCTGCGGCCCTGCGGCGAGCTGATCATCAGGGCTCGGGCGTGGACCAGCACGATCGGGTCGTTGTCCACGTAGACCACCCGCGTTTCCGGGGCGACCCGCTGGGCGATCTCGTGCAGGTTGGGGCGGGTCGGTATGCCCGTGCCGATGTCGAGGAACTGGCGGATGCCCTCCTCGGCGACCAGGTCACGGGCCACTCGGTGAACGAACTTGCGATTTTCCCCGGCCATGTAGCGCAGGCCGGGGATTGCCTTGATCATCGCCTCGCCGACGTGCCGGTCCACGGCGAAATTGTCCTTGCCGCCCAACCAGTAGTCGTAGATGCGGGCGGAGTGCGGCAAGTTGATATTCACGCCGGGCGGCGCGACCTCGACCGATGGTGATACGTCGCTGTCGTGCTGCACTAGCGCCCCCTTGCCCATCGACCGTCGAGTCGACTTCGTCAGTGGGGTAAGACTAACCCCTGTGCACGACGGGATCCGGCGACGTCGCTCGGTCGGCGACTACGGAGTGGAAGTACCAGGTCAGGCGGCGGAGGTTTGCGCCAAACGATTGAGCCCGTCCCGCCGCGTCGCACAATCCGGGCCTCGTGATCGCGTTTGTCGTGCTTAGCGACGTGCGGGCGGCTGTCCGCTGTGGATCACAGGGCCGGCCGGGCCGGCGCCGCGTTCTCGGTGGAGGCGACGACATCGATGCTCACCGTAACCGGGCGCCGCGCGCGACAATCGGCCGAGCCAGACGCGAACGCGCGGCTCCGGTCGGTGCTCCGGAGCCGCGCGTCGGGGATGGGCTTAGCTGGCGGTCAGCCCGTGAAGCCGGCGAAGATCTTGCTGAACTGGAACGCAGACTGGGCCACGTTGGTGCACTGGAAGAGCGCTCCGGTGCAGGCGTTCTTGTCGCGGCTCATCTCCCAGAACGACATGTACCCGACGTGGTTGGCGTTCGCGAAGGCGACCAGGTCCCTGGCGTCGGAGAGGCCGAACACCCCTTGATCGTCGTTCACGCCGAGCATCGGGGTGACGCCGAGCATCTTGAAGGCGGCCGCGTCGCTGTTGCCGAAGATCGACTTGATCTGGTCCTTGGTCGACTTCACCGCCTGGATGGCCAGGTCGCCGTAGTCCTGCCCGGCCCGGCCGTAGTCCATCGCCATGATGTTGACCAGGTCCAGGTTGACGCCCGCGTTCTTGGCCGCCTTGACCACGTTGAGGCCGTCGACGGTCAGGCCCTCGGGCAGCACCGGCAGGGTCAGCGAGATCTTCAGGCCCGGGTTGGCCTTCTGCAGTGCGGCCAGCGCGGCCGACCGGCGGGCGATCGAGGCCGTGTCGGCGACGGCCGCGCCCTCGACGTCGAAGTCGACGAACTTAAGGTTGTAGGCGGAGACGACCGCCTGGTATTCGGCCTGCAGGGCGGCGACGGACGTGCACGCCTGGGCCAGCTCGATGCCGGTCGCGCCGCCGAAGGACACCTTCACGTCGCCGCCGGCCGCGCGGACCGCGGCGATCTGGTCGGCGAACTTCTTGGTCCGCGGGTCGAACGCGTTGAACCAGCTGGCCTTGCAGCCGACGCTGGTCACGAAAGCGAGGCTGAACGACTTGACGTTGCCGCCGGCGCCGAGCTGGGCCAGGGTGGTCGAGCCGTTCGAGACCACACCCATGTCGACGTACGGGGCGACCAGGACGCTGCCGCCGCGGGGCGTCGAGATCGGCGCCTTGGTGGTGGGTGCGGCAGTCGGCTTGGTCGCCGGTGTCGTGGCAGTCGGCGCGCTGGTCGGCTTCGTGGTCGGGGTCGTCGTCGGCCTGGTGGTGGGCGCCGTGGTGGGCGTCCCGCCGCCCGAGCAGGCGGCGCCGTTGATCGTGCAGCTGGTGGGTGCGCCGCTGCCGGCGACGATGAAGCCGAACTGCACGCTCGCCCCGGCCGCGATCGTGGTGGCGTAGCCGGGGTTCTTCGCCGTCTCGGTCGAGCCCGAGGTGGTGATCGTGGCGTCCCAGAAGCTGCCCAGCTTCGCGCTCGACGGCAGCCCGAAGACCAGCTGCCAGCCCTGCACGGTCGCGCCGGTGTTGTTGGTGATCGTGTAGCGCGCCTGGTAGCCCGTACCCCAGTCGCTGTCCTTGCTGAACGTGGCGGTGACGCCGCCTGCGGCTTTGGTGCTGGAGCCGGTGGCCGCGAATGCCGCGACGGCCCCGCCGCCGACGGCGAGGACCGCCGCGGAAGCGTAGATGGCCACACGCAGACGGCTGCGTTGCATGGAATGACTCCGATCGCAAAGGGAGACGACGGGAACCGATTCTCATCCGGATGCCCCTAGCCGCACCTTGAGTGGACCTTAAACATCCTTAAATGACCTCGGGTGGCGGGCCGTTCACCGGGCGGCCAGGCCGTCCAGCAGCAGCGCAAGCAGGCGGCGCCAGGCCTGCGGGTCAGTGGCCCGGGCGACCGCGCCCGCGTTGGCGGTCATCAGCAGGCGGATGTCCCTGCGCGTGAAGTCGGCCCGCAGCGCGCCGGCCCGCTGGGCCCGCTTGATCACGTCGTCGGCCCGGCGCTGCACGGTGATCCGGAGCTCGGCCAGCCGCTCGTCGTCGTCGAACCTGGTGCTGACCAGCAGCTCGGCCAGTCCGCGGTCGGTGGCCTGCATCTCGCAGAGACGCGTCAGATAGCCGACGAAGGCGGCCCACGGGTCGGGCTCGCGCAGCACGCTGTCGGCCAGTTCGACATACTCGCTCATCTGGTCGGCGAAGACCTCGGCGATCAGGTCGCGACGGCGCGGAAAGCGGCGGTAGAGCGTGGCGTTGCCCACCCCGGCGCGCCGGGCTATCTCGTCGAGGGAGGCGTCGAGACCGTGCACCCCGAAGATCTCCCGGGCCGCGGCGACGAGCGCGGCCCGGTTGCGCTCCGCGTCCGCACGCAGTCGACCAGCCATGATGAACAGCGTACGACGCTAACGGGGATGTATCCCCGTTTGGTGTACGGTCGCGGTGATCAGTGGATTTATCGGATGTAGATCGGATGTTGGAGGTGCCTGTGTCGACGA